>Ga0310826_100386_pt1 | contig 48525 bp, 35 predicted proteins | sample WT_ome_FD_201306 | JGI IMG/M metagenome (GOLD analysis project Ga0310826, IMG submission 201306) | Sorghum-adapted microbial communities enriched on wild type (WT) sorghum from Joint BioEnergy Institute, Emeryville, California, United... ... | reverse complement strand
TGGAGACCGTCATGCGACGCAGGCAGACCGGCTGGTTGGAAGCAGTCGAGGAGGACGCAGGCGAGTCATCGCAACGAGTGGTGAGTGTACGGAGGCTGCTTCACGACGCCATACAACCGGCGAAAGGATGTATGGACGGGATGATTCGACTGCTCAGAAGCCGATGGCAAAGTCGGCCGACCGGAATGGCATTAAAAGGACTTAGAGGATACTGATACCAGAGTCCTGAAGCAGTTCATGAAGGAAGAAAGACTGTAACCGCTAACAAGGGATTGGCTCTTTCTTGATTGTGAACCAGCATCCCCAATTAAGTGCCCATGCTGACTTGACTCAGACCAGTCCCGAAATAATAATGTCGAATCTTGCGAAAGTATGATAGGATTATAGATGCAGAAACTTCCGCATACGCCAAAACCATCCCATTGCAAATCGGAGTGCCGGCCATGACGAACCGGATTCGAACCCGTTCGAACGCGGACAAGAGATCCTTGCAGGACAGGCAAGGCCGGGCGGGCGGCGGAAGCCGCAAACGGCCGCCCGCGCCCGCCGCCGGGCTGGCCGTCATGCAGCGCCTGCTCGGCAACGCGGCCATGAACCGCCTGATCCGTTCGGCCGATTCGCGGCAGACGCGGATGCTGGACAAGCTGGCCGATGAAGCGATGCGGGCCGGACGGACCGATTTGATCGAACGGTTCAACCAGCTCTCGCCCGGCCAGAAGGCCGCGGCGCTGAAGCTGATGGAACAGCTCGCGGACGCCGCCGGACTCCACGCCTCCGAGGTGGACTGGGGCGTGATCGAGCTGTGCCTGGACTTCGTGCGGGATGTGCAGCTGAGAGAAGAAGAGGTGGAGACCGAAGCGGACGTGGCGGAGGAGGGCGGCGAGACCGCCGTCGGAACGGTCAACACCTCCGGGTTGCTGCCGCCTTACAACCAGGTCGTCCGGTGGCTCAACTACAAGGCGCACAAGCAGGGGAAAACCGACGTGATGCGCGCGTTCGGATCGCTGGATCTGGACCAGAAGAAACTGGCCATCCACCGCATGGCGGACGGCAACTCGAAGCGGTCGGACGTCGAGTCGCTCAGGAAGGCGCTGACGGTCCGCATCCGCGAGAAGGAATGGCTCGACTGGGACAAGGTCATGGAGGCGATCCGCGGAGCGGAGCAGGTCAATTTCCGCGACATGGACGAGCGCGAGAAGAAGGCGATGTTCGAGATCGGGGACGAGGAGGAGCGCTCGCCGGATCCGGTTTTTCTTCCGCTGCTGCTTCCGGACAAGGACGACAGGCGGGACGACGGCAAGCCGATCTCCGTCATCCTGTTGGAGGATGCCGAGCGCTTCGCCGCCATGTTTCAGGGGGCGGCGGATTGGGAGGCGATCGTCGACCGCTGCCTGGGCGTTCCGGTCGACGCGGCCGACGGCGAGCGCGAGACGGAGCGGAGGAACCGGCTCGCGGCCCGCGGCTTCGCCTCCATGGAGCAATGCTTCAGACAGATCGTCGATGAATGGGCGCGCATCTGCTTCGAGCGGGGCGTGCTGAACGGGGTGGATCTGTTCGTCCGGTTCATCGGACTTGTCGGATTCAAGATGGTCAAGGGGAAATATCCGCTTCCGTCGGGCATTGCGGCCAAATTGCTGGCCCGGACCCTCGGACGTCGCAAGCCGCGCTGAAGCCGACAGCCAATAATCGAAGCAAGGTGGTTCGGACAAGTTGAACAGAGTGGCATCCATGTTCAATCTCAGGCAGGAAGACCGCGGCAAGGTACTGACCATGGGCTCCGTGTTTTTCCTGGCCGGCGTGTCCGAAATGCTGAACTACACATCGTTCATGGCCATCTTCAACAGCCGCGCGGGTACGGGGTATCTGCCGCTCATGTACATGATCGAGGCATTCGTGCTCCCGGTCGAAGGATGGCTGCTGTCGCTCATGTCGCAGCGCTTGTCCAAACCGCGCTTCATGATCGGGATGTACCTGCTGTTCATCGCGCTGCTCGCGGCGAACGGCGCGGCCCTGCTCCTGCTCCGGTACTTCGGGGCGGGCTGGTTCTGGTTTTACATCCAGCTGTTCCTCGTCTCGAATTTCATCGTCCGCCAGCAGACGCTGCTCATGTGGGCGACCGCGTTCGATCTCTGCCCGACGCAGCAGGCGAAGCGGGTCATGCCGGTGTTCGTCCTGTGCGCGATCGTCGGCGGCATGGCCGCGGGCGTCCTGTCCGGCACGCTGGCGCCGATGACCGGTCCGGAGTGGCTTTATGTGCTGGCGGCCGTCATGCTGCTGGCCGGTTTTCCGAACTTCGCGCGGTCGATCCGGATGTATCTGCTGCCGCTCACCTTCGCCGGAGGCGGCGACGGACGGCAGGAAGCTTCCGGGGAAACCGGATCGTCCATGACCTATGTGCTCGCCATCCTGCGTTCGCCCTTCCTGCTGGCCGTCATCGGCGTCATGACGTTCATGCCGGCCGTCTATTTCGTGATGGAATATCAATATTTCACATCCGCGCAGGCGGCGTTCCCGGACGAGGCGAAGCTGACGTCGTTCTACGGCTGGATGGTCATCCTGCTGTTCGGCCTGGCGTTCCTCCTGCAATTGTTCGCCTCGCGCCTCATCGAGCGGCTCGGATCGGGGAACACGATCCTGGCCATTTCCGGCGTCTTCTTCATCAGCTTCGGCGCGGTCGCCCTGCTCATCGATTCGCCGTACGCGCTGGCCGCCGCATCCGCCGGCTACTGTCTGACCTACCTGCTGCTGTACTATTTCGCCGAGCCGGGCTACCAGTTCTTCTTCAAAATGCTTCCGCTCGACCAGCGGGACGGATACCGCTACACCGCCCAGGGCATCGCCGCATCCGCCGGCATCCTGCTCGGTTCGGCGCTGTCCATGCTGCATTCGGAACTCGGATGGCCGCTCACCGCCCAGGCCGTCGTCGCGACGGCCGCGTCGCTGGTGCTGCTGCTGCTCTCCTGGACGACGCGGTTCCTCTACATCAAGGAGCTGGTCCGGTATCTGAAATCGAGCTCGAAGGCCATCCGAAACGTGCTCGCCGATTTCCTCGAATCGATGGGCAACGAGCGGGTCCGGCAGACCGTCCTCTCCTACCTCCGCCACCCGGACGAATCGATCCAGCGCGTCACGCTCGAATTGTTCGCCGAGCGGCCCGATCCGGCCGCGACGGAGGATTTGCTCGCCTACGCGGAACGCGCCTCGGGCAGCGGCCGGGCGCAGGCGATCGCCGTGATCCACCAGGACGGATGGCGGCGGGTGCCGGACGGGCGGCGCGCAGCGCTGATGGCGAACCGCGACGACGCCGTCCGCGCCGTCGTCTACCGCAGGCAATTCGAGGCGGAAACCCGTCCCGAAGTGCGGCGGGCATGGATCCGCGAGGCCTTGGACGACCCGAGTCCGGCGGTGCGCGCCGAAGGACTGCGCGCGATGGAGGCGGGCGGCGAGCTGGAGGAGCGGCTTCGGGAGATGCTGCGCGCGGGCGGCGAATCGGCCATCCTCGCGTGCGGGATCATCCGGGACCGGCGTCTCAAGAACCTGCTGCATGACGTCATGTTCTGCCTGCTCGAGCCGCTGCCGGCCGTGCGCATCGCCGCCGTCCGGGCAATCGGCCGGGTCGGCGACGGCGAGGCCGCCACGAGCCTGCTGGACCTGCTGATCGGCTCGGATGCGGAGCTGCGCGGCGCGATCGAGGAGGCGCTCTTCGAGCTGGGGACGGACGGCATGGCGGTGCTGTCCCGGTTCCTGGACTCGCCCAACCACGACATGTGGCGCACGGCCGTGGGCGTGTGCGGCCGGCTCGCGAATGGCCGCGAGATGGACGAGCTCATCGTCCCGTCCTGCATCGGCAAGCTCGCGGAACTGAGCGCCATCCGCGGCTACGTGGAGCAAATCCGGGCCGCGGGCGGAGCGTGGGGCGAACTCGCGGCGAGGCGCGGGGACGAGATGGCGCGCGCCCTGCTTGATTCGATCTGGGACGTCATGATCCGTTTCGGCGACGAGCGTTCGATTCCCCGCCTGCGGCAGGCGGTGGAAGATCCGGACGAGGAGACGCGCGACCACGGGCTCGAGATCCTGTCGGAGGGGATCGGCCATCCGAAGCTGTCGGCCGCCCTGTTCCAGTACTACCGGCAGCGGTCCGGCGGGGACGGGGACGCGGGCCCGGCGGACGGCGGATCGCCGGTGAACGACCCGTGGATGCAGGCGATCGCGATCAAGGCCGGTATCGTTGAAGGAGCGTCGGTGCTGATGGAGAGCTGGGAATATTTGAGCGCGCTCGACAAAATGGTGTTCCTCAGGCAGGTGCCGCTGTTCAGCGAAATTTCCGTCGAGGAGCTCGGCCGCGTGGCCGGCATCGCCGTCGAGAAGAACTACGAGGAGGGGAGCTACCTCGTCCGGCAGGGCGAGCCGGGGCGCGCGCTCGTGCTGATCGTCGAAGGCCACGTCGAGCTCAGCGGCATGACCGATGACGGCCGCGAAGGCACGATCGGCGTGCTCGGCCCGATGCAGACGCTCGGCGAGGCCGGGCTGTTCGACGACCGGCCGTCGCCCGTGTCGGCGCAAGTCATCCTGGGCGGCGCCCGCGTGCTGGAGATCGACGGCCATGAGGCCGCCCGGCTCGTCCGCCTGTACCCGGACATCGGCGTCGGATTGCTGCGCTCGATCGGCGGCCGGCTGAGGACGATGGAGCAGCTGCTGCTCAAGCTCGGTTAGGAGGGAGCGGTCATGCGGGCGTCCGCCATTCAATTGCGGCCGGACCTGGACTATCTGCGCCGGCTGCAGCGGTTCATTCGCCGGTTCTGCGACCGGCACGGGGTGGAAGAAGCCCTGCACGGCCGGGTGCAACTGGCCTGCGAGGAATGGTTCGTCAACGTCGTGAAGCACGGCTTCGGCGGCGGGGCCGACGCGGCCGGTTCGTCCGGCCCGCCACGGATCACCGTGCGGCTCGGGCTGGCCCGCACGGGCGAGCTGGTGGTGCGGCTTGCGGACAACGCGCCGCCGTTCAATCCGGACGACCATCCGCTGCCGGATCTGTCGTCGCCCGCGGAGCAGCGCCCGATCGGCGGGCTGGGCGTCTATCTGATCCGGAAGCTGGCGAGCCGCTACCGGTACGAACGCGCGGACGGCCGCAACGAATTGACGCTCCACATGGCGGCAAGCGGAGAGAGGAAAAGCGGGAGCGAATACGGGGAGGAACCGACATGAATCTGACAGTGACACCGCACGGCGACTGCCGGATCATCCGCATCGAAGGGCGGCTGGACGGCATCACGTCGCCGCAGCTCGAGCGGGAGATCATCCGGCTGTGCGACGAGGGCCATCATCGTCTGGCGTTCGAGCTGGATGCGCTCGAGTATGTCAGCAGCGCGGGGTTGCGCGTCCTGCTCCTGGCCGTGAAGAAGACGCGGGCGGCGGGCGGCAAAATCGCCCTGTACGGCGTCGGCGACGCCATCCGCGAGGTGCTGGAGATCTCCGGGTTCCTGAGCCTGTTTCCGGTGCTCGGGACGAAGGAAGAAGCGCTGGACAGTCTGGCGTAATCTGGACAGGCCGAGGAGGGCGCACATGATTGCCGGCATACTGACCGGTGCATTCGGTCTCGCGACGGCGGCGCTGCTGGCCGCCCTGGTCCTTCTGTGGCGGGAATGGCGCCGCACGGCGACGCTGCAGCAGGTCGGACTGCAGCTCAATTCGACGATCAAGCGCGACGAGCTGCTCAGGATCATCATGGAGACGACGGCGGAGACGATGCGCGCGGAAGGGTCGTCGGTCATCCTCGCGGACGAGGAGCGTGGCGATCTCTATTTCCAGGTCGCGACGGGCGAGCGGAACGACGAGGTCCGGGAGATCCGGCTCAAGAAGGGCGAAGGCATCGCCGGTTGGGTGTTCGAGCACCGCACCCCCGTCCGGATCGCCGACGCGACCCGCGACCCCCGGTGGTCGAGCCGCGTCGCCGACCGGGTGAACATCCCGACCCGGAGCATGCTCTGCGTGCCGGTCATCTCGAACGGGAAGATCCTCGGCGTGCTCCAGGTCATCAACAAGAAGGGCGGCGGACGGTTCAGCCGGCGCGATCTGCGCCTGCTCGAGATGATCGCTTCCCCGGCCGCCGTCGCGCTGGAGAACATGATGCTCTACGAGGCGCTGATCCGGACGATGGAAGAGGTGCGCGTGACGACGGCCGCGAAGGAGCGGATGGAGAGCGAGCTGAAGATCGCGCAGGACATCCAGCGGAGCTGGCTGCCCGGCGAATCGCTCCGCACGGACCGGATCGAGCTGCACGCCGAGCTCGTCCCGGCGCGGGTCGTCGGCGGCGATTTCTACCATTTCATCCGGCTGGACGAGTACAAGTTGCTGTTCTGCCTGGGCGACGTATCCGACAAGGGCATGCCGGCGGCGCTGTTCATGTCGGGACTCATGATCTGGATCCAGGCCAAGGCGGATGCGGACCGGCCGCCTTCCCGCATCCTGTCGGACATCAACGCGGAGATATGCCGGACGGATTCCGCGATGTTCGCCACGATCTTCCTGGCCGTCATCGACGTCCGCACGGGAACTCTCCGCTATGTGGACGGGGGCCATTGTCCGCCGCTCATTGCGGGACCGGACGGCGTCCGGAAGCTGCCGACCGTCAAGAAGCTGCCGATCGGCGTCTTCGGCGACGAGGAATACGAGGAAATGGAATATACCCTGAAACCCGGCGAATTCATCGTGCTTTACACGGACGGCATCACCGAGGCCGAAAACGCGCAGGGCGAATTTTACTCGTCGAACCGGCTTGCCGCGGCAATCGAATCGGCCGGTTCCGGACGTCCGGCGGATGTCGCGGGACGGGTGCTGGATGACGTTTTTGCGTTTGCCGCGGGCCATCCCCAGTCGGACGACATCGCCGTCATGGTCCTGAAGCATCAGGAACGACCGTTTTGGATTGACAAATAGTCTTAAAGTCCGACAAGTTTCTACGTTCTGTATCTTGCAATATCCTTCTTCGCATGTATAAATAAATATATGGAAATATGTAGTTTTCAAGGAGAATGCCGATGGATCCGCAGGTAGACGATCGCGTTGAAGCTTACGAGCGGCTTGCGGATTATCTGCAAGACGAGCTCGTCAGGCTGGATGTCGTCGTGGAAAGCGAGATCCGTCGCATCTCGCAAGCCGGAATGCTGCCGGACGAGGAGTCGACAGGCGGGCTGATCGACATGGCGATGACGCCGGAAGAAGCGATGCAGCTGCTCAACGAAGAGCCGCATCATCTCCGGATGACGGAGGATTACCGCGCCCTGGTCGAACAACTCGACGGGCGCATCGCTTCGCGTCTTTCCGCAACCCGGGAGCGGGGCGCCGAGCTGCCCGTCCACCATCTTCAGGATCGGTTCGGCTTGGACGACCTCGATCTCCGTATGCTCATGGCGGCGCTCGCACCGCATATGGATCGCAAATATCTCAGACTCTTCGGCTACCTGCATGATGATCTTACCCGACAATACATAACGCCCGATTTGTTGATCCGGTTGTGCTGCCGCAGCGAAACGGAAAGACAGGCTGCATTTGAACGGCTGATCGGCGCGAAGGGTGTCTGGCGGAGTTTCGCCGTGCGTCCGCCCGCCTCGGAAGCGCTTCATCATTCGTCCGTTCTGTTGCAGCCTTTGCGGCTGGCCGACCGGATCATTCATTATTTGCTCGGCCTGGAATGGCGCTATACGGGATCGCTCGCTTCCCTGCGCTTCCATCCGGCAGGCGAGGAGCCGCCGCCGATTCTCGCCGACGGCGGGCTGTACGAAAGGCTGGAGCGGCGAGCCTGCGCGTCGGCCCTCGAGTCGGGGACGGTGATCTGGCTGCTGCACGGGCCTTCCGGTTCCGGCAAGACGCTGCACGCCCGCCATATCGGCCGTTCGCTGGGACGCTCCCTGCTCGAGTGGAATGTGTCCCGCGCGCCGGCGGATGACGCGGCGTTCGCGGAGACGGTCAAGCAGATGCTGCTCGAGGCGAAGCTCCGGAACGCCATCCCCGCCTTCGACCAGGCGCATCGTCTGGCCGACGCGGAGGGCGCGAGGGACGGACGGCTCTCCCGGCTGGTCGAGCTGTTGGCGGAATGGAACGGCATCGCCTTCCTGTTCGGCGAGGAGGAGTTCCGGCCCCCGTCGCTGCCGCCGGGCGTCAGAATGCTGTCCGACGCGATTCCGCTCCCCGGGCTCGAGCAGAGCCGTCTGCTTTGGCAACGGATGGCGGAGCGGCGGCTGCCGATCGGTGAAGACGTTGCCGCGGCGCTGGCGGCCAAGTTCCGGTTCCCGCCCGGCCTGATCGTCCAGGCGGTGGAAACGGCGCTGCATACGGAACCGCCGGAAGCGCCGCAGGCGGACGCGGACATCGCCTCCCTCGCCGCGAGGCGGCTCGAGGCGGCCGCGAGAAGCGGCATGAGCCGGCGGATCAGCGGCAAGGCGGTCAAACTCGAATCGGAATTCCGATGGGACGACCTGGTCCTGCCCGAGGACACGATCGCGCTGCTGAAGCAGGCCGCCTTGCGGCTCAGCCACCGGCATACCGTCATGCACCGCTGGGGGTTCGACGCGAAGCTGCCGTACGGCCGGGGGATCAGCATGCTGTTCACCGGTCCTCCCGGAACCGGCAAGACGATGTCGGCGATGGTCATGGGCAACGAAATGGGCGTCGACGTATACCGGGTCGATTTGTCCCGGGTCGTCAGCAAGTACATCGGCGAGACGGAGAAGAACCTGGGCGAAATTTTCGACCAGGCCCGCTACGGCGGCGCGATCCTGTTCTTCGACGAGGCGGACGCCCTGTTCGGGAAGCGCTCGGAAGTGAAGGACGCCCACGACAAATACGCCAACATGGAGACGTCGTACCTGCTGCAGAAGATGGAGGAATACGACGGTCTCACGATCCTCGCGACGAACTTCAAGCAGAACCTGGACGACGCTTTTCTGCGCCGCATCCAGTATGTCGTGAGGTTCCCGTTTCCCGACGCCGCCCAGCGCGAGCGGCTGTGGCGTTCCTGTCTGCCGCCGGCCATGCCGGTCGCGGAACTCGATATCCCGGGGCTTGCGCGGAAATTCGAGCTGGCCGGCGGGCCGATCAAGAACATCGTCCTCACCGCCGCGTATCTTGCGGCCGGCGAAGGATCGCCCGTCGCCATGCGCCACATCATGGCCGGCATCGTGCAGGAATACAAGAAGACGGGCAAAGTGCTCCTGAAGGAGCAGCTGAACTGGCTGGAAGAGGTGAGCCGCTCTGGCTGACTACACGGTAATCGCGGATGTCGGCATGTCGCTGGTGAAGGTGCTCCGCGAAGCGCTGGTCCCCGATCTGATCGCGCATCCGGACGCCATCGGGCTCGCTTCTCCCTCCGACCGGGGGGATATGATTCTGACGGTGTTCCTGTACGAGATCAAGGAGAACACCGAGCATCGAACAAGCGACATGATCGACCAGGGCGGGGAGCTTCGCTATCCGCCGATCGCCCTGGATCTGTCATACCTGATCACCGCGCATTCGTCCTCCGATGCGATGACGCGCGCCATTGACGAACACCGGATCATCGGCCGGACCATGCAGGTGCTGCACGACCACAACGTCCTGAAGGGAGAAGACTTGACCGGTTCGCTGGCCGGGTCGGGCGAAACGTTCCGCATCACGAAGACCGATTTGCCCCTGGAAGCGGCCGCCAACCTGTTCCCGGACAAGCAGTACAAGCTGTCGCTCGGGTACAGCATCGGGCCGGTGTACCTCGATTCGACCCGCACCAGATCGGTATCCCGCGTGCGCGAAAGACAAGTGCGGGTCAAGCGGAAATGACCGCATCTTCCTCCTTGTCGCAACGATTGTTCGATCACGGTCGACAATCTTGCACCATATTGCAACAATTAAAATGCAATCGAAAGGAGAAGTACAATGGCCGAATATCTGTCGCCAGGAGTCTATGTGGAAGAATTCGACAGCGCCGGCCCGCCGCTGTCGGGAGTCAGCACCAGCACCGCGGGTTTCATCGGCTTGGCGGAGAGGGGGCCGGTCGAGGGGCTTCCGCAGCTTGTGACGAGCATGAACGACTTCAGACGGAAGTTCGGCGGCTATCTGTCGGACAACCAGTTCGGCACCTACCGCTACCTCGCCTACGCCGTCGACCAATTCTTCACGAACGGCGGCTCGCGCGCCTACATCATGCGCGTCGCGCCTTCCGACGCGAAGACCGCCTCGGGCAAGGACGACTTCTTCGTTGTCACCGCCCTGAGTCCGGGTTCCTGGGGGAACCAGGTGGAGGTGCACATCGAACCGTCCAGCAAGGCGAAGACCCAAATCTTCGAAGATCTGGGCGGCGGCAAGTACCGTGTCAAGAACAGCGCCGGATTCCTTGAAGGCGACACGGTCGTGTTCGCGACCGGCGATTCGAAGACGACGGCCGTCGTGAAGTCGGTTCGCGACAATGTGATCGAGCTGTCCGCTTCGCTCGGCGACGACGTGGTCGACAACGGCCTCGTTCCGCAGAAGACGCTGTCCACGCTGGAATTCAACGTCCATGTCGTGTTCGGCGATCAGACGGAAACGTATGAGAACTGCTCGTTCAACGCGTCCGCGCCGAACTACGTGAACAAAGCGACCTCCGGTTCCGAACTCGTGGGCGTCGAAGCGAAGCGCAACGCCGACGCGGCGGCGCTGTTCGCCGAATCCGACCGGCATGTCATCGCCTTGTCGGGCGGTTCGGACGGTACGCCGTCGGGCGTGTCCCCGTCGGACTTCATCGGCGAAGACCGCGGTCCCGGCAAGCGCACCGGCATCCAGGCGTTCGTCGACAACGACGAAGTGAGCATCATGGCGATTCCGGGCGTCACCGATCCGGCCGTCCAGCTCGCGCTTGTCACGCACTGCGAAAATCTGGGCAGCCGCTTCGCGATCCTGGATCTTCCGGCGGACAAGACGAAGGTGCAGGACGTGCTCGCGTACCGCGACATTTTCGATACGAGCTACGCGGCGATGTACAATCCGTGGGTTCAGGTGTTCGACCCGCTGGAGAAGCGGAACATCTTCATTCCGCCGTCCGGCTCGGTCGCGGGCGTATACGCGCGCAGCGACAACACGCGCGGCGTGGAGAAGGCGCCCGCCAACGAAACGCTCCGCGGGGTTACCGGTCTGGCGGTGCAGTACAACACGGGCGAGCAGGACATCCTCAATCCGAAGGGCGTCAACCTGATCCGCTCGTTCACCGGCCAGGGCATCCGCATCTGGGGCGCGCGCACCCTCTCGTCGAACGCGCTGTGGAAATATGTCAATGTCCGCAGGCTGTTCATCTTCATCGAGGAATCGATCAAGGCCGGCACGAACTGGGTCGTCTTCGAGCCGAACGACGAGCGGCTCTGGTCCCGCGTCCATCGGACGATCGACGCGTTCCTCACCCGGGTGTGGAGGAGCGGCGCGCTGCAGGGTTCGACGCCCGCCGAGGCGTTCTTCATCGACATCAGCCGCAACACGATGACCCAGGACGATATCGACAACGGACGTCTGATCTGTGTCATCGGCGTCGCGCCGGTGAAACCGGCCGAATTCGTCATCTTCCGCATCACGCAGAAGACCAGCGAGTCGGCGTAACGGCATCGCGCCGCGTGACGGTGCGGCCGTCCGGCCGCGCAGCCTGACAGGTTTCATCATTTAAGAAGGAGAGGGTATGCCAATGGCTGGCGAACGCAACGATCCCTATCGCAAATTCCGATTCCGCGTCGAAATCGAAGGCATCGAGCAGGCGGGCTTCAGCGAAGTGTCCGGCTTCGACGCTTCGATCGACGTGGTGGAATACCGGGAAGGCACCGACATCATCACGCCGAGGAAATTGTCCGGCCTCGCCAAATACGGCAACATCACGCTGAAGTGGGGCGCCACGGACTCCCTGGATCTGTGGGAGTGGATCCAGGATTGCATCGTGGAAGGCAACATCGAGCGGAAGACGGTCACGATCATCGCGATCAACGAGGAAGGCGAAGACGTGGCGTCCTGGATGGTCATGGAAGCATGGCCGACCAAATATACGGCGCCGGACTTCAACGCGACCGCGTCGGAAGTGGCGATCGAGACGCTGGAACTTGCCCACGAGGGCATGATCCGCACGCAATAATACGGGTTGACGGGAGCAGAGGAACAACATCGGAACATGCTGTTCCTCCGCTTCTTTCTTGCGTATGTGTGATTTGGCTTTTGTTTGCCCATTCCGGCCTCTCGGCTGACAGGAAGGAGATGCAGCATGTCGTTCAAGACCGAGTACGAGTTCGAGCTGCCCAGGGGTTACATTGACGAGAACGGCAACCTGCATCGCAGAGGGACGATGCGCCTGGCTACCGCCGCGGATGAAATTTTGCCGATGCGGGATCAACGGGTGCAGCAAAACCCGGCCTATCTGACCATTATTCTGCTTGCCCGCGTCATCACGAAGCTGGGAGATCTCCGCGCCGTCGACACGAAGGTGATCGAGCGCCTGTTCACCGTCGACCTGGCCTATCTGCAGCAATTTTACCGGGAGATCAACGAGACGGAGAAGCTGACGGTGCGCGCGGTCTGTCCCAAATGCGAACACGAGCATGAGGTGGATGTCTCTTTTTTATCGCTGACCGAAGGGGCATAAGCCTGTATCCCGAGGACCGGTTGTACGAGGAAGCCGGGTTCATCGCGTACTATTTCCACTGGCCGCACGACGAGATCATGAACATGGAGCATCGCGAGCGGCGGAGATGGTGCGAGGAGATCTCGAAGATCAACCGCAAGATCAACGACGAATCGGATCGGCCGAATCCGTTCGACGTATTCCGATGAACGAGGTGACGCTGCTTGGCCAGAGTGCGTCTTCGCTACAATTACGCCGCCACGTACCGGTTCCACGTCGAAATCGACGGGCTGCGCGTCGGAGGGTTCTCCGAAGTGAGCGGGCTGACCGCCGAGACGGAGTTCGAAGAGTATGCCGAGGGCGGCGTCAACTCGTACGTTCACCGGTTTCCGACCCGCATTCGCTATGAGCCGATCGTGCTGAAGCGCGGCGTGACGGTGGCGACGGATCTGTGGGACTGGTATGCCGACGTGATCGAGGGGAACGTGAAGCGCAAGAACGGCGCGATCATTCTGTACGACAGCCAGTTCGGGGAATTCCGCCGCTGGAATTTCTATGACGCCTATCCGGTCAAATGGGTCGGGCCGACGCTGAACGCGTCCGACAGCCAGGTGGCCGTGGAATCGATCGAGCTGGTGCACAACGGGCTCAAGCTGGTGCCGGATGAACGGAGGTAACGCCGGTGGGCGGGAAAAGGAAACGGCGCGGGAACAAGAACGCGATCGCGTCCGACATCCGGCGCCTGAAGGACAGTTACGCGGTGCCGGGCATCATCCGGCTGACGGACGGCGGATTCGCCGATCGGCTGATCGGAAAATACCTCTGGCGTGCGTCCGGCCGCGCCGCGCGCGGCGAGATGGTGCACCGGACGCGGGAGCAGGCGCGGACGCCGGAGGCGGTCTCGGTGCAGCTGCAGCTCATGCTGCGCCGAATCCGGCTCATGGTGCCGATCCATCTGCGCATCGACTACCGCGCGCCCGTCCTGCCCCAGGCGCGGCCCGACGACTCCGCGCGCAGGGGGGATGGCGCGCGGCGGGTATTGACGGCCGCGGATGCGTCGCCCGGCCGACGGTCGGCGGCGGGCCGGAGCGGCGGGCGGCGGGAGACCGGTTCGGGAACGGCGCGCCCGGGCGAACGGCACGCGGAGCGCCGGGGTGAGCGGCCTCAGGAGCGCCGGGCCGGCCGGCTTGCCGGAAGGCGCGGCGAGCGGAGCGGGGAGGCGCCGGCTTCCGGCCGTTCCGCCTTGCGCGGCGCGCTGCCGGTAACCGCTGGCATACCGGCGCGGCCGGAGTCCGGCCGGATCGGTCCGGCGCCCGCGCTCTTCGAGCCGCCTGCGGCGCGGGCATACCGGCTGCTGGCGGCGGCCGTGAGGACGCCGCTATTCGGGCGGCGGGACGGCGCGGGAGTTGACGGCCGGCCGGGCGTTCGGCGGCCGTCGCGCGCCCCGGCGCTGCTTCATCAGCAGCCCGTCCGGCCGGACGCTTCGGCGCTTGCGGCGCTGCGGGCGCTTCAGGCGCGCGCGGCCGCTCCGGCGCCGCAGACTCCGCAGCGGCCGGACGCTTCGGCGCCGGCGGGCCGGGCGGATGCTTCCGCGGCCCGATCGCCGGCGGCGCGTCCGACGGGATCGGAATCGCGGCGGACGGACCCGGCCGTTCCCGCGCCGCCTCGGACGTTCTCCGATCCGGATGCGCCGGTCCCCCGGCGGCGGTCCGTTCCGGCTTCGCCGGCGGTCTCGGCTTCCGCAGAACCGCTGGCGCTGTTTGCCCGGACCGCCTTCGGGAGCATCGCTTTCCCGGCGGCGCTTCTCCCGGCGGATGGCGATCGCGCGGCGGCGCGGCGCGGATTCGCACGCCGCGCCCCGACGGGCGATGCGGCCGGCGCCGGACGTCCGGATGATGCCGTTCCGTCGCTGCCCTTCATCGCCGCCCGATACCGGCCCCGGCAGCGTCCGGCTGACGGCCGGACGGCCATCGTGCACCGGACGGAGGGCGCGCGCGGCATCCGGGACGAACAGCTCGGGCGGCTCGCGCGGCATGTCCGGCATGAACGCATTACGGAGCGCATGACGCTCGCGCGATCGCCCGAACGGATGCTGCGAAGCGAATCGGCGGCGCGGGCGCGGGCCGATGGCGCCGGCCGGACGGACCGGCCGCGCGCGGAGACCGCCGCGGGCGGCACCCCGGGGCGGGCCGCGCCGGCGGAGGCGCGTACCGCGTCCGCGGGCTCGCCCGTTCGCGCGCTTGCGGATCGGCAGCCGCCGCTTGACATGCCGCCGGTCGTCCGGAGAACACCGGCGACTGCTCCGGCGATCCTCTCGCATGCGCCTTCGGCCCGGCGCGCGGCGGCCGACGCGGCGAACATGACGGCCGTATCCGCGGCCAACGCGGCGGTGAATCTTGCGGCCGAAGCCGCGGCGCGCGCCGCGGCCCTCCGGCTCGTCCGCGCCGCCGGCGCGGCCAACTCCGGAGCGGATGCCGGCGCCGGCCGCTGGGCGGCCGCATCCCGCGCCGCGGACACATCTTTCCCGTCCGGGAACGCCGGCGCCGAACGGTCCGCGGGCGTCCCGCGCGTTCCGGTCGTCGTCGCCCGCGTCCGGGCGGCCGATGCGGCGGGCGGGACCGCAGCCGCCAACGCGCCTTCGCCGCAGGCCGCGGCGCCGTCCCGGATTGCGGCTCCTGTCGCGAACCTGGCGCAATTCTTGCGGGCGGCGCGCCTCGTCCCGCCGCCGGATCCGGCGTCCCGGATCTTCGCCTCCGCCTTGCGACAACGCTCCGGACCGGGCCTGTCGCGGCTTGCGCGGACGGTCCGGGGACCCGCGGACGGCGGCGGAACGGCCGTTCCGGCCGCGCACGCGGCCGGCGCGGCGCAGGCCCAGCCGGGCGCCGGTCGCGCGCTGCCCCGGCTCGTGACGCTGCAGCCGCCGGTGCTCCCGGTCGCGCAGGCGTTCGGCTTCGCCGCCCATGCGCCGTCGGACGGGCGGACGGCCGCGCGGGACGCCGCTTACGTCCGCGTTGCGCGGCTGACGCCGCCGGAACGGGAGATCGCGCGGCCGTACAGCCCGCCCCGGCGAACGGTTCCCGCGATCGCCGCGCGCGGACAAGCGGGCGCCGCCATCGCGCAATCCGGCGCGGCGGCGACGCCGGCCACCCTGCACATCGCCGGCCGGGGTGACATGCCGGCGCTGCCGACCACCCCCGGCATCACGCCGGTCGTGCGGCGGACGGTCCGCAGCGGCGTCGCGAACGTCCCGCTGGCCCGGCGACGCAGCCTGCCGACCGCGGCCGCGCCGGCGGGTCTGGCGACGCCCCCGGGCGTCCAAGCGGCATCGGCTCCGCGGCGCGCCGGCGCTCCGCTTCCCGCGGAGTTGCACATCGCGTCCGCCGGGCGGCAGGTTGCGCCCGCGGCGGAGGCGGTCGCGCGCGGCTTCGACGGCGTGACCCGGACGCACGAGCACCGGCAGGTCCGGGAGGTGCCGCTCCAGGTCGCCGCCCGGCCGGCCCCCAGGCTGAGCGAGGCTTCGCCGGTGATCCGCGAGCTGAAGACCGCGCTGCGCGGCGTGGAGCAGGAGCTGAGCCGGATGAAGGAGGATAAGCCCGCGCCGGCCATCGATTACAAGCGGCTGACGGACGATCTCTACAAAGCGGTGAACCGCCGGCTGCGGCTGGATTCATTCCGGCGAGGTTTCTGACATATGACATCGGGGTGAGCGGCCATGTCACTCAAGAAAGCGTCGATCTATATCCTGGACGGACCGGATGACCCGGGCAAGGAAAGCAACAAGGTCGAGGTCATGTTCAACCCGGGCGAATACTCGGTGGAAGGTTCCAACAAGTACAGCTACAAGCCGATCCCCGGGTTGTCGCTGCCGATCGCGCAGTTCGTGAGCGGTGAATCCGCGACGCTGACGATGGACCTCTTTTTCGACACTTACGAGAAGAAAGAGGACGTCCGCGACTACACGAAGAAGATCACGGGGCTTCTCGATGTCGACAAGGACCTGCATACGCCGCCCCTCATCCGGTTCGTATGGGGCTCGCTGACGTTCAAGGGCGTCGTCGAGCGCGTCTCTTCGCGCTTCACGATGTTCCTCGAATCGGGCACGCCGGTTCGCGCGACGCTGAGTGTCACGTTCCGCGAAGTGCAGAGCGTCACGGAGCAGTTCAAGCGGATTCCCCGCCAGTCGGCCGACCGCACGAAGCAGCGCACGGTCCGGCAGGGCGAACAGCTCTGGCACATCGCCGCGGAGGAATACGAAGATCCGGGTCTGTGGCGGGAAATCGCGCGCGCGAACGGGATCGAGGATCCGCGCCGCCTTGAACCCGGCACGGTGATCAAAATTCCGCGCCTCTACGGTTAAAGGATGATGGGGCCATGACCAGCGTGTCTCTGGGTACGGACAAGGTCACGTTCGAGGAGCTCGAGCGCAAATACCGGAACTTCATGGGGCCCGGATACCGGCTGAAGATCGGCGATGTGGACGTCGTAAGGCGCGGCATGGCCGTGGCGAATCTGAAGGTGGAGACGACCGCGACGCAGGAAGCGGACGTCGTGACGTTCTCCGTCGCCAACGCGTACGACGCGATCAAGCGCGATTTCGCCTGGCTGGACGACCTGCTCGTGCTCGGCAAGGAACTGGAAGTGCAGCTGGGCTATGCGGACAAGCTGCTGCCGGTCTTCTACGGTTACATCACCGCCGTCAATGTCACGTTCGCCGATGACGGCACGCCGGAAATTCAGGTGACGGGCATGGACATGTCGTTCAAGTTCATGCGCGGCAGAACCGTCAAGGCGTGGGCCAACCAGAAAATATCGGATATCGTGCGGGGAATCGCCCAGGCCCACCGCGTGCCCAAATGCGTCGTTGACGATACGGCGCAGCCGATACCCGTGCTGATGCGCAAGCCGCAGAACGATTATCAGTTCCTGCAGGATCTGGCGCAGTCGATCAATTACGAGTTCTTCATCGTCGGGCAGACGCTCTATTTCCGCCGGAAAAACACGAACAAGAACCCGCTCACGACCCTCGAATGGGGCAAGCATCTGATGAAGATCGCGATCGAGCAGAATTTGTCGGAGCAGGTCACGAAGGTCAGGGTGAGGGGCTGGGACGCGAAAAATCAGCAGCCGATCAACGAGGCTTCTTCCCAGGTGAACCGGATCGGCAGCAACTCGCGGACCGGCGCGGACCTGCTCAAGTCGCTGGGCGGCGAGTTCGAAGAAGTGCTCTACCTGAACGTGAGCGACCCGTCGGAGGCGCGGAAACTGGCCGAAGCGGCGATGAACGAGCGCGCGCTGCGTCTCGTCACCGGCGAGGCGGAATGCCTCGGCATTCCGGAAATCCGCGCGGGGCGCTATATCCGGCTCGAGGGTCTCGGCAAGCGCATGAGCCAGCCGTACTACATCATCAAAGCCACGCATGCGATCGACGATTCGGGTTACGTCACGTCTTTCACATTCCAGGGAAATGCGGTGTGACGATGAACAGTTTCGATTCCTTGAGCACCCTGAACGACCGGATGCTGCAGCTCGTGAGCGGCGTCTACATCGGCATCGTGACGAACAACAACGATCCGGAGAAATTGGGCCGGGTCAAGGTGAAGATTCCCGTGCTGGACGACAAGACCGAGCTGGACTGGGCCAGGGTGGCGGTGCTTTCGGCGGGCGCGGACCGCGGCACCGTGTTCATTCCGGACGTGAATGACGAAGTGCTCGTCGCGTTTCTGCTCGGGGATCTCCGACAGCCCGTCGTCATCGGTTCGCTCTGGAACCACAAGAAAAAGCCGCCCGCCTCGCAGAAGAAGGAAGCGCCGTACCAGATCCGCTCCCGCAAGGGACACGAGATCCTGATGGATGACGACGACAACGACGGCAAAATCGTGCTCAAGACGAAGGCCGGCCATCAGATCGAAATGTCCGACAAGCAGGGTTCCGTCCAGCTCAAGGACAAGAGCGGACAGACGATCACGATGAAGAGCAACGCGGTCGAAATCACCAGCGGATCGGCCAAGGTGACGATCAAGGGCGGCAACGTCTCGATCGAGACGCCGTCATCCGTCAAGATCAAGGGATCGCAGCTCAGCATCCAGGCCGACGCTTCACTGGAGATCAAGGCGAACGCGAGCCTCAAGCTGACCTCGAGCGGGATTGTCGAGCTGAAGGGATCGATGGTGAAGATCAATTAGTCTGGCAGCCGGGAGGAAGACTTGTGTCCAAGGCGTTTCTCGGAAAAGGGTGGAAGTTCCCGATCGAAGTCGATCCGGCGACCGGCCGCATCATGCAGGCGCAATACGAGGACGACATCGCCGAAGCGATCCGGATCATCATCTGGACCGCGCGGGGCGAGCGCATCATGCGCCCGGATTTCGGCTGCGGGATCGAGCGCTACCTGTTCGAAACCAACGATGACACAACGCTGCGGCTGATCGAGGCCGAAGTGGCGGAATCGATCCGGATGTGGGAACCCCGCGTCGACCGGGTCGAGGTGCGCGTGGAGCGCGACAGCCGCGATCCCGCGAAGCTGCTGATCCATGTCCGGTATGAAGTGCGGAACACGAACAACCTGTTCAACCAGGTCTATCCGTTCTATCTCTATGAAGGTACCCAATAATCCGTCGGAGCGAGTGGTATGACCAATACGCGCGTTGGATCGACGCCGGGCGGCCGGTTTCCGGTGATCGACGAACGAACCCGTGAACAACTGATCCGCCAGTTCGGTCGTATGGTGCCGTACTATACGCCGGAGTGGAAATTTACGCCCGATGATCCCGATCCGGGAACAGCGCTGGCGCTCATGTTCATTCATTTGCTGGAAGGCAACATCCGGCGTCTGAACCAGGTGCCGTACAAGAGTTTCCTCGCGTTCCTGAACGAATTCCAGGTGGATCTGGCGCAGGCGCGGCCCGCGCTCGCCCATGTGACGTTCAGGCTCGCGGAAGGGACGCCGTCGCCCGTGTATCTGGAGCGGGGCGTGCAGCTTGCCGCCGCCGTGCCCGGCGATCCGGAACCGGTGCTGTTCGAGACGGCGCATCCGGTTCTGCTCACCACTTCGAAGCTGACGGACCTGTATGCCGTCAGCCCGAAGCGGGACCGGATCGTCAGGCTTCATCAAGCCAGGGAAGACGAGGCGGACGATGGCGTGCGGCTTGCGGGAGACGGACGGGGCACAGCGCTGTTCGGTTCGGAAGGGGTCAATCTGCAGGAACACGCGATGTACATCCGCCACGACGACCTGTTTCTGCTCCGCCATCCGGCCGTCGTGGAGCTGACGATTTCGAACCTGCAGAACGCGGCGGCGGCCGACGAGTCGTCGCGGCTGCTGGCGGACTCGGGCAAGGTGAAATGGGAATATTACAGCGGCGGCGAATGGCTGCCGTTCGACCGCGTGCACGGGCGGAGGGGAACGGTCCGGCTGCTGAAACTGCATCCCCATCCCGTCGATCCGGTGGAATACGGCGGCGAGACGGGCCACTGGATCCGGTGCAGGACGGTCCATCTCGACGCGCGGACGGACGCGGCGCAGCTCACCAAGGTGCAGTTCGACCGCATGGTGCTGAAGAGCGATTTCGCGTCGCCGGACGAGGAAGACGGCATGGCGCCGGATCTCCTGTTTTCGAACGATTCGCAGATGGAGACGGAGGAGCCCGGACTTCCGTTCGGCATGTTCTTCGCGCCCTACGGCATGTTCTACATCTCCAGCCGGGAATCGTTCACCAAGCGCGGATCGCGGGTGACGGTGCGCTTCAGGCTCGGTTTCGAGCCGAACCGGTACATTCCGGAACGTCCGCCGGAGATCAAATGGAAGCTGATCATGCGCAAGGCCGAGATGGACAAGATCGACATTCCGGATCCCGTCACGATCCCGCTCGTCCAGTGGGAATACTGGAACGGTCTGAACTGGGCCATCCTGCCGGTGAATCCGGAAGCGCGGACGATGTTCGCGGCGCCGTGGGAAGGCCGCGAGACCGTGGAGCTGGCGTTCGAATGCCCGCACGACATTCAGCAGGTCGCGGTCAACGGCGTCGAGAACTACTGGATCCGCGCGCGGATCGTCCAGGTGGCCAACGCCTATTCGCCGAACGCGATCTATTACTCGCCGCAGATCGAGCAGATGAAGATCCGCTACGGCTATGACGCGCCGATCCATACGCCCCAGCGGCTCATGGTCGAGAACCATCTCGAGCGGCAGGACCGGACGACGGAAGCCGCAAGCGGAGCCGATCCGATCCGTCCGTTCCGGCCGCTGGACGGGACGATGCCCGCCCTCATGTTCGGATTCGACGCGCCGCCGGAGCGGGGGCCGATCCATCTCTATTTCCGCCTGAAGCCCCGCGCGACGACCGGGGAAGACGTGCCGTTCATCGAGTGGGAGTATCTGCGGGAGGCCGGCGGAACGCCGGTATGGGCGCCGCTTCCGGCCGCCGACGGCACGAACGGCTTCACGCGCAGCGGCATCGTCCAGTTTGCCGGCCCGCATGATTTCGCGGAGCATTCCTTCTTCGGCTCGCGAAGGTACTGGATCCGGGCCGTCAACCGGGACGCGCGCTACGACCGGCCGGAGGAAGCGGCCAATGTGCCGCGCGCGCTGGACATTCTGCCCAATACGGCGCTGGCCGTCCAGCAGCGAACGGTGCGGAACGAGGTGCCGCAGCGGTTCGAGACCTATGATACGACGGATGACACGCTGAGCACCTACTACGCGCTGTCTTCGGCTCCGGTGCTGTCGGAGGAAGTCTGGGTGGACGAGACGGACACGATGACCGAGGACGAACTGCAGCGGCTCGAGCGGAATGGAGCGGAGCTGGACGTCGTCCGGGATACCGAGGGCGGGATCATGCGCGTGTGGGTGCGCTACCGCGAGGTGGACCATTTTCTCCATTCCGGTCCGGACGACCGGCATTACCGGATCGACCGGGCGACGGGAAGGCTCTGGTTCGGCGACGGCCTCGCGGGCAGGAAACCGCCGCGGGATATCGGCGACGTCGTCCGCGTCACGTACGCGACCGGCGGCGGCGCCAAGGGCAACGTGCCGGCCGGGGCGATCGCGTCGATGCAGGAAGCGATCGCCTTCATCGATGGCGTGACGAACCATTATCCCGCTTCCGGCGGCTGCGACGCCGGGACGGTGGAGGAAGCGATCGTGCGCGGGCCGAAGCGGTTCGCCCACCTGGGACGGGCGGTGACCGCCGAAGATTTCGAATGGCTGGCGCGGGAAGCCCACCCGAACGTGGCCAAGGTGAAATGTCTGCCGAACCTGAACGCGAAGCTCGAGCCGCAGCCGGGGGCCGTCACGGTGGTCGTCCTGCCGCGCTCGGGCGTCGGCGACGGGGCGCACTTCCAGGAGATGAAGCGCGATATCGAAGCCCGGCTGCTCCGGCGGGCGGCCGCCCACATCGCGTTTCCGGGGAACATCCAGGTGATCGAGCCGGCGCGCCTCGAGATCGGCATCGTCGCGAACGTCTGGGTCCGGAGCCTGGAGGACATCGTCCCGGTGGAGAAGGAAATCCTCCGCAAGCTGGAGCGGTTCCTCGATCCGATCACCGGCAACGCGGACGGCCGGGGCTGGAACATCGGCCAGCACGTCCATCCGTCGATGTTCTTCGCGCTGATCAAATCGGTCGGCCCGGTCATGCACATTCCGCGGCTGTCGATCGACATCGTCAAGGTGGAGCACGGCGAGCGGGTCGAATGGAACCCCGACCGGATTCGCGAACTGCCGCACGGCATCGTCGTGCCGGGCAGGCACCGCCTGATGATCGAAGCGAAGAATTGAGCGCAGAAAGGGGGGCGTTTGCGTGCTGCCATTGCCGAGACTGGACGACCGGACGTTCGAGCAGCTCGTCAGGGAAGCGCGGGATCTCATCCCGATCATCTTTCCCGACTGGTCGGACGAGAACGTCCACGACCCCGGGATCACGCTGCTCGAAATGCTCGCCTGGCATATCGAGACACAGCAGTACCGGCTTGACCGGCTGTCGGAACGGCATTTGCGCAAGTTCCTGAAGCTGCTCGGCGAAGCGCCGCGCGAGCGGTCGCCGGCCCTGACCTCCGTCAGCTTCTCGAACGCGGCAAGTCCGATCGTCGTGCCGTACGGCACGCTGCTCCATGTCGGCGATCTGCCGTTCGAGACGATCCGGCCGGTCACGGTGCTGCCGGATATCAGACGGCGGGTGTTCGTGCGGACGCAGGAGGGCGTGCAGGAGATCACCGACGACTTCGAATCCGGCCACGCGCCGTTCCATCCGTTCGGCGAGCGCCCCGAGATCGGCGCCTGCATGGACATCCACATGGAAGAGCCGCTGCCGTTCTCGGTGCCGCTGTCGCTCTGGATCCAGCTCGAAGGCCAGGAGCCGGACATCCGCATTCCCGCCCGCTACAGAAGGTTCACGCCGTCCGGAAGGGTGACCTGGCAATACTGGGACGAGCGCGAAGAAACCTGGCGTCCGCTCCCGATCGAGCGGGACGAGTCGTACAGCCTGCACCAGAGCGGCCCGGTGCTGTTCGAGGTCGCGCCGGAGCTGGGGCCGATCCGCCGGCTCCGGGCCGAGCTGACGGCGGGCGAATTCAACGATCCGCCGCTTATCCGCCGGCTGGTGTGGAACGAGGTGTTCGCGCGACAGGGGCAGACGCTCAGCGTCTGCGAAGCGTTCGACGGACCTCCGGACGGGGATGGCGAAAGCGGTCCGGAGCCGGGCGCGCCCTGGATCGTCGAACCCGCCCATGCGCTGTTCCGCAAGGGTCTGCTGACCGTCCAGTTCAGGCTGCCCGGAGGCGGCTGGAAGGACGCCGGCGAAGGCGACTATGAAGCCGTGCGGGAAGGCGGCCGGCTGCGCATCGTGTTCCCGGACCCGGCCGCGCTGCCGAAGGGAAGGGGGGCGATCCGCGTCATCGCCGCCGAGGAAACGTATGCGGGCCGCATGACGCTCGGCACCGGCAACGGCATTTCCGGACAGACGTTCCCGCTTCCGGCTTCGCCCGTGCTGCCGCAGAATTGCCTGCTTCAGGTCGGCGCGCTCGCGGATGACGGAACGATCGTCTGGCACGACTGGGAGCGGGTGCACGATTTTGACGCGTCGAAGGAGGACAGCCTCCATTACGTCATCGATGAAGAAGCGGGCGTGTTCCGTTTCTCGGACGGCGTGTCCGGCGCCGTGCCGCCGAACATGCCGTTCCCGAACGTCCGCCTGATCTCGTACCGGATCGGCGTCGGCGAAGCGGGCAACGTGAAGGAAGACACGATCCGGGAGATGGACATCGAAGAGCAGCCGCTGCGCGTCACCAACCTGTATCCGGCGTACGGCGGAGCGGAGCCGGAGACGCTGCGCGAGGCGCTGCAGCGGGTGAGGCGCCGCTTCCTGCAGCCGCAATGCGGGGTGACGGGCGAGGATCTGGAGCGGCGGGTCCGGGAAATTCCCGGGCTCAAGGTGGCCAGGGTGAAAGCCATCCCCGGCTATCACCCCGGCGTGCGGAACTGGCCGGAAGAGCGCGCGTTCGGCCATCTGTCCATTGTCGTCGTGCCGAACAGCCGACGTCCGCTTCCTTATCCCGGGGAGGGCATGATGGAGACGATCCGCCGCCATCTGGAGCCGTACCGGCTGATCACGACCCGGCTGCACGTCATTCCGCCGGAGTATGTGAAGGTGTCCGTGCGTGCGGTCATCGTGGCCGACGCCCGGTACGAGGGGCGCGAATGGACGGTGGTGCAGGCGCTGAAGGAATGGCTGCAGCCGTTCGGAGACGGCGCGTCGGGAGGCTGGCCCTTCGGACGGCCGGTGTACAAGAGCGACGTCTACGAGATCATTCATCGCGTGCCGGGCGTCCAGTACATCCAGGATGTCTGGCTGATGGCGGAAGGGAAGAACGCCTGGCTCGAGGAGAGCGGCGATATCCGGATCCCGCCGAACGGACTGGCCATATCGGGCGAACATGACATCGAGTTTGTCATTTCGCACGGCTAGGAGGGAAACATGGCTGGCCTCAAATTTTTCACATTCCGAAAAACGGCGGACTGGAAGCGGGGCATCGCGTTCCATCTGGACGACGACCGCGGAGGCGGGTTGACCCTCAGGCGGCAGGCCGTCTACCGGTTGGCCCGCCGCCATCGCTTCGACCACCCGCAGCTTGCGGCGCCGATCGCGGACACGGCGGTCGATGCGGACGGCCGCTGGTATCTGCTCGACGAGCGCGGCGTCATCTGGCGGGCGGATCTGCCGGGCGGCCACGCGGAGGCGGTCCGGTCCGAGATACAGGAGATGGCGGGCCGGGCCCGCATCGCCGCCGGACGCAAGTCGATCACCCTGCTGCATGCCGGTCCCGAATCCGTGATCCATTGGCTTACGCCTGACCGGGGCCAGATCCGCTGGACGGTGTCCGACTGGCGGGGAGAGCCTTTTCACGGTGTCGCGCTGGCGGCGGCTCCGGATGACGGCCTGGTTGTCCTGGCCGCGACGGGCGGCTCAGGCGGCCTGAAGCTGCTCTGCTTCGATGCCGCCGGAGAAACCCGGCAGGAGGTCGACGTGCCGCCGGCCGATGAGGGACACGAACCCGGGCCGGAGGCAGGCCGCTACGAGCTGGTCATGGCCGGCGACGGCAGCGGCTGGCTGCTCGACCGGAAGGCGCGGTGTCTGGCGTATGTTGACCTTGCAAGCGGGTCGGTATCCTGGCTGCCGGCATCGGAGGACGGCGACGCGTTGGACATCGCCGCGATCTGCCCCGGCGGGCCGGATTCGGTGTGGGCGCTGGTGAATCCGGCGGACGCGCTCGCGCACGGTGCGCTGGTGCGGATCACGCGGGACGGCGCCGTCGCGGAGCGGGGCAACACGGGCAACGCGCGGGGAAACCGGCTCTTCGCGAGCTTGAACGGGACGGCCAGGCTCATCGTCTGGAACGAGGCGGGACGCGACTGGTACGTGATCGAGCCGTCGGGAGAGATCGCGCCCTGGCCGCCGCTCGGCCGGCGCATCGGGTTCTGGATCTCCGGGGCGCTCGACAGCGGCTCGCCGGAGACCGAGTGGCACAAGATCGTCCTCGAATCCGGCCTCACGAACGACACGCAGATCATCGTCCGCCATTACGCGTCCGATGAGCGCGAAGTCGTTATCGACGGGCGCCGCGTGGCGATGGACGACTGGCTCCGCGACGAATCGGTTCCGCCGGAGGTCCGCCTGGAGAAGATCGGCCGCCTGTGGTCCGGGCCGATGCGGGACCCGCATGACGCGCTGCTGCACAAGGCGCGGGGCCGCTACCTGTGGCTGCTCGTCGAGCTGATCGGATCGGAACAGCACGCGCCCGTCGTGCAGGCGCTCGAAATCCGGTACCCCCGGGAGACGATGCTCGGCGATCTGCCGGCCATCTACCAGCGCCACGAGCCGTCCCGCGATTTCCTGTCGCGGTTCCTGAGCCTGTTCCAGACGATGCTGGAGGCGACGGACCGCAAGATCGACCAGGCCGCCCGGACGTTCGACCCCGGCGGCGTGCCGGCGTCATCGCTCGGCTGGCTGCTCGGCTGGCTCGGCATCGAGGCGGAAGATTACTGGACGGAAGCGCAGCTCCGGGAGCTGCTCCGCCGGGCGCCGGAGATCAGCCGGCTGCGCGGAACGCGATACGCGCTCGAGACGATCATCGGGATCTACACCGGGGAGAAGCCGATCATCCTGGAATATGACCAGGTGAAGCCGCTGAAGGAGATTCCGGAACTCGGCCCGGCGGTCGCCCAACTGTACGCGTCCGATCCGAATTCGTTCAACGTGCTGGTGAAAGCCGAGTATGCGGATACCGAGACCAAGAGGGTGACGCTGCAGCATCTGATCGAGACGTACAAGCCAGCGTTCACCACCTTCAAGCTGATCGTGCTGCAGCCCTGGGTCTACATGGACCTGCACTCTTACCTGGGCATGAATACGGTGCTGTCGGAGCCCGACCTGCTGACCCTGAACGACCATTCATCCATGCCCCATCATACCATTACCATCGATCGGGGGTTCGATCACCGATTGGATCTGCATACCAGACTCGGCATAGACGCGCGATTGGAATAATTTCATGGACATGAGGGGGAAGGAATGGATGAACAGAACCCGCTACATCCCGTTTGAACGGAACCGCTATTTCTACGGCAAGCTGCTGACCGTCAGGGATTTCATGGCCGAGCAGACGTATCTGGCCGACAAGCGCAGGCTGACGAACCGGCTGCTGTTCGGGAGCGGCGTCGTCGCGGGTCTGCAGGTGGTCGCGGTCGACGACAAGACCATTTCGGTGGAGACGGGCGTGGCGATCGACCAGCTCGGGCGGGAGATCGTCGTGCCGTCGCCGCTGACGCTGAAGCTGTCCAACATCGACGGCTTCACCCACAACGACTATGCGAAAAATGTCTACCTGTGCATCGCCTACGACGAGAAGGGCAAGGAGCCGGTTCATACGGCCGTCGGCGCGTCCGGCCGCAACGAGGAAGTGACCGAGTACAACCGGACTCTCGAGAGCTACCGGCTGTTCATCACCGAGCAGCCGCCGGCGCCGAGATGGCAGGAGTACGACCATCTGATCGAGGACACGTCCATCTGGTATGACGACGGGTATGTCCGGATTCTGCAGAGCGTGCCGCGCTTCGTCGAGCCCGGCGAGGTGTTCGAGCTGAGGCTTACGGTCGAGAAGACGGTGCAGACGCCGCACATCGAATTCGAATATGCGCCGGCGTGGGCGGATCTGGAGGAGGCGGAGCCGCTCGCGGACGGCAAGATCCGATTCGCCGAGCCGACGGACGGCGGCCAGACCGTCTACACGCGCGCGTTCCGGCTGCGCGCGCGCGAGCTGCCCCAGGGAGAGACCCGCAAGCTCGCCGACATCTCCGCCAGGTCCGGCAGCGCCCGCCTCGTGATCGGCGACAAGCTGATCGAGGATCTGCCGCATGTGAAGCAGACGATCGAGATCAGCGAGGAGCCGGCGGAAGAGCGGATCATCCGCCAATACTACGCGCGTTCGCTCGACCGCGCCCTGGAGTTCCCGGCGGAGCCGTGCGTCTTCCTCGCCCGGATCCATCTGTTGCAGCTCGGGGCCACCTATGTCATCGATCGGCTCGAGTCGCTGCCGTTCAAGGACTATGTCATCAACCCGTCGATGTTCTACAAGCTGATGGCCCGCCGGCCGAGAACGCCCGCCGTCGTCCAGACCGTAAGCGCCGCGGCCGAGCAGCCGCAGGAGGCGCCGGCCGAGTTCCCGGATCTGAAGGAGGAATTCGCCTCGATCCTGAGCGAGGACGAGGCGAAGGCTCCGGAAGAGCGGGTGAGCACGGGCATCGCCGAGATCGACATCGTTCCGCCCAAGAAGGCAAAATGGTACCACCGCCGCCAGCGCAATTTCTACTCGGACGAGATCGAGCACGGTCTCGGGGAAGGCGTGGTAATCCTGACGGCCGCCCTGTCGGACGAGCAGGAGGAGTCGGACGTGCTCATGCCGGAGATGTGGAACCGGAGCGACACGATCTACCACGGCGCGCTCGAGGTGTTCCGGGGCAGCGAGCTGGAGGCGAAGTTCCCGAAGCTGTCCATCGGCTTCCTGCAATATCCGAAGAAAGGGACGTTCCGGATCGGCGTCCGGGTCCACAAGAAAACCGACAGGACGAAGGTGCGGATCCGGTGGTGGGCGGTCAAGCCCGACGCGGACCGGTCGGGGGCCGAGCGTTCCGCGTTCGATCAGTGGGCGAGCGGGGAAGCCGAAGCGGCGGCGGCGAAAACCTGAACAAGGCGCAAGAAAAACGATCCGATCCGACCGGCCTCAGGCCGGCCCGGATCGGATCGTTGCCGTTATCGGGGAGCCTTCCGCATCCCGCTCGATGATGTAGAATCGGTCGTCCCGGCTGAAGTAGTCCGTCCGGCCCCGCGACGATTTGCCGACCAGCTCGCTGTCCTGTCGCGCCAGGTCTTCCAGCAGCCGGTGGAGCCGCTCGAGCACCGGGCCGCCGCCGAGCCGCACTTCGGTAACGGCGGTGTCGCCGGTCTCCGGATCCAGTTCGGCGATGAAGGTCAGCCGCAGCTCCTGGTAGCGCATCCGGACGACGGGATTGACCAGCGTATCGGCCGGCGGCAGAATCGCGTCTTCCGCCGCGGCCTCATCCGTCTCCCCGGCGGTTTCGGCGTCGCCGCCGGCCGCCTCATCCGCAAGCGCATCTTCCGCCGTGGGCGGAACGGAGCCGTGGCTCAGCACATCGTTGCCGGTCGACGGGCCGAGCAGCGATTCAATGGCCGCCGGAGACATGCCGATGAAGGCCGCGGGATCCGGCTCGCCGTCCGTAAACTTGCCGCGGTAGATCAGGCTGCCGTCCTCCCGGTACCAGGCGCCGGCGCCGTTCAGCTTGCCGTTCAGGAACGCGCCCTCGTACTCGACCATGCCGCTCGGGCCGTACAGCTTGCCTTCGCCGTGGTAGGCGCCGCTTCGGAACGAGCCTTCGTACAGCGTCCCGCCGTTCCCGTCGAACAGCGTGCCCGCGCCGTGGTACCGGCCGTTCAGAAAATCTCCGGTGTAGCGGATCGTGCCGTTCGGCGCGTACTCGGTGCCGCTTCCGTTCCGCTGGCCGTTCACGAACTGGCCTTCGTAGGCGATCGCGCCGCCGGGGTACAGTTCCTTGCCCGCGCCGCTCTTCTGTCCGGCGAGCCACTGCCCCTGGTAGACGAGGTTGCCGCTTTCGTCGTACAGGGAGCCTTCGCCGGCGTACTGGCCGTTGGCGAAACCGCCCTCGTAGAGCAGCGCGCCCGACTCCGAATACTTTCTGCCCCGGCCGTCCGGTATGCCCGCCTTGAAGCCGCCCTGGTAGAGGACGCGGCCGTCCGGCGCGTACAGCGTGCCTTCGCCTTCGTACAGGCCGTTCGCCAAAGCGCCGGTATAGACCAGCGCCCCGCTTTCGTCATACAAACTTCCCTGCGCCAGCGCGCCGCCGGCGAACAGCCCCTCTTCCGCCAGCGAGCCGTCCGGGCGGTAGCGCCTGCCCTGGCCTTCGAAGCGTCCGGCCTTGAGTTCGCCCTCGTACAGGAGCGAGCCGTCCTCGGCGTACACCTTGCCTGTGCCTTCATACTGGCCGTCCTTCAGTTCGCCTTCGAACAGGAGCTGCCCCTGTCCGTCGAACAGCTTCGCTTCGCCCGTGTAGTTCGGCGGGGCGCCGGCCGCGCTGACGGTGATGGCGGGCTTGCGGTTCAGCCATTTGTTCACGAATTTCGGGGGCTTGATGAAGATGAAGAAATACAGGACGAGCACGATGAGCAGGATGATGGCGATCAGCTTCTTGGCGATGTACAGATTGCCGATGCGGACGTAGCTTTCCCTGCCTAGTTCCGATCCGAGAATCTGTTTGAGCTTCTTGACCAGCCATTTGGCCAGCAGTTTGGGCAAGCTCTTCGCCCTTTTCAGGGGGACGAGGATCTTGCGCTTGATCGGATTGATGAACGGATTGACGATCTTCGCAATCAAAGGAATCGACTCCTTGGGCGTGCGCTGTTGTCCCGGGGATCACTCCGGGAAGTTCAGCCTCACGGAACCTGCACCGTCATCGGACCGGGGTTGTTGATCTGGATGATGCCGCCCCAGTTGCACATGCATTTCGACGTGTTGTTCAGGGCGGGCATGTTGCCGCACAGCACCGTCGGGGAACCGGGGGCCCAGGGCGCCGCGATCACCGGGATGCACGGCATTGGCGTCAGAACGCCGGCGGCCGCCGCGGTGGCCGACGCGACGGTCGGATTGGCCATCGACTGGCACATGCCGAAGGGCAGAATGTTGACCATGGGCACGTTGTCCATGATGGTGGCCATCGGCATGGCGCCGGAGACGACCCTGTTCTTGGGAAGCACCATCAAAGAGCTCGGCGTCGTGCCGAAACTGCACTGGAGAACCGCGCCTGCGAAAACTGCGTTGCCGATGGGAATCACCCGTACGCTTCAATTTTCTTCTATTCTACTATTATCGACATACAGCGGCAACAATTTTGGCGAATATTGGTCACAAACCGCCGATTTTATAGTAAACTTGTTGTGAGAGAATCATACATTTGATGAAATCGAGAGGAAGAGCATGCGTCGAATCGGCAGGATGCTGCTTCTGATTCAGGTATGGAGTCTCGCCGCTTTCGGCGGAGGCGCGGCGGCCGCGGAAGAGGCCGCCGGCGCGGGAGCGGAAGCGGGCGCCGCGAGGGAATGGAGCCCGGCGGACGCGGAGCTCGCCGTCTTGTCCTATCTGGCCGAGGCGCAGCGGGCCGACGCCTGGACCGCGTATGCCGAAGCCATGGCCCGAATGCGCGCGGACGCCGCGGTGCAGGCACGGTTCGGGTTGGCGTCGCCGGACGAGGCCGCGCAATGGGACGGGCTGTGGGCGTCCGCCGCGAAGGAGCGGGACGCCGCCAAGCAGGCGCGGGAAGCCGCCCGCGCGCGGCTCGCCGAACGGATGGCGTCGGTCGCGCCGGCGGCTCTTGCGGGGCCGGCCGCCGGTCCGGCGCACGGAGAAGCGGCGGACGGCGGCGCGACGGATGACGGAGGAACGGCAGCCGCATCGGACGGCGAGGCCCCGGCTGAAACCGGGAAGAACGGCGGCGCGGATGCCGCAGGCGCGCCGGCCGCGCGGGACGCCGTCCCTTACCCGGAGACGCTGCTTCAGGCCGGGCGCGCGATGCGGCAGGCCTGCCGGCAGATCGAGGCCGAGGAACTGCTGCTGAAGGCGGGCGTGGGTTCGACCGCCCGGCTTGCCGAAGCGCATGCCGGCTGCCTGCGGGCCGAGCTCGCCTGGATCGACGTCCAGGCCGAAGGCTTCGCCGCGCTCCTTATGGGCGCATCGGAATCCGCCGGAAGGCCGGTTCCGCTGCCGGAGCTGCTGGTCCTTGTTCGGGATCGCGAACCCGCGCTGTACGACCGGTGGATTCGCCATCTGAAGGCGGATGCGGCTTGTCCGTCCGACGCGGCGGCGGGCGCTCCGGCGACCGTCCGCGTCTCCGGCGGCGCGAAGGCGGAGCGGCTGACCGGCTGCTTGATCGGCATTCCGGGCATTCGCATCGACACTCCGCCGCAGGCGATCCGCACCGCGGACGGCGCCGTGTATTTGCCGCTCAAGCCGTATGCGGTGGCGCTCGGGATGAGCCTGGAGTGGAACGGCGCCGAGCGGCGCATCGCGCTCAAGGCGGGGGAGCGGGAGCTGTCCGTTGCGCCCGGAAGCGCTGCCATCGCATGGAGCGGCGGCTCGCACGAAATGGCGCACGCGGTGTTGACCGTGAACGGACAAAGCTTCGTTCCGGCGGAGTTTTTCGGATTTCTTTTCGGTCTGAAGCTGTATTGGGACGACAACGTCCGGGCCGGGTGGCTGCTGCCGGCGTCCGCATGAGGCGGGCCGACCGGCCGGGACGAAAAAAGAGGGGTTGCGTTTGAGGCCGAGACTGGTTGGATTCTTCATCCTGACGTTGTTCTCGGGGCTGCTGCTCTATGTTTTCCGCGATCTGTGGACGACGAATCCGTTCGCGCGCGACGAGCCGTTCAACAATATTTACCAGATCGCCGCGGACCCGGAAGGCGCGGTCTACGCGATTACCGATTCGAAGCGGATCGCGCGCAAGGTCGACGCATCCGGCAATCTCGTCTACGCGATCGCGAGCGACGACGGCGGCGATGCGGGCAGTGTTCGGCTGTTCGAGGCGATCGCGGCGGACCGGAGCGGGAACGCCTACGTGCTGAAGACGATTCTGGACGGCAACGGGCTGTACGTCATCGGCGAGGAACTGATCCGCATCTCCGCGGACGGTTCGGACACCCGTCTGCTGTACCGCGCCGAGTACACGACGGCGGACAACCTGCTGCGGGTCGGGCGCCTGCAGGGGCTGGCCGTCGAGGACGGCAACCTGTACTTCTTCCAGAAGGACGACGCGAAGGCCTCGCTCCTGTCGCTTCCGGTCGGGGCGGACGCGACCGTTCGGCCGGCGGTCGTCGGGACGATCGAGATGCCCGAGGACCGGTATCTGAAGGAGCTGACGGGGCACGCGCCGGAACGCATTTTCTTCACGACGAAGCGGGGCACGCTGTACGCCGTGGCGAACCGGGAGGCGTCGCCCATCTATCCGCAGGCGGGCTCGCGGGAGCTGCATTTCCCGGTCGAGATCGCGACGGAAGATCACGCGCGCGTCTATTTCATCGACCGGCACGACCAGGCCGTCTATTCGGTCAACATGGACGCGTCGGGCTATCCCGTCCGGGCGCTCGTCACGATCGACCGGCTGATGACCGAGCATCCGGGTCCGGAATGGTCGGACTTCGTCGACCTGGCGGTGGCGGACGGGCAACTGACCGTCACCGCGGCCGACCATCTGATCCGGCTCGACGCGACCGGCCGCATCACGGATGTGACGGACGCGTACCGGTACCCGATCTCGACGGTTCTGAAGCGGCTCGCCTACTGGCTGCTCATCGCGCTGACCGCCGTGCTGGCCGCCTTCCTGTTCCGGGCCGTCTACATCGATCTGCTCAAGCGCAGGATCAGCCTGCTGCTCAAGCAGCTCGCGGCGATCTTCCCGATCGTGCTCATCTCGATGTGGGTGCTGTCCGACGCCGTCTACAACTCGTTCACTTCCGAGATGAAGTCTTCGTTCTACCAGCAGCTCGAGCTGCTGGCCGTGAACGGCCGGAACCTGGTGGACGGCGACCGGCTGGAGCGGCTCCGGTCGCCCCGCGACTATATGAGCGAGGATTATCAGGCGATCAGGCGGAGCATCGACGAGGTGTTCGCCGGAGAAGGAGCGGACCGGGAGGGGCTGTACAACACGATCTACCGCTACATGGACGGCGGGCTTTATCTCATCATGGACGACGACGACAGCGTGACGATGTTCCAGCCGTTCCCGCTCAGCGAGGAGAACCTGCTCGTGCTCGAGAAGGGCGAGATCGTGTCGGGCGAGTTCGTGGACGCGAGCGGCGAATGGATCTACGCGCTCGGTCCGATCCGGAATTCCGCCGGCGAAGTGGTCGGCATCTATGAAACGGGCAAAGACCTGATCGTGCTGCACCAGAGCAACGAGATCATCCAGGCGAGACTTGTGAACATCTTCGTCATCATCGGCCTCATTCTGCTCGCCGCGATCTCGCTCATGACGTTCTACCTGCTGTCCTCGATCAACAAGCTGCGCCGCAACGTCAACCTGTTCGCGGCGGGCGAGTGGGACGTGCAGGTCAACCTCCGGACGCGCGACGAGGTCGAGGAGCTCGGCGACCGGTTCAACATGATGGCCCGCTCGATCCGGCGCTACATCCAGGAGATGACCCGGCTGAACAATGCCTATTTCCGCTTCGTGCCGCAGCAGTTCCTGAAGGTGCTGGGCAAGACGAACATGGCGGAGGTTCAGCTCGGGGAGCAGCAGAATCGGCGGGTGACGGTGCTCGTCTGCCAGATGCGGAATTTCGCGGAATTTTCCGCCGGGCTGACGACGGAGGAGAACTTCCGGTTCATCAATTCGTTCCTGAAAACGTTCGGACCGGTCATCCGGGAATTCGGCGGTTTCACGAGCCGCTATCTCGGACCGGGGATGCTGACGCTGTTCCCGAACGACGCCGCCTCCGCCCTGAAGGCCGCCGTCAAGCTCCGCGCGACGCTCGAGCAGTACAATGAGCGCCGGCGGAACCGGGGCTACGAGCCGGTGGAGATCGGCATCGCCGTCCATACCGGAGACGTGATGCTCGGCATCATCGGGGAAGAGCAGCGGATGGAAGGGAGCGTCGTCTCCCATCACGTGGATCTGACGCTGGATCTCGAGTATCTGTCGGCCAAGCTGGGCGCCTTCATCCTGCTCACCGGCGATACGATGCGCTCGCTCCGCCCGCAGATGATCGGCCAGTACCGCCGGCTCGGGGTCATCCAGGTCGACGAGGAGCAGCCGCCGCTGGAGCTGTTCGACTGGTTCGAGGGGGATCCGGAGCAGATCCGGCGGCTGAAAATCGAGACGAAGGCGCAGTTCGAAGCCGCCGTCGCCGCGTTCGAACAAGGCCGTTTCTACGACGCGCGCGAAGGGTTCGTCGCCGTCGTGAAGAAGAACCGATTCGATCTGGCCGCCCAACTGTACTTCTATGAATGCGACCGCCTCTGGCAGCAGGGAGCGGACGAAGGCTGGAACCAGGCGCTGCGCATCTCGTGACAATAACTGTGAGAGGTGAACGAACATGATGCATGCGAAAGTTGAGTCCCCCGTGCCCGCCTATCCGGAGATCAAGCCGGTGGCGAGCGGCACCGATGCCGGCAGGGTGTCCGATTTCCTGCTCGGCGAGCATTGCTTCGATGACCAGCGCTTCACGCCGGGGGAGACGGAACAGTTGCGATGGCTGCCGATCCGCAGCCTCCAGGAGCATCATGTGCATTGCTGGTACGAGGAAGACGACGGCGGGATCATCTCGGCCATCATCTTCGTGGAGAACGAGCACCGCAGCGGCGGGTACCGGCTGGAGTACTTCGGCGTGCACCGCGCCTACCGCCACCGCAAGCTGGGATGGAAGCTGCTCGACGCGATGATCCGGTTCTGCGCCGCCCACCAGGGTCGGTACATCGAGACGTTCACTTGCGATCTGCCCGAATACGAAAGCGCGCGGCGGCTGTTCGAGCGCAACGGGTTCCAGCTCATGTGCCTGCTGCCGGAGTATTATTATCCGGGCGAAGGCAAGCTGCTCTACCTGAAGCTGCTGAAGGCGTCGTAAAGAACGGGAAAGCCCGGCGCGTTCTCCGATGCGGAGAACGGCCGGGCTTCTTCGTGTGGCGGTATCCGATTTTCATCAAGCCTGCCGGCCGGTTGCGGCCGTCCGGCTGCCCGCCAGCATCCAGACGGCGAGGACGAACATCGCGTGCGACCAGGTAAGCGGCACGACCCAGGCCGCCTCGCCGGTCTCGCGGTCGATCTGCTCCGGCAGCAGGCCGAAGCGCGTCTGATGGTCGATCGCCCACCGCATCAGTCGCTCGGCTTCTTCCGGCCGTCCCTGGGCGATGCGGAACTGCGCGAGCCACAGCGTGGTCAGAATCCACGGATTGCCGCCGATGTACCGGTCGTTCTCGTAGCGCTTGATGCCGCCGACGGCCGGCGACCACAACTTCTCCCGCACATGATCGGCCGTCTTCGCCATCCGCTCGTCGCCCGGATCGAGCGCCGCGAAGGGAACCGCGAGTCCGAGCAGGCTCACGTCGACGACCGGATCGGCGTCCAGCACATGTTTCGCGTAGCCTTTGGCCGTCCGGGTCACCGAGCCGCCGGCCCCCGCCCGGACGGCTTCGTTGTACTGCTCCTCCGACACGGCCAGCCGGATCGAGCGGTAATGGCAGCCGCGGCCGGCGTCCCACAGATGGGCGGAGATGCCGTCCCGCACGCGCCGCGCGGCTTCGCGCCACACGTCGGCCCGGTCGCGCCGCCCCCGCGCCTCCGCGATGCGCGCGGCCCCCTCGAGGCCGCCGAAGACGGCCGCCGCGGAGTAGGCGTGCTGCGCGATCCGCTCTTCCCACAGGTCATGGGACGGCTTCGGCAGGCCGTTCCCGTCGAGCATGCGGACGAGGAAGTCGGCGCCCCGCTCGACCGCCTCCCATACTTCGTCGCTCAGCACCCATTCGCTGCCGGTCAGCTCGCGATGCCGCCACAATCCCCACAGGATCGAGGCGCCCTCGTCGATCTGCAATCCCCACGACGGCGCGAGCGTGCCGTCGTGATAATGCCGCTGCTGCCACGCGCCGGAGCGGTCCTGCGCGGTGAGCGCCCAGCGGAAAAAGTTCTCCGAGAGTTCCCCGAGTCCGGCGAGATCGAGCGCGCTCGCGATGAATGCCGCGTCCCGGCCCCAGCAATAGCCGTATCCGCCCGAGCGGGCATACGATTCGTCCATCTCCGGCGCGGCGATGACGGCGCCGGACAGCTCGTCGCTCATCAGCTTCATGACGAGCAGCGAGCGCTCGTACAGGCTCCGGATCGGCGCGTCGTCGATCGGGCACGGGTTGGCCGCCTTGAGCCAGTCGCGCCACCAGGCGGCGGTCCGATCGTGCAGCGCGGCATACGGCACGGCACGCAGCTTGCCGATCCGGTCCAGCGCCGGTTCGATCCGGTCCGCGGCCGTAAGGTACAGCGTCAGCTCCACGGTTTCGCCGGGCGCGACAGCCGGGAAGCGCCAGGCCAGCGCGCCGCCGGAGCCGAGCTGCGCTTCCCGGCCGTCCAGCCGTCCGGCTTCCGCCTGTTCGCGCGAAGCGCCCGCCTGGAATTCGGCGCAGTCCCGGTCCGCCGACACGGCGAAGACGTGCGCGCCCCGGTAATGGACGAGCGCGTCCGCCGATTCGTCGAAGAGCACCGCCTGGTGATGCGGCGTCTCGCCGATCCAGAAAGACGAATAATGCACGAACGTGAGGCTGACGGCGCGTCCGCCGCCGTTCGTGATCCGGAAATGCCGGATGAGGCCCTCGGCGTCGGGAACGACGAAATGCGTCGACCGGATCGAGACCGGATGGTCCGGGTGCGACGCTTCGACGTTCACGATGTTCGTGCCCGGCTCGTAGCCGGACTCGAATCGCCAGCCGTCCGCTTCGCTGTCGAACCAGAGCGTGCGGCCGCCGTCGATCCGGATGCCGGTCCGCCATTCGTCCAGATGCTGCGGACTGTCGATATGCGGCCGCCACAGGCGGTAGATGCGTCCGCCGGCGCCGAGCGCGGCGAGCATCCGGGAATTGCCGATGACGGCGTCGATCAGATGCGGTTTCCTGGTCAGGTCGATGCATGGCTGTGCTGCTTGCTGCAAAGGCGTCATCTCCTCGTATGCGGTGGTGGGTCCGGCGCGGCCTTCTTTATTTGACGGATGAGCCGCGGACGATGAGCCGGTGCGGAATGATCATCCGGGTCTGATGCATCGGCTCCCGGGCGATCGTCTTGATCAGCGTCTGCGCCGTCGTGTATCCGATCTGATACGTGCCGATGTCCACGCTGGTGAGCGGCGGCGACGTATGCTCGGACAGCGAGATGTTGTTGAACCCGACCAGACACATGTCCTGCGGTACCGAATAGCCGAGCTCGTTCAGGCCGTGCAGCACGCCGAAGGCGACGATGTCGTCGATCACGACGAGCGCGGTCGGCCGCTCGGGCAGATTCATCAGCATCGACATGGCGCGGTAGCCGGTCTCCTGCAGAAATTCGCCTTCGACGATCCAGTCTTCCGAAACGCGCAGCCCGGCCTCCTGCATCGCGCGCCGGTATCCCGCGAGCCGGTCCTGCGAGACGGTCAGCTCCTGCGGACCGCTGACGAAGCCGATTCGCTCGTGGCCCTGGTTGATCAGGTGGCGGGTCGCGTCGTACGCCGCCTGCACGTTGTCATTGTCAATCGTCGGCACATCGGGGTACTCCTGGGATCGTCCGATGATGACGAACGGAAACCGGGTTTCATTAAGGAAAACGATCAGCGGGTCCTTCATCTTCGAGCTGAGAAGGATGATCCCGTCCACCCGGCGGCCGCGCACCAGCCGCTTGACGGTCTCGAGTTCGTCGGATTCGCTGCTGCCGGACGCGATGAGCAGGTCGTATCCCGCGCGGTTGGCATGCGCGAGGATGCCGCGCAGCACTTCATGGAAGAAGTAGTTCTGGAACAGCTCTTCGGCCGGACGGGGCAGGATGACGCCCAATATATGGGTGGCTTTCGAGACGAGACCCTTCGCCATGCTGTTCGGATGATAGCCGAGCTCCTCCATGACGCGGGTAACGCGTTCGATTGTTTCCTTGCTGATCCGGGGGTGCTTCGATATGACGCGCGAGACGGTCGACGGCGATACGCCGGCCTTCTTCGCTACGTCCTTGATGGTGACGGACATGTCATCTTCCCTCCGTGCAATCGTTACCACACAAATGTTAGGTACAATAGTACAGGAAAACGCGCAAATTGTAAAGATTCGGGGTTGTTCCTTACAAAAGATGGCGTCCGCCACCGGAATTTGCACGGAACAACCCGCAAAAAACGGAGAAAACCCGCCAGAATCAACGCAATACGGAGATCGGTCAATGCAACGGTAAAATAATGGTGAATTTCGCCTGAAACAGGCAAGTGCAAACGATTTACTAATTTTACCCCATCCATTATGATTACGGTAAACAATAAAGCGCTTACTACAGCGAAAAGCCGCGGTCATCAGGTGAAAATTGCATGACGGAACCAATGATGATCGCCTTTTTTCGCCAAGTTTGTACAAACGTTTGCTCGGTTTTCGTGCTGGGCTCCGCGCTTGATCGTTTGCAAAGGGGGGAAGTCCCGACGGTTTGCGCCAGAACGTTTGCGATCCGGAGAACAATGGATGATAAGCGTTTGCACTCCATTATCCAGACCATCATCAGGGAAAGGGGATCTCAATCGAAATGATCACGAGAAACAAGAAATGGATGTCCATGATCATCACGCTGGTGCTCGCGCTGGCGCTGGCCGCCTGCGGCGGCGGAAACAACGGCGGTTCGGACAACGCCGGCTCCGGCGGTTCGAACACGTCGAACAGCCAGAACGGCGGCGGCAATTCCGGCGGCAACACCGGCGGCGACGCCGGCGGAACGGAAGAGCCGCAGATCGAAGAAGGCGCGCAGCTCCTCGTCTGGGACAACAGCGACGCCGAATTCGAATGGGCGCAATATGTCGCGGAAGAATTCACGAAGCGCTACGGCATTCCGGTCACGGTCGAGAACGTCAACCATACGGACGCGCCCGGCAAACTGCAGACGGACGGTCCGGCCGGCCTCGGCGCGGACGTCTTCCTCGCGCCCCACGACCATACGGGGAACATGGCGGCCGCCGGCCTGATCCTGGAGAACTTCTACAGCGACGAAATCATCAATGAGCACATCGATGCGGCCATCACCGGCGGTTCCTACGACGGCAAGCTGTTCGGTTATCCGGTCGCGGTCGAAACGTACGGGCTGTTCTACAACAAGGATCTCGCCGACAAGGCGCCGGAAACGTGGGAAGAGCTGTTCGAAGCGGCGAAGGCGTTCAACGATCCGGCGAACCAGAAGTACGGGTTCATGTACGAAGTCGGCAACTTCTACTATGACTTCGCGTTTATCGGCGGTTACGGCGGGTATGTGTTCGGCGCGGGCAACACGGATCCGAACGACCTCGGTCTGAACTCGGATGCCGCGGTGAAGGCGGCGCAGTTCGTCAAGCGGATCCATGACGAAATCCTGCCGATCAAGAAGGAAGACATCACGTACGACATCAAGGATTCGCTGTTCAAGGAAGGCAAGATCCTGTTCCAGATCAACGGTCCGTGGGCCGCGGCGGGCTACCGCGACGCCGGCGTGAATTTCGGGGTCGCGCCGCTGCCGAAGCTCGACAACGGCGAGCGTCCGACGAGCTTCTCCGGCATCAAGTCCTACTATGTCAACGCCTATACGAAGTATCCGGAAGCGGCTTCGCTCTACGCGAAATTCGCCGCAAGCAAGGAAATGCAGCTCAAGCGGTTCGAGATCACCGGCCAGGTGCCGACCCTTAAAAGTCTGTCCGACGATCCGACGATCAAGAACGATCCGGTCGTATCCGGCATCCTGGAGCAGGCGCAATACGCGATCCCGATGCCGAACATTCCGGAAATGCAGACGGTCTGGGGTCCGATGGCATCCGCGTTCTCGCTCATCTGGAACGAGGACATCGATCCGAAGCAAGCGCTGGACGATGCGAAGAAACAAATTGAAGACGCCATCCAGCTGATGCAATGACAGCGGTTTGACCCCGCGGGCGGAAGCCGTGTCCGATGCGCCGTGCTCGGACACGGATTCCTTTTTCCATCCGGTAGGGGCAGCCCATCGTTCACCGCAAAACGTTCGCGCATCCCGAGGTCGTCGGCGCCGGCCGTTTTGCCCGATTACTTGCGAACCGTACAGGTGGTGGTCATGCTGAACGGCAAAGTACACGCGCGCATCGGCGCGCTGCTGTCGCTGCTCTTCATGGGCCTGGGACAGATCTACAACCGGCAGTTCGTCAAAGGTTTGCTGTACGCGCTGCTTGAGCTCTATGTGCTGGTGTTCTGGTCGAAACCGTTCGTGAAGGCGATGCACGGACTGATCACGCTGGGCGACACGGTGCAGCAGCGCAACGCCCGCGGCGCGATCGTCGTCCAGGGCGACCACTCGATCATCCTGATGATCACGGGAATCATCTTCGCCCTGCTGTTTGTCATGTTCATCGCGGTCTACGCGATCAACGTCCGGGATGCGCACAAGGTCGGCGCGATGAGGGACAGGGGAGAGAAGCCCCGCAATTTCGCGCAATCCGTCGCGCATGCGTGGGAGCAGGGTTTCGCCTACATTCTGCTGACGCCGGCGTTCGTGTTCGCGGTCTTCACGATCATGCTGCCGCTCATCTTCGGCATTCTGATCGCGTTCACGAACTATTCGGGTCCGAACCATCTGCCGCCGAAAAATCTGGTCGACTGGGTCGGTTTCGAGACGTTCACCAGCCTGGTCCGGTTCAGGGCCTGGAGCAACACCTTCGTCGGCGTGCTGATCTGGACGGTCATCTGGGCGGTGCTCGCGACGTTCTCCACATATTTCATCGGACTGTTCTATGCGCTCCTGCTCAATCACCGGACGGTCCGGTTCAAAAAGTTCTGGCGCACCCTGCTCATTCTGCCCTGGGCGGTTCCGGGCGTCATCTCGCTGCTCATCTTCCGCAACATGTTCAACGGCGAATTCGGCCCGATCAACCAGTATCTGAAATGGATCGGGCTGCAGCCGATTCCGTGGTTCTCCGATCCGTTCTGGGCGAAGTTCGCGATCGTCGTCGTCAACATCTGGTTCGGCTTCCCGTACTGGATGGCGCTCATGTCCGGCGTGCTGACGAACATCGACCGGGAGCTGTACGAGGCGGCGGAAATCGACGGGGCGAACGGGTATCAGCGGTTCCGGAACATCACGCTGCCGCTCATCCTGTTCTCGACGTCGCCGCTGCTCATCATGAGCTTCGCGCACAACTTCAACAACTTCAACATGATCTATCTGTTCACGTCCGGCGGCCCCGCCAATCCGGCTTACAGCTACGCGGGCTCGACCGACATTCTGATCTCGTGGATCTACAAGCTGACCCTCGAGCAGAACAAGTTCAACATGGCGTCCGTCGTATCGATCTTCATCTTCATCGTTGTCGCCGGGTTCTCGATCTGGAATTTCCGCAAGACGCGGGCGTTCAAAGAGGAGGACATGGTGCAATGATGAAGACGGAGGGAAAGGAAGGGACCGATTATGCATGCAAGCTCTAGGCCGGGTGACCGGCTGACGGCGTGGGTGATCTATGCGATCCTGATCGTGACGGCCATCATCGTCATCTATCCGATCTACTGGATCGTGCTCGGCGCGATGAACCCCGGCTCGTCGCTGTTCCGCACCTCGATCCTGCCGACGGGGCTGACGCTGGACCACTTCCGCGAGCTGTTCAGCGAGACGGACTATCTGCTCTGGTACCGGAACACGCTGTTCGTCGCCGTGATGAACATGATCCTGTCCACGGTGCTTGTCGTGACGGCCGCGTACGCGTTTTCGCAGTTCCGTTTTCCCGGCAGAAAGCAGACGCTGATGGCGATGCTCGTGCTGCAGATGTTTCCGAGCTTCATGGGCATGATCGCGATCTACATCCTGCTCTTGCAGCTCAATCTGCTGGACAATCTGTGGGGGCTCATCTTCGTCTACGCGGGCGGATCGATTCCGTACGGCGCGTGGCTCGTCAAAGGCTATTTCGACGCGCAGCCCCGAAGCCTGGTGGAAGCGGCGAAAATCGACGGCGCATCGAACTTCACGATTTTCCGCAAGGTGATGATGCCGCTGTCGGTGCCGATCATCACGTTCGTCGCCGTCAACAATTTCATCGGGCCGTGGATGGACTTCATTTTCGCCCGGCTCGTGCTGCGTTCGAGCAGCAAGTACACGCTGGCGATCGGCCTGTTCAACATGGTTACCGGCCGGTCCAACACCGACTTCACGAAATTCGCGGCCGGCGCGCTGCTCGTGGCGATTCCGATCGCGCTGCTGTTCCTGTTCCTGCAGCGGTATATTATTGAAGGTCTGAAAGCGGGAGCCAACAAGGGATGAGAAGATTCCGGCTGTTCGCCATTTTGTTCGCCGCCGTCGTCATCCTGTTCTCGAGCGCGCTGCTCTGGATCGGCATGCGGCAGCAGAAGCTGGACCGGGAGCGGATGGAGGCGGCGAAGGACCGGGACTCGAACGTGTTCTACGAGATCTTCGTGCGCGCGTTCCACGACAGCGACGGGGACGGCAAGGGCGATCTGAACGGCGTCACCGCCAAGCTGGATGATCTCGCGGAGATGGGCGTGTCGGGAATCTGGCTGACGCCGATCCATCCGTCGCCGAGCTATCACGGCTATGACGTGACGGACTATTACGCGATCAACCCCGATTTCGGCACGATGGACGATTTCGAGCGGCTGATCGGGGAAGCGCACAAGCGGAACATCCGGATCATCATGGATCTGGTCGTCAACCATTCGAGCATCAAGCATCCGTGGTTCGTCGAGGCGAGGTCGGGCGGGGACAGCCCGAAGCGCGATTGGTACATCTGGGCGGACGAAGCGACGAACGCAAGCGCGATCAGCGCGATCGGCGGCAAGGCGTGGCATTCGGCCGCCACCGGCAAGTACCTCGGCATTTTCTGGGAAGGCATGCCGGATCTGAATCTCGACAATCCGGAGGTGCGCGCGGAGTTCATCCGGATCGCCCGGTTCTGGCTGGAGAAGGGCGTTGACGGGTTCCGGCTCGACGCCGCGAAGCACGTGTACGAGGATCTGCAGGGGGACAACAAGCGTCCGGAAGTGGCGGAAAAGAATATCGCGTGGTGGCGGGAGTTCCGCGCGGGGATCGAAGAAGTGAAGTCGGATGTCTATCTCGTCGGCGAGGTGTGGGACGCGCCTTCCGTCGTCGGCCCTTATCTGAACGGCGCGTTCGATTCCGGTTTCAACTTCGACCTGGCCGGCAAGCTGATCCAGCTCGCGAAATCGGAGAAGGCGACCGATATCGCCGCCACCGTGCGCCGCGTCCACGACTACTTCGCCGAGGTGTCGGGCGGCAAGTTCATCGACGCGACGTTTCTGTCGAATCACGACCAGAACCGCGTCATGAGCCAGCTCGAGGGCCATGTCGACCATGCGAAGATGGCGGCGGCGCTGCTGCTGACCCTTCCCGGCCGGGCGTTCATCTACTACGGCGAGGAGATCGGGATGCGGGGCGTGAAGCCGGACGAAAATCTGCGCCGCCCGATGGATTGGGACGAAGTCGCGCGGCAGCATGACGATCCGGACTCGCTGCTCAACCATTACCGCAGGCTCGTCAATTGGCGGAAGCTGGAGCCGGCGCTGGCGTTCGGCTCGATCGAGTCGTACGCGACCGGGAACAAGAGCGTCGTCTCGTTCATCCGCGAGCATGAGGGCGAGCGGCTGCTCGTGCTGCACAATCTGTCCGGCGGGCCGCAGCAGTTCGGCCTCGAGTCGAAGTCGGGCTTCGAGGCGGAGAAGCTGGCGGTGTCGCTGGCGTCCGCGCCGGGGATCCGGGCCGATCGCGGCGAAGTGACGCTGCCGGCGTACAGCACGGCGGTGCTGAAGGCGAAATAGACGGGAGTTGCGCAAGACGTCCCAATGCGGGCGTCTTGTTTTGTCGGCGGGAATGGGCAGGTTGTCAATGAGAACCGTTATCAATTATAATAAGGAAATCGACTGTCTTGAGGAGAGAAAACACAGCATGACCGCCCACCCCAAAGCGATCGAATCGGGCAGGCGCCGGCGCGCCGTTCTGGTGATGACGGCGGCCGCCATACTGATCGCGGCCGTATGCGTCATCAGCATCAACACCGGCCACATCCGGCTCTCGCCGGCCGTCGTGGCGAAGACGCTCCTCGGTTTCGGAACGGACCGGGAAGAGCTGATCCTGTTCGAATTCCGGCTGCCGCGCATCGTCATCTCGATCCTGGTCGGCGCCGCGCTCGCCGTCTCGGGCTGCATTCTGCAGGGCATCACCCGCAACGCGCTCGCCGATCCGGGCATTCTCGGCATCAACGCCGGCGCCGGGCTGATGGTGATGCTGTTCGTGGCCTACGGGTCGACGTCCACGCTGTCGACGCTGTTCCTGCTCCCGATCCTCGCCCTGATCGGGGCGGGCGGGGCGGCGGCGCTCATCTTCGCCCTCGCGTACCGGCGGCACGACGGCCTGTCGCCAACCGGGCTCGTGCTGACCGGGATCGCGGTGGCGCTCGGCCTGAACGCGGCCATCATCGTGCTGACGCTCCGGCTCAGTCCGGAGCAATACCAGTTCGCCGCGACATGGATGGCGGGCACGATCTGGGGCACGAACTGGAAGTTCGTGCTCGCGATGCTGCCCTGGATCGCGGCGCTGCTGCCGTACGCGCTGCTCAAGACGGGGACGCTGAACGTCATGAACCTCGGCGAGCAGACGTCGGCCGGGCTCGGCGTCCCGGTGCAGCGGGAGCGGTTCAAGCTGCTCGCCGCCGCGGTCGGCCTCGCCGGCGCGTCGGTCGCCGTAGCCGGCGGCATCGCCTTCGTCGGCCTCATCGGGCCGCATCTCGCGCGCCGGCTCGTCGGCCCGCAGCATCAGTACCTGCTGCCCGCGTCCGCGCTTCTCGGCGGCCTGCTGCTCGTCACCGCCGACACGTTGAGCCGGCTGCTGGCGCAACCCTCCGAGATTCCGACCGGCATCGTCGTCGCCGTCATCGGCGCGCCGTATTTCATTTATCTGCTCATGAAGACGAGAGATTGATGCCCGGCCGTCAAGGCAGCACGCGGTAAAGATGAATCTCCGCGACCCGTCCGTCCGCCACCTCGAACCGCAGGAACCGCTCGCTCAACTCGTCGCTCATCTCATAAGCGGCGTTTGCGGGATCGGTTCGGCCGTCCGGCGCCATGCGAACTTCGGGATAAGCGAGCAGCAGATCATCCAGCGTGCTTCCGACCGCGATATCCCGGGTCGTCCGATATCCTTCCCCGGAAGCTTTCATCGACAGGATGTGGAACGTTTCGCCGTTTTGCTTCGGGGAGAACAGTTCAAGCCGCAGCCCATCGTACTCCATTTTCTTCACAAACGATCCCGTATGGGTGTCCGCATTTTCGAGCACCTCCACATCCTGCCCGACGGGAGGGCCCAGAATCGCTTCCAGATCAATCTCGTGATCCCAGGCGCCGGGCGCAATCGGGGTGTCGCCCGCCACAAGGGAAAAAACACCCGCACCGCGGTATTCGGGAACAGACCCGCCGGCATCCGGATCTTCGGACGGGAGCGCGGACGGTTCCTCGCCAACGGGGCCGCTCCGCTCGTTCGCAGGCTGTTCCGCATACGGCTGAAGCCGTTTGAACAATTCGCCCGCGATGTCCTCCGGCACGCGATACATGGTGTGCGTATCGTCCACATACATGATCGATGCCGCCGTTCCCTTCGGATGCAGCCAGAGGTGAAGCCCCGTTGTGCGCCCGTTCGAGTACCGGATCTCCGCGTCATAGTCGGGATGCGCCACGTCGACGATTCCCGGTAGCTTTATCGCCCTGGAAACGACCCGCCTGAACAGGTTGAGCGCCGGCCTGTCCTCGAACACCGCGAAGAAATCCGGATTGACCTGCCCGAAACCGGTTGACCTCGATACGCCGACCTTTGTCATGGTTGGATGGATCAGTTCCTTAAAGCCATGGTACGCAAAGGGGATGAGCACGAGCAACAGAAGAAGCGGAAGCGTCTTTCGCAATCGCCCGACCTCCTTGAATGCTTCGGCGTGATGATGCCGATTGTACGCGACATTTCATTCCCCGTCAAGGCGCACCGCGTACGGTTCGAGCAGGCCGATCCATGTGCTTGCCAATTCCGCCGGAATGACGTACGTGACGCTCGTATTCTTCACGTCCATCAGCGCGCCCGTTCGTCCCTTCTCGCCGAGCCAGAGAGGGAAACGCCGTACGCGTCCGTCGGCGCAGGTGACTTCCACATCGAAATCGGCGTCCAGGTGATTTGCGATTCCCTTCAACATTTTTTGCGCGTGAGGAGGCCCTCCGGATTCACCCCGTCATACCCGTCGAATGCGGACACGCCCGCTTTCGTGACGGTTCCGAAGGTCTTGAGCCAGTGGCCCGTCAGGCTGACGGCCGGCGCGGCCGCGAGCAGCTTCAGGGTCAACGTTTATGTTATACAATACAGACGAAGCATCGGATCGAAAAGTTCCGAAGCGCGCCCGCCAATAACGCGAAGGGAGAAGGGGACAAGACCATGCGGCGAAAAGTTGCCGTTGCCGTCGTGCTGCTCGTCATCGCGCTCTGGACGGCCAGTTTCTTCTCGCCCGAATGGGCGATTCGGCGATACATGTTCCTGCATCTGCATCCGGTCAGCGCCGTCACGTCGGACATCACCGATCTGGGGAAGTTTTTCGCGATGGATGGCCATCTGTACCACGCGACGGACTACAAGGATCGGGCCACGGGCGGGGAAATTTCCTTTTTCTATCTGAAGAAAAAGGGGCCGTTCTGGTATGTCGCGAGCGCCGGGTCCGGTCCGTGACCGAAATGGCGACCGCTTGCGGAGGCGGCGGTTCGAAAGGGCGGGGACAACGGCGGTAACGCGTCGATGAAAATTCCGAAAGCACCGCGCGGTCGGGCGGAAGCAGCGCCAGAGCCAGCTGCTCAAACGGGTAGCCGGAGAGCCGTCCGTCATGCTCCTGAACAGGTACCGGGGGATTCACCACGCGAATAAGCGAAGAAATTTCTTCAATTTTATAGAAATACCATTTTAGGGATGAAATAGAAGAAATTTCTTCTTCTATCTCGCCGATTTTGGCCGGAAACGCGATTCGGCGAACCATAAGCGAAGAAATTTCGTCTATTTTTGCGTGACTGGCCGTTTTCCCGGAATTAAGCGCAAAATTTTCCTCTATACCCGGCAACGAACAGGGGAAGGCCTCTATTGCCTGTACGGCTCGACAGCCCCGGATATCCGGCGGGGAAGGGCATCGGCTTCGATGTGTACCGAGCCGCGGCCATTGCGCATTGGGAGAGGCCGCTCCCCGCGGTCCGGCCGGGGACCGTCGTTTCAGTTGGAAAGATCTGTATTTCCCGAAATCTACAATTGCCCAATGATATGGAAGGAAGTGGATGGCGTTTGAAATCGTTCAGAATGTGGCTGTCGACGGCATTGATCCTGGGAATGGTGCTTTCCACCCATTATCCCGTATCCGCCGCCTCCGCATCGACCGTGAACGTTCAATATGAATCCCGGTTCATGTCCGATCATCCGGAATGGACGCCGGATGTGCGGATCGAGAACGGCCGGGTGTTGCTGCCGCTCAGGGATCTCGCCTCCCTGCTGCAGCTGTCGGTGCAATGGGACCAGGAACGGAAAACCGCGACGCTTGTCCAGCCCGGCAGGGAGCTCAAGCTTTCAACCCGAACCAACGAAGTGGTATCCGACGGCCGCGTCCGCAAACTCGACGTTCCGCTCACCATCCGCAAGCAGCGCATCTATGTGCCTGTCCGCTTCGTCGCGGAGTGGTTTGACGGCGAGGCCGTGTGGGACGAGCAAACAAGAACCGTCGTGATCAAGGACAATTCGCCTTTTATCTCCGCATTGGTCGATCAGGAAATGTACTGGTTCGATCATTTGAAGGGCGAACTATACCGCAGCATTGGAGGCCAGACGCCGGTCAAGCTTGGCAGCTTCAAAGTCCTCGCCGGAAGCGGGACGGAGCCGACTTTCAGTTCGATAAAAGCTGAAAAAATGAGCGGTTCGAATCGATGGTTGTCTATCCATCTGGTTGTCCACGGGTTCACCGGCATTTATGTTGTGCACGGGGTGTTTCTGAAGGACGGGCAGGTATTGCATCACGCTGAACTGGAGTACAGCGGAATATACTCGTTGGTGCATATGAGCCGGTACGATCGGTATGCTGTGTTGT
>Ga0310826_100385_pt1 | contig 48555 bp, 44 predicted proteins | sample WT_ome_FD_201306 | JGI IMG/M metagenome (GOLD analysis project Ga0310826, IMG submission 201306) | Sorghum-adapted microbial communities enriched on wild type (WT) sorghum from Joint BioEnergy Institute, Emeryville, California, United... ... | reverse complement strand
GATCTTGAAGCTTTGCTCCAGTCCCGTCTGTGTCCTCTTCGTCTGGTACTTCTTAAAACGAACATACCGGCCATTGGGGCATACGAAACGATCCTCCCTCTCGTCGTACGTCCAATTGGCTGCATGCTGACTTTCTGGACAGCCCCCTCCACGTGGTCCGGCCGTTCTTCAATCGATTTTGTACGAAATATCGTACAACTCCGAGCGGTCCGGCCGTTTTCCAAGCGGTTTTGTACGAAATATCGTACAACTCCGAGCGGTCCGGCCGTTCTTCAATCGATTTTGTACGAAATATCGTACAACTCCACTCGGTCCGGCCGTTCTTCAATCGATTTTGTACGAAATATCGTACAACTCCGAACGGTCCGGCCATTTTCCAAGCGATTTTGTACGAAAAATCGTACAACTCCGAGCGGTCCGGCCGTTTCTCAAGCGGTTTTGTACGAAATATCGTACAACTCCGAACGGTCTGGCCGTTTCTCAAGCGATTTTGTACGAAAAATCGTACAACTCCGAGCGGTCCGTGTTGAGTCCATCATTGTGTGAAAATTTCCTTTAGCCAGACGATGGAAAGGTCTTGCCAATCATGTTACGTCAGTTAGAGATTGGCACGTTACCGATATATATATCCGGCACCCCAAGCATCAGGTCGCATCCTCCAGGATGTGCATGACGCCCTATCGTTCTTTCTATCCATCTTCCGTGAGTCGATGCCGCCATGACACCGCGCTGACCACCAGATCAACAAAAAGAGGCCATCCATCGGTCAGTCTCATCTGACTTTCCGGACAGCCTCGTTTTATTATGCCGGGAAGGTGAGTCACGGCTGGTGTTCCCGAAGCGGGGAGGTGTGTTACTGGCCGTTGTATTGTTATGGGGAGGTGCTGCCCTGGTGGTGTCCCGTTTCGGGGAGATGCGATTCTGGCTGTTGTCCTGTCGCTGGAATGTCCAGTCACGCCGTTGCCCGGCCTTATCGACCAGGGCGACAGCGGCTTACAGGCTTGGCTGGCGCGGAAATCGGATGGGGCAGTCCCCAAAAGGGTAGCCCCTCCTCGGGCAGACATAGCACTCCTGAGCGACCGTTTTTTCTGTTTGCCGGAGTTTGCAATAATGATTCCAATGTGATATCATAATGATATAGAAATGATATTCGACAAGGAGTGATCGTGATGGTGGAACGGAAGCCTTCCTTTATGATGAATGGTTTTGTCGGGCTGATCCTGGTGCTTGGGCTTCTCGCGTCGGGCATATTTTTCCTGGCCGGGGCGAAGCTGCCCATCGTCGGGGTGCCGCTGATCTTGCTTGGCGTCGTGATCCTGAGCGGCATTACGATGGTGCAGCCGAATCAGGCGGCTGTGGTGATGTTCTTCGGCAAATATGCCGGCAGCATCCGCGAGAACGGTCTGTGGCTGACGATCCCGTTGTCCACGCGCAAGCATATCTCTCTGCGTGTTCGCAACTTTAACAGCAACAAGCTGAAGGTCAACGATCTGGATGGCAATCCGATCGAGATCGCCGCGGTGATCGTCTTCCGCGTCATTGACTCCGCGAAGGCGCTGTTCGATGTGGACGACTATCAAACCTATGTCGAGATTCAGAGTGAGACGGCTCTGCGCCATATCGCCAGCCAATATCCGTATGACGCGTTTGACCGTGAGGTGTTCTCGCTGCGCGGCAACACGGACGAGATCGCCACATTGCTCTGTCAGAACCTGCAGGAGCGGCTGAGAGTGGCAGGAGTAGAGGTCATCGAAGCGCGCCTGACGCATCTTGCGTATTCGACGGAGATCGCAGCAGCCATGCTGCAGCGCCAGCAAGCTTCGGCCATCGTTGCGGCGCGTCAGACGATCGTCGAAGGTGCGGTTGGCATGGTCGAGATGGCCATCGCGCAATTGGAGAAGGACGGGGTCATGCCGCTTGACGAAGAGCGCAAGGCGAATATGATCAACAACCTGCTGGTGGCGATCGTCTCGGACAGGGGAGCACAGCCAGTCATCAACACGGGCAGCCTGTACTAAGGGTAAGCGGATATGCCATCGAAGAAACAATTTCCCTTACGGTTGGACCCGGCCATATACGAAGCGCTGGAGCGCTGGGCGGCGGATGAATTCCGCAGCGTCAACGCGCACATTGAATTTCTGCTCAGGGATGCGCTGCGCAAGGCAGGAAGGCTGAAGCCCGCGGAGCGGTCGGACGAACCGGAAGCAAGGCAGCCCTGAAGCGGCTGCGCCCAAGGAACTTCCCAGATCACGGAAGTATCTGAACCCAGCCCCAAGACGCATGCGTCGTCTGAATCCGCAGAACGGATGGACCTTGCTGTTGATCGTCGTGTGAAACATCATATCCAGACAGACCAGAGGTTCGGAACACCAGGTCCGGCCTCTTTTTTTCTTCCAATCAATAAAGAAAAATGACTTCGAGGTTGCGTGTGGAGGGGAGAAAGGAATGAGGCCGCATCGGGATGCGAAAAGGTATTTCTATCCGCAGGTTGCAAGAAAGTCGGAAACATCAGCCTCTCAACTGCATAGGTATTAGTACGTTACGATAGAAACCTGGCGTACCCTGCGAAATGGAGTGCTGAGGAAGGAGGCAGCTATGGATATCTTCGAACGCATAGAACGATATCGAGCGGAGGAAGAGAAGCTTCAATGGACGGGGACGTTCCGCGACTATGTGGAGATCGTTCGCAGCAACCCGCGGGTGGCGCGGACAGCGCATGCGCGCGTCTATGATATGATCGCATGGCATGGCATTTATGAGGTGAATGGACAGAAGAAATACAAATTCTTCGAGCAAGGGATCTTCGGCCTGGACAGAACGATAGAGAAACTGGTGGAGGAATACTTCCACTCGGCAGCGCGCAGGCTGGATGTCCGCAAACGCATCCTGCTGCTCATGGGACCGGTCAGCGGGGGCAAGTCGACGATCGTGACGATGTTGAAGCGGGGGCTTGAACGATATTCCAAAACCGATGAAGGTGCCCTCTACGCCATCAAGGGCTGTCCGATGCAGGAGGAGCCGCTGCATCTGGTGCCGATGGAGCTGAGGGAGGAAGTCGAGAAGGAGCTGGGCGTCAAGATCGAGGGCGACCTGTGCCCGGCTTGCCAGATGAGGCTCGAGACGGAGTACAACGGGGTGATCGAGAACGTCGCGGTGGAGCGGATCATCCTGTCGGAAGCGAAGCGGGTCGGCATCGGCACGTTCAGTCCGTCCGATCCGAAGTCCCAGGATATCGCCGATCTGACCGGCAGCATCGACTTCTCGACGATCACCGAATACGGCAGCGAGTCCGACCCTCGCGCCTATCGCTTCGACGGCGAGCTCAACAAGGCGAACCGCGGCATGATGGAGTTCCAGGAGATGCTCAAGTGCGACGAGAAGTTCCTGTGGAACCTCCTCTCGTTGACCCAGGAGGGCAATTTCAAGGCCGGAAGATTCGCGCTCATCTCGGCTGACGAGCTGATCATCGCCCACACCAACGAAGCCGAATACAAGGCATTCATCAGCAACAAGAAGAACGAAGCCCTCCAGTCGCGAATGATCGTCATGCCGATCCCTTACAATCTCCGCGTCTCGGATGAGGAGAAAATCTACGCCAAACTCATCCAGCAGAGCGATATGCAACACATCCACATCGCGCCGCACACGCTGCGCACGGCCAGCATCTTCTCGATCCTGACGCGGCTCAAGGAGTCGAAGAAGCAGGGCATGGACCTGCTGAAGAAAATGCGCATGTACGACGGCGAAGCCGTCGAAGGCTTCAAGGAAGCGGATCTGAAGGAGATGCAGAACGAGTATCCGGACGAGGGAATGACGGGCATCGACCCGCGCTACGTCGTCAACCGCATCTCCAGCGCCCTGATCAGGCATGACGCTCCGTGCATCAACGCGCTTGACGTGCTTCGCTCGCTGAAGGACGGACTGGATCAGCATCCGGCGATCACGCGGGAGGATAAGGAGCGCTATCTCAACTTCATCTCGATCGCCCGCAAGGAATACGACGAGCTGGCCAAGAAGGAAGTGCAGAAGGCGTTCGTCTATTCCTTCGAGGAATCGGCGAGAACGCTGTTCGAGAACTATATCGACAACATCGAGTCGTACTGCAACTGGACGAAGATCAAGGATCCGCTGACCGGGGAGGAACTCGATCCCGACGAGCGGCTCATGCGTTCGATCGAGGAGCAGATCGGCATCTCGGAGAATGCGAAGAAAGCGTTCCGCGAGGAGATCCTGATCCGCATCTCCACCTATGCGCGCAAGGGCAAGAAATTCGACTACAGCAGCCATGAGCGGCTGAGGGAAGCGATCGAGAAGAAGCTGTTCGCCGATCTGAAGGATATCGTGAAGATCACGACAACGACCAAAACGCCGAACGAGCAGCAGCTTCGCCGCATTAACGAGGTGACCCAGCAGCTGATCGATGCGCATGGCTATTGCCCGGTATGTGCGAACGAGCTGTTGCGTTATGTAGGTAGTTTGCTTAACCGATAACACAGATTTATCAGGATGCCTATTGACGAAGGTGACTTGCCGGTTGTATGATGTACGTAAGCGATGCAACATGCGCATCGCTGCCTTAAAGGGGAGTAGCTTTCTCGGCATAGTTCGTCATTACGGATGCATATCCCGGCTATGTCGGCAACGGACGTTGTGAGCGAGACCTTTACTTATGACGGAGTAAAGGTCTTTATTTATGCGAATTGCGAGGCCTTTACTCGGATGAGTAAAGGTCCTTTTATTTTGGCATGATAATGGGGGGATTGGGCGCAGCTTACTACATAACACGGATCGTGAGAACATGCAATTGCAGCTTGATACGAACTATTGATGCTGAGAAACCTTAAATCGTGGAGGGAAATCTGTTGGGACTTGATATTGAACTTTTTTCGCCGCAATTTTGGCAGGCTTTATTCAAGATCGTTATCATAGACCTGGTGCTGGCAGGCGACAATGCCGTCGTCATCGCGATGGCTGCACGCAACTTGCCTAAGCAACAGCAGAAGAAAGTGATCATATGGGGCGTCGTGGGGGCGATTGCGATTCGCGCTGCGCTGACGATGATCGCTGTTGCGCTGCTGAATATTCCAGGACTGCATCTCGTCGGCGGGTTATTGCTCCTGTGGATCGCTTATCAGCTGCTGGTCGAAGACAAGGGCCACAAGGAAGAGGGCCATGCCGTGAAGTCTTTCGGTGAGGCCCTGCGGACGATCTTGATCGCCGATACGGTGATGAGCCTCGACAACGTGCTGGCGATCGCCGGCGCTTCCCACGGCAGCTACTTCATGGTCATCCTGGGGCTGATCATCAGCGTGCCGGTCATCTTGTTCGGCAGCACGGTGATCCTGCGGCTCATGGAACGCTTCCCGATCATCATCTATATCGGCGCAGGCGTGCTCGTCTGGACGGCAGCCGAGATGATCGTCGCAGAAGGCTTCGTAGAGCCTCTGTTCGTCAACAATGCGCTCAAGTGGATATTTGAGATCGCACTCATCGTCATCGTCCTGGGGCTTGGGCACTTCGTGAAGAAGAGAAAGGCCAAACAAGTCCAGCCGATGTGACAGGGGGACGGGGGTTTTGTCACGTGGTCACCGCGTGACAAAACCCCCGTCCCTTTGTCACAGAAACTTGCGATGCGACTTCGTCCCGTCATAGGAGAAACAGACCTTCTTCGTCTCCACTTCGGTCTCCAGATGGACGGGGCGACCCCACAGCTGGTACACGTAAGGCAGTGTCTTCTCTACGTACTTAATGTCCAGCTCGATCCCCTCATAACGATGGACGAGATACAGCTCGCCGCGCTTGCCGAAGTCCCCGTTCTCCACGACGATGACGGGGAAGCCGCCATTCACGCGCGAATACACGAGCTGATCGCGCACGTTCTCCCATGACTTGTCGGTGATCGTCCATTCCGGCCCTTTCTTCTCGAACACATACATATCCATCTCGTCGACCAGCTGCTTCGTCAGGTAGTTGCGGATAAAGGAGATGTCCGAGTCAGTCTCGCGCACCTCGAAGATCTTCTCCCGCCCTTTACCCGGTTTGCGGCCGAATCGCCGCTGCTCCTCCTCCGTCGGATGATCCCAGCGCTTCTCGATATCCTCGAAGATCTTCAGTCCGAGATAGTACGGGTTCAGCGAATGGCGCGACGGCTGGATGACGCTGGCATTCAGCTTGGCGTACTCGATCGTCTCCTCCTCCGTCAGGTCCAGCTCCCGCACGATGCGCTGATGCCAGTAGGTCGCCCAGCCCTCGTTCATGATCTTCGTCTCGATCTGCGGCCAGAAATACAGCATCTCGTCACGCAGCATCGTCATGATGTCGCGCTGCCAATCCTCCAGTTCCTGCGAATATTCCTGGATGAACCACATCAGATCCTTCTCCGGCTGCGGCGGGAACGGCTTTACGGTGTCCTCGGGTGCCGCCTGTGCCTGCTCCTGGTGCTCATCGCGGTCCAGTTCCCACAGGTCCTCGTAGCCGGTGGACGGCCGGGTCTGCGCCTTCTTCGGATGCCTGCCCGCATCGCCGCCCGCCTGATGCACCAGCCGATACGGCTTCAGCAGCCCGGGCTCGATATGCTCCTGGATCGCCAGGACCGCATCGAGGAATTTCTCCACCGTCTCCGACCCGTACTCGATCTCGTATTGCCGCACCCGTTCCGCCGTCGCCGACATGCTCTCGATCATGTCGCGGTTCGTTCGGGAGAAGCGGATGTTGTTCTTGAAGAAATCGCAGTGCGCCAGCACATGGGCGGCGATCATCTTGTTCTGGATGAGCGAGTTGCCGTCAAGCAGAAACGCATAGCACGGGTTGGAATTGATAACCAGCTCATAGATCTTGCTGAGGCCATAATCATACTGCATCTTCATCGCGTGAAACGCCTTGCCGAAGCTCCAGTGGCTGAACCGGGTCGGCATCCCGTAAGCCCCGAAGGTGTAGATAATGTCCGCCGGACAGATCTCATATCTCATCGGGTAGAAATCAAGCCCAAACCCCTGCGCAATCTCTGTAATGTCGTGAATCGCACGCTCGAGCTCCCTGATCTCATCAGCATTCATCCAGCTCCCAGCCTCCTCGTCCTGATGTCTGGCTGTGCCCTGAGCCACAGTTGTCTGTGCACAGCCTCCTGTTGCTCCCATGTCGCTTCTCTATGTCTAACTATATATATTCAGTCCCGCGAGGGTTATGTGCAGCCGAAGCAGGGGATTCCGGGACAAGGGAGATGAATGAAATGTTTATAACAGGAGATATCGGACCTTGGGTATATCCCTTCAGGGGAAACTGGAGTCGACGGCAGCCCAGGAGCTGATCGAATCATACTGAAAAGAAGCTTCCGCTAAAATGGGAAATCCGCGATTTTTGTCAAAATCAAGCCAATCCGACTTCCGCTATCCTTCTCGTGGCATCCGCAGTGGATGCCAAACGTCGGGAACATTCCGCAGACACCTACGTGCCTGCCGAAATTGCAAGTCCGCCAGGCTGCGGATGACGATCGCGAATGAGGCTCCGCTCAATCGATCCCCTTGAATGAATAGCCCTGCATCTTGTCCAGGCTGGAACGGGATGTCCCGTTGCCGGCGGGAGCTGGAGCAGCCTTCGTTCGCTCCGTGTCTCTGGCTCGATTGTACAGGTATCTGAGGTAGTGGTTGTTTGCCTCCAGCAGGTCGATCATATAGGCAAAGGCGAACAACAGCAGGGCGGATATGACGCTGGACGCGATGGAGGCGATGGCCATCCACCAGCTGCCATAGATGCTGATGAAAATGCCAACGACCAATCCGGCAAAGATCACGATAACACCCAACACATTTAACGTTTTGACCATTAGGTGCGCACCTCCTGTGACCACTTTAACAGATCTGGTTGAAAACGGGTACCTCGAATTTGGGTGAATCATCCTGTCCCCATAATGTTAGGCTATGCGGTGAACGAAACGAAAACGGGAAGCGTATAACCAATGAATCAATCATGATCAACGCCAAACATGCGCATTGCGCAGCCGTTGAAGGAGCCTGCCGCATGGATGAAATGACACTCATAGCACTTGCCAAACAAGGGAATACCGAGGCGCTCTCCGAGCTGTTCCGCAGCCACTACGCGATGCTTCGCAGTTATCTGATCAAGATCACGCTGAAGCCGGATCTGGCCGAGGATCTTGCTCAGGATACGATGATCAGGGCGATGCAGAAGCTCCACCTCTATGAACCACGCAGGTCCAGGTGGTCCACCTGGCTGATCACCATCGCCAGCCGCCTGTATCTGGACCATCTGCGCAAGCTCAGGCGGGATAGGCGGCTCCTCGATGGGGAGCAGTCGATCCGTCAGCTTCGCTGGATGGCGCAATCCTCCAACGAGGAGTGGCATGAACTGCTGGACGCACTGGGCGAACTGAACCCGGAGATTCGGGTGCCGATCATCATGAAGCATTATTATGGCTTCTCACAGGAGGAGATCGCCACGATGCTGGATGTTCCGGTGGGAACGATCAAATCCCGCATCCATAACGGGATCGATCGGATCAGAAAGGAGATGGACAAGCGATGAATCAGCATGAGATCGATGAGCGGCTCAAGGAAGCTATGGACAGGCTGGATCACCTGACGCACAGGGACACGCCTCCGGCGGAGTGGTTTGCATCATTGGTTGCCGAGCAGCAAGCCAGGCAGAAACGCGCATTCAGGAGGGACCTGCTCCTGTTTCTCGCCATTGCTCCCTTCGCGGTGTTGCTCACCATGGGGACGCTGGCTTATGGCATCGGCGCCACGCTGATCTTCCAGCCGTTCGTGCTTGGCATCCTCTCGCTCACCGTGGTCCTGCGCAAGCGGAAGAAGGTGGATGGTTGATGCTTGAGGAACTGCTTGCACTTCCGTGGTATGTCTGGGTGATCTTGCCGCCCGTTCTGTTTGCCCAGGGCACCTGGTTGTTCGTGGATGCGCGGCGGAGGGACAGCTTCCCCTGGTTCTGGGGGCTGTGGGGCATGATATCATTTCCGCTGCCGATCGTGTTGTACCTGTTGATCGTTCGACGCATGGATCGGAGATACATCAACAAAAGAGAGGAGAATCCCTATGAATGAACTGCAACATATCCCCTGGGGCATCGTCGCTCCACTCATCATCCTCCAACTGATCCTGGCGGTGATCGCCCTGATCGATCTGGTGCGCGCCGAACGGACGAACGGACCGAAGTGGATGTGGGTCCCGATCATCCTGTTCGTCAGCATGCTCGGCCCGATCTCCTATTTCGTCCTGGGAAGGAGGCCGTTCTAGATGGCGCCGCTCATGGAGGTCAGACAACTGGTCAAAACCTACGGCTCCACCCGGGCGGTCAATGGGATCACCTTCACCATCGAGGCGGGTCGCTGTACGGCGTTGCTCGGTCCGAACGGAGCCGGCAAGACGACGACGCTGAACATGCTGTCGGGACTGCTGAAGCCGACGTCGGGGGAGATTCGTTTCGACGGAGCAACGAAGGGGGAGGACCTGCGCGCATATATCGGTTATTTGCCGCAATATACGGCTTATTATAACTGGATGACCGGCAGGGAGTTCCTGATCTACGTCGGTCAACTGACGGGAATGGACAAGCGGTCTGCCGTGCAAAGGGCGGAAGAGCTGCTCCGGCTGGTCGGCATCGAGGACGCGAAACATCGCAGGATCGGCGGCTACTCCGGCGGGATGAAGCAACGGCTGGGGTTGGCGCAGGCGATGATGCATCGCCCTCGTCTCCTTGTTCTCGATGAACCGGTATCGGCGCTTGACCCCATCGGACGCAGGGAGGTGCTGGAGCTGATGAAGCGCATCAGGCAGGAGACGACGATCCTGTTCTCCACGCACGTGCTGCCCGATGCGGAGGAAGTCTGTGATGATGTGCTTATCATCCGCCAGGGAGAGATCGTCATCGCCGGCAGCCTGGATGAGATTCGCAAGAGCAACCAGCGTCCGGTGATCGAGCTGGAGCTGGAGGATGGCGAAGCGCTGGCCGACTGGCTGCCTGCCTTGCGCGAGCTGGCCGGATCGGCGGCGGTGGAGCAGAACGGTCCCGTCGTGAGGTTCACTGTGGAGGATGCCGATGAGCTGCCGCGCATCAGACAGCAGCTGATGATCCGGCTGGCCGAGCTTAAGGCGCCGCTATCCAGGCTGGAGATCGCCAGGACGTCGCTTGAGGATCTGTTTATGGAGGCGGTGCGGAGATGAAGCAGTGGTTTGTTTTATTCCGGAAAGAGCTGCTGGAAGCCTGGAGAAATTACAAATGGATCTGGATACCGTTGGTCTATGTGATGCTTGGCATCATGCAGCCGATATCCACGTATTTCCTGCCGGAGATTCTGGAAGCGGCCGGAGGTTTGCCTGAGGGGGCGATCATCCAGCTGCCGGAGCCGACCGGCGTTGAGGTCATGGTGAAGGCGCTCGGCAACTATCAGACGCTGGGCCTGTTGATCCTGGTGCTGGCCTTTATGGGGACGATCTCAGCCGAGCGCGTGAGCGGTGTGGCCGGGATGGTGCTTGTGAAGCCCGTATCTTTCGCTTCCTATCTAACCGCCAAGTGGGCGTCAGCGGTCTGCCTCACCCTCGTCGCCACCGTCCTGGGCGTGCTTGGCACCTGGTATTACACGGAAGAACTGATCGGGCCGGTGTCCGGTTCGGCGATCCTGGCAGGCTGTCTGCTCTTTGGCCTTTGGCTGACGCTGCTGGTTACGCTGACAATCGCTCTCAGCGCCATGATGCGATCGTCAGGCGCGATTGCCTTCGTCACGTTGCTCGTTGCCGCAGCCCTTTCCATCGTGAGCTCCTTGTCCGGGACGAAGCTGAGCTGGATGCCAGGCAGGCTGACGAACTACGCAGGTGCGGCCATCGCCCAGGGCGGCATGCCCGACGGGGCATGGGGGGCGGTGATCAGCACGGTCATCGGTATGATCCTGCTGCTGTATATCGCGGTTTCCGTATTCCGCAAGAAGGAACTGGTCGCCTAGAGCGGGCCCATATCGACCGATGGCTGCTCTTGTGCTATATTGGGGCTAGCGTCAGATCGATTGCCGAAACTGCCGAACCGGACGCGCGGACAAGATCGAGATCTGAATGTGGGTAACCGCCTCAACAGGCGATTGGTTGCGGGGTATTGCCCAAGGCTTACAAGCAGGCGGCGGAGGGTTGAGGATGTGAGCCTCGACAAAACGGTTGGCGGCAGGATGTGGCTATGCACCTCAACAGACGATTGGTTGCAGGACGCAGCGTCAGGCTGGCAAGGGAACGGCAGCAGGTTGTTGGCGTGTGAAGCGGGGTTTGAACGGAGGAGAAACAGATACGCAACAGACTCGACGCCGGAAGGGCGTCTTTTTATTTGGATGGGTCTCAAGGATGATCCTGTTAACCGGCTTTCTGATCCAATGAGGTTAACTATCGATTGGCAAATTCGACCAAAATCATCCCATAACGCACTGACGTTCCGCCCCTTGTTAGCCGTGAGAAAATGGCCGTTTGACCACAAATAGCGGTTCGACGTTCCGTTTTAAGGCGTAAGGCCGGACTCCGCGTGGCAGGTTCACTTCTTTCGTCCAAACCATGGCGAAGGCATTTGTCTCTTCTGAACAGCGATGGGATATGGGAGATCCTCAATTTGGTGGGGCGGCGGAACGATGTTGCGTTGGATTTGGATCATTTTTGATCCGATGATGTCACGTTTGGACGTTGAAGTCGGGTTATATAAGGTGAAAGGAGGGACAGACGATGGAGCACCTGCTCGAGCAATGGGTGGAACAGGCCAAGGGCGGCAGCAAGGAAGCCTTCTCGGATCTCGTCAAGGCGACGCAGCAGAAGCTGTTGACGTATGCGTATCCGATGCTGGGCAATGTGCAGGACGCCGAGGATGTGGTGCAGGAGGTGTATATCCGGATGTACCGGCATCTGGACAAATACACGCATCACGTATCGGTGATGGCCTGGCTGTATACGATCTGTTACCGGTTGTGCATGAACAAGCTGAAGAAGAGATCCGGCCTGATGCGGCTGCTTCCGTTGCTGCATCAGGAAGCGGCGATGAACGAGCGTGCCGCGGCGAATCGGACGGAGCCTGAACATGACTTGTCATTGCTCGATGGTCTGAAGGCGGAGGAGCGCAATCTGGTGGTAATGCGCATCATTCAGGGTTTGACGTACGAGGAGATCAGCGGAATCACGGGGATCAGCGTGGCGGCGCTTCGCAAGCGCTATGAACGGGTACGGCAGAAACTGCAGATGAAGTGCCGGATGGAGCGAACGGAGCAAGCCCACGAGCGGCCCCACCATATTGAATTAAAGAGAGGAGTGGCGACTTATGACCAATCGATATGAAGGTAGCTGGGAGTACAAGCTGGCTTCGGCCACCATGCCGCCCATGGATGTGCATGATCGGGTGATGGAATCGGTGGCGCGGTTGCAGCGGAAGGAAGATCGAAGCACATTCCTGTCCATACGCAGACGGGCGTGGATGGTGCCTCTGCTTGCAACCTGTATCCTGATCGGAAGCGGATTCGCCTATCTGAGCGGGGTGTGGCTGAAGAATGATGCCGGAGACACGGTGCTGAAGATTCGCGATTACAACAGCGCTAACCTCCCATCCCCAGTGTCGGACAGCGAGTGGGAGTCCTACATCAGCTTGGCGCAGCCGGGCGAGACAGTGCTGGTCTACAAGGCGGAAGACAATCCGCAGAAGATCATCGGCTCGTATACGGTCCCGTCGGTGGTGCAGGATTATGAGGATCTGAAGAGCATCGTCGGCGAGAACTTTGCGTTGCCGGCAAGCGTGCCGGAGCCGTTCACGTTCGTGGAGGGCCATGGCATCGGGTTCCTGCATCCTTCACCAGAACTGCTGGATGATATCTATGCGGAAGGCGAGGCGAGCGGGCAGACGGTGACGCGGGTCATAACAGCTCAGCAAGCTGAAACGGCTGGTGTCACGCTGAATCTGGAGCTGGCCGAGGAGTCTTATGTGGCCAGCATCCTGGGCGGAGAGCATGCGGATACATGGTATACGGATCTTGCCCAGCACACGGATACCGCCGTCGTGAGCATACTTGGAACGGAAGGGTATATCGCGAAGGTGGACGGATCTCAGGAACTGTTCTGGAAACATGGCCATGGCGCAGGCTCCCTGTACTATCACCTGTCGACGACTGACCTTGGCGAGCAAGGCAAACAGGCGTTGATCAGCCTGCTGGAGGCCTTGGCAGCAGGAGCGGTTGCAGGGCAATAAGCCACCGGATGACCGGAATCAGGTCGGCGCGGACGTCCGCAGAGGAGTGAGGGGATGACGGATACTCGAGCCTGCCGGATTACGGGAGAGAAGCGCTGTCCGGACAGTCACCGATCCCCTCCAGGTCCTGCGGATAGCGGAAGTCCAAACGTCGTGAAGTTCGAGGAAGAACCGCGGTGGCGGACACAATCGCCAGACGGCTCTTGACAGGTCAAGAAACACGAAGAAAGGACGGAAAACGGTTCCGTCCTTTTTTGCTACCATATATACCTGCGTCGGCCCACCCTGGCGCGGATGCGCGGCAGGCCGCGATGCTGTTCATCCTGCGGTTGAGGCAAAGTAAGCCATGGAGCGGAGATCAGGGCATCTGCTGAGCCAGCTGTTCCGGAACTTCCGGAAGCCCCGGCGCCGATCAGGCCGGATGCGCCCGTGGAGGCAGATCCTGGAGCTCCAGGGGCGACGGATGGGGATGCGCTGCTTGCGGCAGATAGGCTTGAAGCTCCAGCGTCGGTCAAGCCGGCAGCGCCCGCGGCAACCGAGCCGGATGCGCCTGAAGCCGCCGCGCTTGCCGCATCCGCAGGCTGACGCGGCATGAATCTGGACAGGTATGCGAAGTCCGGGTAGACGATCAGGTCCATCAGATAGGCCGACCTGAAGCTGAAGAGCCGCCGGCGCATATTCAGCCCGTGGATGATCTCCTCCCCGGTCGTGATCCCGACGCCATGTCCAAAGAACAGATTGTCATCGATCATCACCACGTTGACGCCCTGCCATTCCGGCGCACGCGGATGAAAATCGGGATTGTCGAAATACAGCACATCGCCGGGAAACGCTCGTTCCGGACTGACCCGTTCCTGGATCAGGCCGAGATCGCTGTCGTAATTCCAGCTGTACAGCAGCAGATTCTGGAACAGGCGATCGAACTGCTCCTCGCCCATCACATCCAGAACCGCCTTGTAATAGACGATCGGAATCGCCGTCGCACACTCGAAGGCGTACATCGGCCCGCTCTGATAAATGTCGCGAATTGCTTCAGAGGGGCGGACTCCTTGCTTGAGCAGAAAGCCGCCTTGCGGGGTCAGGAGCCAATACCTCCCGTTGCATCGTGCATATTCAAAGGTGGCAAATTCTGCGCCGCTCATGTCCAGATCGATGGCCGCTTGCACGATCGCGGCTCTGAGCAACATTTCGAACTTGAGATGGTCAGGCGACGAATAGTTGAACACATAGGGGCTTCTGCGTTTGCGCTCGTAGATCTCGCGGGCGCGCGGCGGCCAGGAAGACGTATCGACATTCGCGGGAGACCCGGCGACAAGGATCACATGGATCCACCTCCATGACTGTTCATCTTTGACCAGACTATCGTCCGTGGCCGGAGCGTACATCGGCAAGGACCTGCTCGCGCCGCGACGGAGCAGAGAGTCTGAATCGGACGCATATCATTGCCGTCGGACGGCTTGTCGCTGCGCAGCAGTGAAGACAAGCCGCCTGCTATCCCGTCCGTGGTTGTGCGGAGAAAAAGGTCTTCAGCGCGGCGTACACTTCCTTCTTCTCACGAATAATATAGTGACGGAATTCCGGTTTATTGATATGGCGATAGGAGGACATCAGGGTGCTGCTGCGGTTGTATTGGTTGACCTCGCCGTAGCCGAACAGGTTGCTTCGCCTGATCAGCTCGTCGATGTACTTCACGCAACGCTCGTTGTCGCTTGTCAGATTATCTCCGTCCGAGAAGTGGAACGGATAGATGTTGAAGCGCTCCGGTGAGAACCTGGTATCGATGATCTCAAGCGCCTTGGCGTAGGCCGAGGAGCAGATCGTGCCCCCGCTCTCCCCTTTGGTGAAAAACTCCTCCTCCGTCACTTCCTTCGCCTCCGTATGGTGGGCGATGAAGACGATCTCGACGCGTTCGTATTTGTGCCGGAGGAATCTGGTCATCCAGAAGAAGAAGCTGCGCGCGACATATTTCTCGAACTGCCCCATCGAGCCTGACGTATCCATCATCGCGATGATGACGGCATTCGAGTGCGGTTTGCGCACCTCCGTCCACGTCTTGTAGCGAAGATCCTCCGGCGAGATGCTCAGCCTGGCCGCGCCTTCCCTGGCGTTGCGCTTGATCGCCTCCAGGATCGTCCGCTTCTTGTCGATGTTCGTCTGAATGCCTTTCTTGCGGACGTCATTAAAGGTGATGTCCGTGACTTCCGTATCCTGCTCGCTCTTCGGCTTCAGATTCGGCAGCTCCAGGTCCTCGAACAGCAGGCTCTCGATCTCCTCCAGATTCACTTCCGCTTCATAATAATCAATGCCCGGCACGTCGCCGGCGCCCTCTCCCTTGCCTGGAGCCCTGGCTGCTGATCCGTCCGTTCCGAGCACATCTCCAACCTTGCTGTTCCCGTTGCCTTGACCAACGTGCTTGCTCTTGTTGTAGTTATAGCGAAATTTATACTCATCGAGGCTGCGTATCGGCACCTTGACGATCCGCCTGCCGTCGGACATGATGATGTTCTCTTCGGAGATGAGATCGGGCAGGCTGCGTTTGAGCGCTTCGCGCACCTTCTGCTGATGGCGGGCTTGATCCTGATATCCCTTGCGGTGCAGCGACCAATCGTCCCTGGACACGATAAACAAAGGTCCTGACATACCGACACCTCCCGAAAGCAGATGGAATATTACCAATATATTCAGCTGTTTCGCATATATGTGAGGAGTTTGTGGCCTGAGAAACGCCTATTTACAGATATGGGAACACCATCTGCACCGCAGGTCGGGGGCGTCAACAGGGCATGGAAGAGGATGCACTCATGCATATAGTGACGTGAACCGAAATGTGGACTACAATAGAATCATTATGACCATCCATCATCCTGCGTCGTTCCGGCGGGCCTGACAGATGCGCTCCGTTGTCGCGCTGCTCGTGCTGTCTCGCGGACGGTCAGACGTCTCTGACCAGGCTTCTCTGAACTTGATTGCAGCACACCATCGCATCGGAAAGGATCTGAGTTACATGGCAAAACGTTATATCATGATCGGAAGCATCCTCGGCCTGCTCGCCATCGCCTTCGGCGCCTTCGGCGCGCATGCGCTTGAGAGCAGACTGACGGCGGATGCTATGGATACCTATCATACGGGGGTTGAATACCAGATGTATCATGCCATCGCCCTCGTGCTGGCGGGCATCGCAGCTGCTCATGCGTCCGTCGACCAGCGACAGATTCGCCTCTCCGGCATCTTCTTCATCGTCGGGGTCGCGCTCTTCTCCGGGAGTCTGTACACGGTCAGTTTGCTCGGCATCAACAGCTTCGGCATCGTCGCTCCCTTCGGCGGATTCAGCATGATGCTCGGCTGGCTGTTCCTTGCCCTGTCGGTCAGGAAAGTCGCCAAAAAACCATGACGGTTCGTTGAAGAAACAGGAAGGAAATGGACCATAGACGGCGAATAATATTCAATCTAACATCCTGTGTGCTATTTCGGGAAGGAGAGTAGCTGTTGCCATCATCCAGAACATATTCCTTCACCATCATCGCCGGATTCGTCTGTTTGAGCGCCATCTGTTTCATGATCGTGCCCTCCAGGCTGCATGCCGCTCTACTGACCGCCTGCATCGCCTTGTTCTGCTGCATGTTGCTGCTTATGATAAGGAGATATTATCTGGAACAGGAGAGGATGTTCAAAAGGTCGGAGGACCGGATCAGGCAGATGGCCTATTATGACGATCTGACAGGACTTCCGAACCGCCGGTTCTTTCGCGAGCAGCTGGACGCAGCCCTCGAAGATCAGCGCGGCATCGTTGCTCTCCTGTCCGTTGACATCGATCGTTTCCGCCTGTTTAACGACACGCTGGGCCACGACTTCGGCGATCTCATCCTCCTTCAGTCTGCGGAGCGGCTGACCCGGTGCATCGCTGAAGGGGATGTCGCAGCCCGCATGGAAGGCGACGAGTTTATCCTCCTGCTCCGGAATCGGAACCATCTCGAGGAGATCGAAGCGATCGCCGGACGCATCCATCAGATTTTTGATAGCCCTTTCATCTATCCGGATTATAAATTACATACGACGGTCAGCATCGGCGTGGCGCTTCATCGACCGGACGACGAGCCGATCGATGCGGATACGCTGATCAAACATGCAAGCATCGCCCTCTCCCGCGCCAAAGACCAAACCAACAGCCCATATGTGATGTACACCTCTGCGCTGGATATCGAATCGTACGAGCGGCTCAGGCTGGAGAACGAGCTGCGCCGCGCGATCGTCGATCGGGAGTTCGAGCTGTATTTCCAGCCTCAGTTCGATCTGGCGACCAACAGGATGGTCGGCGTAGAAGCGCTCATCCGCTGGAACCATCCGGAGCGAGGCATGGTATCTCCCGGCAAGTTCATCACGGCGGCCGAGGAGAACGGGCTGATCACAGTGATCGGCGATTGGGTGTTAAGCGAAGCCTGCAGGCAGATCAAGCAGCTGCACAGCATCGGTTTCCGGGGCCTGAGCGTCTCGGTCAATCTGTCCTCGCGCCAATTTCTGCAACAGGATCTGGCTGATCGGGTGGCGAAGGTACTGCAGAAAGAGGGGCTGGAAGCGGAGTATCTGGAGCTCGAGATCACCGAAGGGATGACGATGGATGTCGAGAGGTCGATCGATACGCTGCGCAGGCTGAATGAGCTCGGCGTCCGGATCAGCATCGATGACTTCGGTACAGGCTACAGCTCGCTCAATTATCTGCGGAAGTTCCCGATCCACAAGCTGAAGATCGATCGCAGCTTCGTCCGCGATCTGATGGAGGACCCGAACGATGCGGCCATCGTCTCGACGATCATCTCCATGGCGCATCATCTGGGGCTGAAGGTGATCGCCGAAGGAGTGGAGACGCAGGAACAGCTGTCCTATCTGAACCACAGCCATTGCAACGAGATCCAGGGATACTTGTTCTGCCCGCCGGTGCCGCGGGATGAGTTGCTTCATGTACTGATGAAACATGCCTAGGAGAACTGGCAGAAAGTGTCGACGCATTGGGGAGTAAGAGATGCGCAAGACATGGTTATCCTCAGCAGGTTTGATTCGCATCATCATGGCGGCGTTGCTTCTGACCGTGCCCACCTCTTGCATCGGGATCCCCGATCGGGTGGACAGCGCCGGGTCAGAGGTGTCGCCGATCCTGTGGCTCTATGAGCAGGAGCCCGGAGATGAACTGGCCACCTTGTACAGGAAAGCGCCGGGAGAAGCGCCGCGGCTGATCGCCGAGCATGTCGTTCCCGGCAGCCATCGGTTGCATGCGGGCAATCTGCTGTTGCTCGATGGAGCTAAGGTGCTGCATTATCTGGCTGAAGGTCAAGGCCCTCATCCGTTGCTGGAGGGCATCGAGCCGTTCAGCTACGGCTTCGTGAACGAAGGCCGCCAGGTGTTTGCGATCACGGAGAAGCGCGAGCTTCTCCTGAAAACATTCGGGCTGGAGCCGCAGCAGCTCATCGAGCGAGTCGAGCATGCGGTTCCTCTACCCGACAGGCTGATCGCGCTGACGGACGACGGTCAGGTACACTCGTTCGATTATTATGGCGCAGGTTCGGTGATCGCAGAAGGAGCACAGGCGCTGGGTGTTGATCCGGATGAGAGGCATGCGGTCATCTATCTTCGCAGCGGTGCCGCGCTGGTCACAGACGGGAAGGATGCGTCTGTTGTCATCGATCAAGCCGGGTTCGGACCGATCCGGATAACGGGTGATGGACGATTCGTTGCCTATCTGGACCATCATGATGACGCAACGGGTCTGGGGACGTTAATGCTGCTCACGAGGCATGAGTCCGGCGATTCCGTCGAGCTGCTGGCCGACGAAGTCGGGCAGTTCGCCTGGGAGGAAAGCGGCTGTTGCCTGTGGTATGTACGGGAGGGGAGCCTCTATCGGCATCGGACGGGCGATCGGGAGACAAGCCTCATCCAGGATCGGATCGATCAGTTCGTGGCGCTGCGGAACGGACTGCTGGCTGCCATCACGACAGACGGTCAATTGCAGATCTATGCCAGCAACGGTGAACAGATCTGGCAGGGGGCTGAAGAGGAAGCGATCGAATGGGTGCGTCCGTTCGCTTCGGGCGTGCTGTTCGGGACCGGGAGCGGGATCACGGTTTACTGGGATGCGAAGCGGCAGAGAGAGGAGCTGGGCATGGTGCCGAGACTGTCAAGCGACGGGCGGGCGGTCGTCGGCATGCGGCATAATCTGGCTATCGCCTGGGATCTGAAGCTTCAGCCGTCGGTCCTGCTGGAGGACGCTCGTCCGTACCGTTACGTGTATTACGGCGAGCAGTTGCTCAGCGAGAAGCTGGTCCAGCTTCAGGAGCTCGAAGGCGTATGGATCGACGAAGACGGCCGGATGCTGGAGATTGAGCGGGCAGGGGAGAGCAGGGGATACCTCGCCTTCGACGAAGGAGAGCCGGTTCCGTTCTATGTGGTCTACGGCTCGTATGACCGGCTAAGGCTGATGGTCGCTGATCTGACCAATCGTACCATGGAGGTGAGCTTGCAGGCTGATGGCAGCTTGCTCCTCGCCATGAGTGACGGCTGGAGCAAGGTCTACCTGCGCAGCGATCGGGATGTAAGTATGGCGGATCGGAACGGGAATTAGTTGACGATGAATTCGTCGATTTCATACAGGTTGACGAGATGAACCTGTTTGTTGTCCACGTGATAAACGGAGAGGTTGCGTGATTCCGGATCGAAGTTAAGGATTTTGCAGGGGATGCTTAATTTGACACCTCTACCTTTCAGGACAGACAGGCGTATGAGCGTGCCATTCGTCTGCGCTTTTCTGATCATCTCGACCATGCTGGAATACGCATCCTGGGTGTCAGCTATCATGATGTTTTCCTCCACTTACCGAAATGATAAAAGTCACTGTTCTCTCTACACTGTTCTATTATATATGGATTTGCCCAAGACTCAAACGGGAATCTACACGAAAATTCCGCCCATCTCATACTATATATGGAATAACCTGGTCAGTATGGGGAGGGTGATATCGATGATCCATGTGGAGCCCATCACGATGGACGGCATGACCGTCATCGGGATCGAGGTGAAGTTGCCGAAGACCAATCTGGTGATGATCACCACAAACAAGGGATACATCATGTGCGGCGCTCTGGATGTGGAGTTGCTCAATACCCGTCTGAAGGAGCGCGGCATTATCGCGGGGCGGGCGACGGGAGTTCGCACCTGGGAGGATCTGCTCGAATCGCCGCTCAGCGATGTGACGACCGAAGCAGAAAAATTGGGCATCCATGCCGGAATGAAGGGCAAGGATGCCTTGAAGCTGATGATGTGAAAGCGAGATGGAGGAAGGGGGTGTCCGTCAGTTCGCATGCGCCGACCTGATAGACAGCCCCTGACGATATGATGCGAGGAGCATGGTGAGCCGCCTCAATCAAACAGCTTGCGCAGATTCTCCTCGTAAGGCGCGGTGACGATGCCTTTCTCCGTGATGATCGCCGTCACGTACTCATGCGGCGTCACGTCAAAAGCCGGGTTGAAAACCTTCACTCCGAGAGGCGCGGTGCGCTTGCCGAAGCCTTCCGTGACCTCGCGCTCCGGCCGTTCCTCGATCGGAATATGCGAGCCGTCCGGAGTCTTCAGGTCAATGGTGGACATCGGACAAGCTACATAGAACGGGATGCCGTGGGCGCGGGCGAGCACGGCAAGCGAATAGGTGCCGATCTTGTTGGCGACATCGCCGTTGGCGGCGACCCTGTCCGTGCCGACGATGACCGCCTGCACCCAGCCCTTGCTCATGACATAGCCGGCCATATTGTCGGTGATCAGGGTGACGTCGATGCCTGCCTGCATGAGCTCAAAGGCTGTCAGGCGAGCGCCCTGCAGCACGGGGCGAGTCTCGTCCGCATAGACCCTCAGATTCCAGCCGCGCTCCTTCGCCAGATACATCGGCGCGGTGGCCGTGCCATATCTGGCCGTGGCGAGTCCGCCAGCGTTGCAGTGGGTCAGGACGCCGCTGTTGTCCTTGAGAAGCGTAAGCGCGTATTCGCCGATGCGGCGGTTCGTCTCCTCATCCTCGCTCTGGATCTTCTGCGCTTCGGCCAGCAGCGCCGCAAGGAGCTCGTCCGGCTCCGCACCGGCAGCGGCCATCGATGCGGCGAGCCGTTCGATGCGCTCGATCGCCCAGAACAGATTGACGGCGGTTGGTCTGGAGGTCGCCAGATAGTCCCCGACACGCTTCACTTCCTGCGCCAGCCCCTCCGTATCTCCCTTGAAGTGGCGAACGCCGAGATAGATGCCGTAGGCCGCCGAGATGCCGATGGCCGGAGCGCCGCGCACAGCCAGTTCGCGAATCGCTTCCCAGACCTCCTCGGCTGTCGTCAGTGAAAGGTATCGAATCTCATCGGGCAGCAGCCTCTGATCGAGCAGTTCGAGATGATCTTGCGCCCATCGCACGGAGGTAAGCCCCGGATAAGACGCCTGCTGCGTGGAAACATTCATAGGTAGGTAAGTCCTCCTCGCTTGTTGGAACTCAGATTCATGTCTAGATAGTAGTATAACGACGAGGAGACTGCAAGGGAACAAAGCGTGTTTCTTTTAGATCACAGATGTAGTATAATGGCAAAGTAAGGCTGCATGGTCAATAGAATGCAGCTTTTGTTCATTTATGGGCGCTTTGGGCGGAAGTTTGCATCCCTATAAGAGCCTATAATAAAATTAGAAGTTGATAATCATTAAGAATCAGTTTAGAATAATTCTAAAATAAACTTTTCAGTGGAGGTACTTTCAAATGAGCAAACCATCATTTCAAATAAGCGGCCTCAAGGCTTCGGTGGAAGGCAAGGAGATCCTGAAGGGAGTCGATCTCTCCATTCAGGGCGGCGAAGTGCACGCGGTCATGGGCCCGAATGGCACTGGCAAGAGTACGCTTGCATCCGCGATCATGGGGCATCCGAAATATGAAGTGACAGACGGCAGCATCACGCTCAACGGCGAAGACGTGCTGGAGATGGAAGTGGACGAGCGTGCCCGGGCCGGCCTGTTCCTGGCTATGCAATATCCGAGCGAGATTCCCGGCGTGACCAACGCCGACTTCCTGCGCAGCGCGATCAACGCTCGCCGCGGCGAAGGCAACGAGATCTCGCTGATCAAGTTCATTCGCCAGATGGAAGCGAAGATGAAGGAGCTGGAGATCGACCCGCAATTCATGCATCGCTATCTGAATGAGGGCTTCTCGGGTGGTGAGAAGAAGCGCAACGAGATCCTGCAGATGATGATGCTGGAGCCGAGCATCGTCATCCTCGACGAGATCGACTCCGGTCTGGACATCGACGCGCTGAAGATCGTGGCAGCCGGCGTCAACAGCATGCGCAGCGAGGAACGCGGCTTCCTGATCATCACCCACTATCAGCGCCTGCTGAACTACATCAAGCCGGACTATGTGCATGTGATGATGCAGGGTCGCATCGTCAAGTCGGGCGGACCTGAACTGGCAGAGCGCCTCGAAGCGGAAGGCTATGACTGGGTGAAGGAAGAGCTCGGCATCGTGGACGAAACGGTCGGGCAGGAAGAAGAGGAATTCAAGGTTCCGATGAATACGACTGCGCCGCGCGTATGACGGACGCGCCGAGAAGATCAGAGGAGGACGAATGCTATGACGACTATCAACACAGCTCTTCCGGTCGGCCGTGAATCGCTGCAGGCACTCTCTGACATGCGGCGCGAGCCTGCATGGCTGGCGGAGTTCCGCCAGCAGGCGCTGGAGCTCGCCGGTACCCTGGAGCTGCCGCATGTGGAGAAAACACGGATCGATCGGTGGAATATTGATCGATATGGTGAATATAAAGAAGTGACCAAGGTTGATTCGCTGGATCATCTGCCTGAAGAGATCGGGGCCCTGGTGTCGCAGGATGCGGTGCCAAGCGGCCTCCTGATCCAGCGCAACTCCGGCGTCATCTACAGCACCCTGAGCGAGGAATTGAAGCAGAAGGGCGTCATCCTGACCGATCTGGAGACGGCGGCTCGCGAGCACGAGCATCTCGTGCGCGCGCACCTGATGCAGGCGGTCAAGGCCGACGAACATCGCCTCGCCGCACTGCACGCCGCACTCTGGAGCGGCGGATTGTTCCTGTACGTGCCGAAGAACGTGGTCATCGAGGAGCCGATCCAGGCGCTGTTCCTGTCGGACGACGCGGATGCGCTGTTCGCGCCGCACGTGCTGATCATCGCCGATGAGAACAGCTCGGTGACGTACGTCGACAACTACCTGTCCGGCTCGGGTACGCCGGCGGTTGTCCATAACGGCGTGGCAGAGGTCTTCGTGAAGAATGGCGCATCGGTGCGATTCGCCTCCATTCACAACCTGAATCTCGAATCGACGGACATCACCTACAGACGCGCTGTTCTGGAGCAGGACGCGCGCATCGAATGGACGGTCGGCGAACTGCATATGGGCGACGCCGTTTCGGATACGCATTCGCTGCTGAAGGGCAACGGCTCCGGCTCTGACGCGAAGGTGATCTGCGTCGGCACGAACAAGCAGCGTCTGAGCATCACGACGCGCGCCACCCACATCGGCAAATCCTCGGAGAGCGACATGATCACGCGCGCTGTCATGCGCGACGAGGCGACGGCCATCATCAACGGCATCACGAAGATCGAGCATGGCGCGACCCACGCCAACGGCGAGCAAACCGAACGCGTGCTGATGCTCAGCCCGAAGGCGCGCGGCGATGCCAACCCGATGCTGCTGATCGACGAGGACGAAGTCAAGGCCGGCCATGCTGCCAGCGTAGGCCAGGTCAACAAGGAGCAGGTGTTCTACCTGATGAGCCGCGGGCTGACGAAGGAGCAGGCCGAGAAGCTGATCATCTACGGGTTCCTCGCGCCTGTCGTGAACATCATCCCGATCAAGAAGGTGGAAGAGCAATTGAAGCTGTTGGTTGAAAGGAAGCTTGGCCAATGAACGCCGCCATCCGCGAGCAGTTTCCGATCCTCCATCAGGAGATCAACGGCCATCCGTTAGTCTATCTGGACAATGCCGCTTCGTCCCAGAAGCCGCTGGCCGTCATCGAGGCGATCGAGCGCTATTACCGATGGGCCAACGCCAACGTCCATCGCGGCGTGCATACGCTCGGTTCCCGGGCGACGGACGCTTATGAGGGAGCGCGGGAGAAGGTGGCCAGGTTCCTGAATGCCAGGTCGGCGAGCGAGATCGTGTTCACGCGGGGAACGACAACCGCGCTGAATCTGGTGGCCTCCTCCTATGCCCGCTCGGTGCTGCGCGAGGGCGACGAGATCGTGCTGACGCCGATGGAGCATCACAGCAATCTCATCCCCTGGCAGCAAGCGGCCAAGGCTTGCGGCGCGACCTTGAAGTATATCCCCCTGCAGGAGGACGGTTCGATCTCGCTGGAGGACGTTGAGAAGACGGTAACGAGCCGGACGAAGATCGTCACCACGGCCCACGTATCCAACGTGCTTGGCGTGACGAACCCGGTCAAGGAGATCGCGGCGATCGCGCACCGGGTTGGCGCGGTCATGGTCGTGGATGGAGCGCAGAGCGCGCCTCACATGAAGATCGACGTCCAGGATCTGGATTGTGACTTCTTCGCCTTCTCCGGTCACAAGATGTGTGGTCCCACCGGCATCGGGGCACTCTATGGGAAACTGGGCTTGCTGGAGTCGATGGAGCCGATCGAGTTCGGCGGCGAGATGATCGACCATGTGGATCTGTACGACTCGACCTGGAAAGAAGTGCCGTGGCGTTTCGAGGGCGGCACGCCGATCATCGCGGGCGCCGTCGGTCTGGCAGCGGCCATCGATTTCCTTCAGGAGGTTGGCCTGGACCGGATCCTCGAACATGAGAAGAAGCTGGCAGCCTATGCCGTCAGCCGCCTGAGCGAGATCGAAGGCATCTCGATCTATGGACCAAGGGACAATCGTGCAGGGCTCGTCACGTTCAACCTGGCCGATATTCATCCGCATGATGTGGCGACGGTGCTGGACTCTTACGGCATCGCCATCCGCGCAGGCCATCATTGCTGCCAGCCGCTCATGCGATGGCTGAAAGTTTCAGCGACAGCGAGGGCGAGCTTTTACCTATACAACACGGAAGACGAGATCGATCGCTTGGCCGAAGGTCTGGTCAGGACAAAGGAGTATTTTGACTATGCAGCTGGATGATCTGTATCGCAGAGTCATCATGGATCATTACAAGAACCCGCGCAACCGCGGCCTGTTCGATGATGATGCGGTCAATGTCGATCTGAACAATCCAACCTGCGGCGACCGCATCACCCTGCAGATGAAGGTGAAGGACGGCGTTGTGGAAGCGGCCAGGTTCGTCGGCGAGGGCTGCTCGATCAGCATGGCTTCCGCATCGATGATGACCGACGCGATCAAGGGCAGGACGCTGGATGAAGCGATTCAGTTGGCGGACCGTTTCTCGGCGTTGATGCAGGGCGAAGACGCCGAGTTTGAATATGAGGATATCGAGGCGCTGTCGGGCGTGAGCAAGTTCCCCGCCCGCATCAAGTGCGCCATGCTGGCCTGGAACGCGCTCCGCAAGGGCATCGTGCAGGTCAGACAACCGTAACCTGAGCTGTAACATATCACGAGGAGGTTGAATGAAGATGGCGAAGAAGATGCCAGAGCTCGGCGAATACCAGTATGGGTTTCGCGATGAGATAAAAGCGGTGTTCCAGACAGGCAAGGGACTTACGCCGGAGGTCGTCAGGGCGATATCGGCGCAGAAGAACGAGCCGGAATGGATGCTGGAGTTCCGCCTGAAGTCGCTCGAACATTTCAACAAGATGAAGTTGCCGCGTTGGGGCGGCAACCTGGATGAACTGGATTTCAACGATATTCAATATTATGTGAAGCCATCCGAGAAGCTCGGCAGAACCTGGGAAGAGGTTCCGGCCGAGATCAAGGCGACGTTCGACAAGCTGGGGATCCCGGAAGCGGAGCAGAAATTCCTGGCCGGCGTGTCGGCGCAGTATGAATCGGAAGTGGTCTACCACAACATGCGCAAGGATCTCGAAGAGCAGGGCGTGATCTTCATGGATACGGACTCGGCCCTGCAAGAGCATCCGGAGCTGTTCCGCGAATACTTCGCCACGGTTGTTCCGAATACGGACAACAAGTTCGCGGCGCTCAACAGCGCGGTATGGTCGGGCGGAAGCTTCATCTACGTGCCGAAGGGCGTCAAGTGCGAGATTCCGCTGCAAGCATATTTCCGCATCAATTCGGAGAACATGGGTCAGTTCGAACGCACGCTGATCATCGCCGACGAAGGTTCCTTCGTGCACTATGTCGAAGGCTGCACAGCGCCGATCTATACGACCAACTCGCTGCACTCTGCGGTCGTTGAGATCATCGTCAAGAAGGATGCGCGCGTCCGCTACACGACGATCCAGAACTGGGCGCCGAACGTATACAACCTCGTGACGAAGCGGGCCGTAGCCTATGAAAACGCAACGATGGAGTGGGTCGACGGCAACATCGGCTCGAAGCTGACGATGAAGTATCCGGCGGTCATCCTGAAGGGCCGCGGCGCCAAGGGCAGCGTGCTGTCGATCGCCGTTGCCGGCAAGGGTCAGCATCAGGATGCAGGCGCGAAGATGCTGCATCTGGCGCCGGAGACAACGTCGACGATCATCTCCAAGTCGATCAGCCGCAACGGCGGCAAGGTCACCTATCGCGGACTGGCTTCCTTCGGACGCAACTCCGAGGGCTCCAAGGCGAACATCCAATGCGACACGCTGATCATGGACAATGAATCGACTTCGGATACGATCCCTTACAACGAGATCATGAACGACAACATCACGCTCGAGCACGAAGCGACGGTGTCCAAGGTGTCCGAGGAGCAACTGTTCTATCTCATGAGCCGCGGTCTGTCCGAGTCGGAAGCGACCCAGATGATCGTCATGGGCTTCATCGAGCCGTTCACGAAGGAACTGCCGATGGAGTATGCGGTGGAGATGAATCGTCTCATCAAATTCGAGATGGAAGGCAGCATCGGCTGATCTTGGTCACAGGGGCGCTTGCCCGTCATATGCCCAGCCGGGTGTATGCGGCGAGCGCCTTTTATGCTTTCGTCGATGAAGCATGCAGACCGGCGTCCAGAATCATCCGTCAGGTACACGGGCGAAGGCAGCACCTGTCAGCCTGAAGGACCATGATCGTCTGAGGAGCCTGGCAGATGAGAACCGAATGTTGAATTCGCCGGTTTGCCAACCCATTGGCATACATAGCAAGTTATCGGGGCGAGGTGGCAGAATGAAGCAGCGCAAACTTTCCATCCAGGATACCGACGTGTTCCTGCACCTGGAGGGTGAGCTCTTGCGACAGGCTGAGGTGATCGGCCTTGCGGAGCGTGATTTGCAGATAGCAAAGGCGGTCCGGCCGATCGTTGAGAATCATATCATGGAGATCGTGGATCGCTTCTATGACGCGATCGGCAGAGAATCGTCCCTGTTGCAGAAGATCCATGAGCACAGCACCATGGACCGGCTCAAACACACTTTGCAGAAACATGTGCTCGAGATGCTGGCCGGCAGGATCGATGCAGCCTATATTGCCAGACGCCAGCAGGTCGCCCGCACCCACCTGCGCATCAGGCTGATGGCGAAGTGGTACATCGGCTCCTTTGCCGAGCTGGAAAGGGCGATCGTTGATGTGTGCGAGCGATATGTGGATGAGCGGGATATGACGGCTGTGCGCGATGCGGTCCGCAGGCTGTTGTCCATCGAGAAACAGATCGTACTGGAGGCCTTCGAAGAAGCTGCGGAGGCAGTCAGGGCAGAGATGGCGGAGATGAAGCAGCGGGTTTATGAGCAGGCTAACGCCAGCGCTTCCAGTCTTGCGGCCGTGATTCAGGACAGCAGCGCTTCGGTTGACGAGCTTCGCATGAAATCCCGGCACATCGTCGAATACATCCGAACGGTCAAGGAGATCGCCAGCGAGGTCGAACAGTCCGCGACTCTCGGCATCCGGCAGCTGGAGGATCAGCTGATGAGGCTTCAAGGCATCCGGACGGATGTGTCGGACATCGGAACGCACATCGACTCTCTCCAATCCGCCGCTGAACGGGTGGACCAGATCGCGGATATGGTCCGCGAGGTGGCCGACACGACGAATCTGCTCGCGCTCAATGCCGCCATCCAGGCAGCGCAAGCAGGTGAACACGGCAGAGGCTTTGCGGTGGTGGCCAGTGAAGTGAAGAAGCTGGCGGATCAGACGAGGAGGATGGCCGTTGAGGTCTCCGAGATGATGCGGTCCGTGCGGAATGAGATCCAGGCAGTCTCCGGTGCAGTGCCGATGATCGCGACCGGCGTGATTGACGCCAACCTGAGCATGGAGCAGGCCAGCCAATTCTTCGGCTCGCTCGTGCAGGAGATGGGAGCCATCACGGCCAGGACCGGAGAGATCGAAACGGAATTGGCCGGTTCGGTACACATCCTGGAGGAAGTGGTGACGAGCATCTCGCAGGTCGCCGCGGCGAGCGAGGAATTGAATCGCCTGACCGCCAAGCTGTGAGCAATCATTCGATACGTAATTATGAATTTGACGTCCACTATGATGCACAAGCATCATAGTGGATTTTTCTTATTTGGAGAGTCATAATAATAGAAGCATACATGCGGTGAGAATTCGCATGTATGCTCCCGGTGAAAGAATGGGCTATACTTCTTATTGGCGGTATGTACCGAAGCTGAACGGCTGTTGCGGCGACTGGATCGGCAATGGCTGAGCTTGCGCATTGATGCCGGAGCCGCTGGACAGCTGCGAGATGATGCCCTGAACCTGGCTGTTCAGCTGATTGACCACATGGCTGAGCTGATTGATCTGCTGCGACAGCACCTGCGTCTGGTGGATCATCTGTTGCAGCTGGTTGGCCGAGTGACGTTCGCGCTGCGCGAGCTGTTCGAGCTGCACGGCATTTTGCTGCTCCGTGCGTGACAGCATCGTGGCCAGGGAAGTCATCTGTTGCTCTTCCCGCTGCATTTGCTCGGCCATCTGGGTGATCTGATTGGTCAGCTGTTGTACCTGATAGCTCATTTGCTGCAAAGTGAGATTCCTCCTTTGTGATTTGCACGATCATCGTGCATATCTGGTGAACGATCATTATTGTGATCATTATCGCGCAAATTATTCCATTATTCCTTAAATATGCCTGAATGATCTCGATCGCGGGAGATGCGCCGTTCATCATCGCACTCGCCAATAACCGCGATATGCATATCCTGCAGGAAGGTGAGAATGTGTCCGCAACGCCCGAGACGCTGCAAAAACTGGTCATCTTGCATACGAATGATCTTCACAGCCACTTTGAGCCGATGCCCAGGATCGCCGCCTACATCGACCAGCATCGTCAGTTGCTCGGCAACGATGAACTGCTCGTCATCGATTGCGGGGATCATATGGATCGTGCGTTCCTGGAGACGGAAGGCAGCGACGGACAAGCGAATATCGCCGTGATGAATGCCACCGGCTACGATATTGCGGTTCCAGGCAACAATGAAGGCCTGACATTCACGGTGGAGACGCTGCAGAAGCTGTATGGCGAACTGGCTGATTTCCCGGTTGTCGGAAGCAATATGTTCCTTAAGGACAGCGGAGAGCTTCCCCCTTGGTTACAGCCGTATCAGATCGTGAAGAGGGGAAAGCTGAACATCGGCATCATCGGCGTAACGATCAATTATCCTATCGTCTATGAGCTGCTCGGCTGGGACGTGCGCGATCCGTTCGAGATCGTGGCGAGGCACGTCGCGCAGCTCCGCCCCTCTGTACATATCCTGATCGTGGTTTCTCATCTCGGCCTGGACAATGACAAGCGGATGGCCCAGGAAATTCCGGGCATCGACCTGATCCTCGGCGGGCATTCCCATCATCTGCTGGAGGAGCCGCTGATGATCGGCGATACGACGCTGTGTGCAGCCGGCAAATTCGGTTCGCATATCGGCAAGGTCGAGCTGCTTTATGATCACTCGGCGGGACGCATCGCAGAGCGAAGCGGAGGATGCGTCCAGACGGAGCATCTTCCCGCATCCTCCGAGATCATCTCGATCATTCATCATTACCGCCTGATCAGCGACAAGAACATGCGCCAGGTGGTGACGACGATCGACGAAGAGCTGGACATCAGCTGGAATCAGGAGTCCCGCCTGGGCAACCTGCTGGCGGACGGCCTGCGCACCTGGTGCGGCGCGGACATCGGCATCGTCAACGCAGGGCAGCTGCTGGGCAAGCTGGAGGCTGGCGCGGTGACGCGAAAGATCCTGCACGAGATCTGTCCGTCCCCGATCAATCCTTGCAGGATGATCCTGTCGGGAGCGGAGATCCGGGAAGCTCTGGAGCAGTCCCTGCTTGCGGACTATCAGGATAAACCGATCCGCGGCTACGGGTTTCGCGGACTGGTGCTCGGGACGCTCTGCGTCTCCGGGATGACGATCGAAGCGGACGCCCGGGGGCCTGAGATGCACAAGATCTCTCACATCCGGATCGGCGACCGTGAACTGACTGACGATCAGAAGGTCGTGGTCGGCACGATCGACATGTTCACCTTCGGCATCGGTTATCTGTCGCTCAGCCGCGGCAGGGACATCGAATATTTCTTGCCTGAATTTCTGCGAGACGTGCTTTTGCACCAGCTGATGGACGCTGAGCGAATCGCCCTGAGCTCCAGGAGGAATTGGATCCTGAGGAATTGACCGAAACATGCGCCTATGGTCCCGGATGCTCAAGACTTCACCGTGAAAAATGTTGCCCTGAAAGAGATTATCCATTACTCTAAAAACTAGGATTGCCGAGATCGATGGGATGTGAAATAAGTGCGGCTGGTATCTATTAACCATGTCAAACCAGGAATGAGATTGGCCAGATCGATCTACAACGATGAAGGTCTGATCCTGCTGGGCGCGCATGTGGAACTGAATGAAACGATGATCAAGCGTCTGGCGATGCTGGGCGTACACCGTCTGTATATCCAGGACAGTCGGGCGGATGACATCGACATCCATGATCCGATCAGCGAACAGACGCGCGCGGAAGCGTTGATCACCATCCGTTCCAACTTCCAGAGATTTATGGATGAAGCGAAGTCCGGCCGCGTCCAGAACAATCTGAACCTGGGCAGGGATTTCCGTCGCGTTCTGGATCTGATCATCGATGAATTGAAGAGCCATGATCAGGCGATGATCATGCTGAATGCGATCCAGGGCGCTGATCATTATCTGTACCAGCATTCCCTGAACGTCTGCCTGTATGCGATCATGCTTGGCTCCGCGCTGGGATATTCGCGGGATCAGCTTGGCGTGCTCGGGATGGGAGCCATGCTGCATGATATCGGCAAGACGATGACTCCTCAGCACATCCTGCTGAAGCCTGACAAGCTGACCGAAGAGGAAATGGCCATCATGCGCCAGCATACGGATGACGGGTTCCGCATATTGAAGGATATCCCGAATATATCATTACTATCCGCCCATTGTGCGCTTCAGCATCATGAGCGGCTGGACGGCTCCGGATATCCGCGCGGCCTCAAGGGCGACGAGATCCACGAATATGCCAGGCTGTTGGCCATCGTCGATACCTTCGATGCGATGACATCCTATCGCGTCTATAAGCCTGCCGCGTTGCCGCACGAAGCGGTCGAGGTGTTGTACGCCGGCGCCGACCTGCTGTACGATATGGAGATGGTCAACATCTTCCGCGATCGCGTGGCCATCTACCCTCCGGGTACAACGGTGGAGCTGAACACCGGCGAGATCGGCATCGTGGTGGATATCAACTCCTCTCTGCCGCACAGACCGGTCGTTCGCATCATCGCGGATCCGGAAGGACAGGAAGTCAGGGATATCTATGAGATCGACCTGTCTAAGAAGCTGAATGTGACGATTGTGAAAGTGATCGATGGTCTGTTTTTGCGTTGACCGATTGGTTGACGGATCGATAGATGGATATTTGATATAGATTCATGGATATGGCCTGATTGGGAAAAATAGTGACATGCTTGTAAAGGATGACGAACGACATGATCAGAATTGAACCGCGAGCAGAGCCGTTTCGGCCGGAGACGGATCCGTGGGATCCGATCCACTCGCTGCAGAAATATAACCGATATGTGTTGACCAGCGTCGAGATGACGGTGACGAACCTGTGCAACATGCGCTGCGAGCATTGCGCCGTCGGCGACCTGCTGGTGGCCAGCGAAGGCGATACGTTGCCGATCGACCTGGTCCTGAAGCGCCTGGATGAAGTGGAACATCTGAAGACGATCAGCATCACCGGAGGTGAGCCGTCCTTCAGCGACCGGACGATCGACCGGGTCATCCTGCCGATCCTTCGCTATGCCCGGGAGCGCGGGGTCTATTCACAGATGAACTCCAATCTGACGCTGGATTACGGGAAGTATGAGAAGATCGCGCCATATCTGGATGTGATGCATATCTCCTACAATTACACCGATGCAAAGGACTTCCACGAGATCACGTTTGCTCGCTCGTCCCACCCGGTCTCACCGCTGGCGGCTGGCAGACTGTACGAGCGGATGATCGAGAATGCGCGGAAGCTGAGCGAAGGCGGTCTGTTCGTCTCGGCCGAATCGATGATCAATTATCGCACGCATCGCCATCTGCCGGAGATTCATCGGCACATCGTGGAGATGGGCTGCAAGCGGCATGAGGTCCATCCGATGTATCCGAGCGCATTTGCCGCCGGGCTGCCGAAGCTGTCGCTGCAGCAATTCCGGGAGGCGATACACTCGCTGCTCGATGCGCGGAACCGGGACATCTGGATGCTCTTCGGCACGCTGCCCTTCTTCCGCTGCAGCGAGGATCCCGAGGACCACGAACTGCTGAACCGGCTCATCCGCGAGCCGAACCTGACCGTGCGCAACGATCCGGATGGACGGAACCGGCTGAACGTTAATCTGTTCACCGGAGATGTGTTCGTGACGGATTTCGCCGATGTGCCCGCGCTGGGCTCGATCCTGCGCGACAAGCTGGACGACGTGTTTGATCGCTGGACGCAGGAGCATCCCCTGAACCGGACGATCAATTGCCATTGCCCTGCCGCACGCTGCTGCGGACCGAATCTGCTCGTGGCGGACATGTATTATTCGGGTGTCGATTTCAAGAAACGCAGGGCGGTTATCTGATCGGAACAGACGGGACACAGGCGATCATCGGTGCCGATACTGGCATCTCCTCTCAAGGATCATCGGTGACCATCGTGCCGGGATGGTCATATGCCCGCTGGGATTATGGAATGGAACGTTGCAGAGCCGTGATCGGATCACAGCGATCATCGATATGGCCGGTGCCGACGCTGGCTTCTGATCGCAGGAATCATCGATTTCTACAGCGCAGCTGCGGTGATCTGACCATAGCCAGGAAGATACGGTTGGTGAAGACTGGTGTAAGTACCCGGTTCTTTTCAATGCTGGAAGGATCGTGATGATTGGGACAAGCTTCGGAATCGAGAGGTGTCTACATGACGCGAAGAACGTTGATGATAATCGTATTGGGTCTGGGTTTTCTCTATGCCTTGTTCACCATTGGCTTGCCGTTTCTTCTGGCGCTGGTTGTTGTCCTGTTCATGGAGCCGTTTACCAAGCTGATCATGCGCTACACCAAGCTGGGGCGCAATGCCGCGGGGATGATCTCCTCTACGGTATTTACCTTGTTCTTGCTTCTGGCAGCCTATCTGATCGGGGTGAAGATTTTCTCCGAGCTGATGAGCTTCATCACTTATGCCAGGGACAATTTCCACCTTGTCTCCGAATATATCCAGAAATTGTCCATCAACACAGATCTGCTGTATGAGACATTGCCGCCAGAAGAGGCCGACAGCCTGGCTGCGACCATACAGGCGGGCACGGACGCCTTGATCCGCGGGGCGCAGAGCCTGCTCTCTAGCCTGTCGGGATTTGCCCTGAATTTTGCGAAGCAGATTCCGGGGTTGTTCGTCTTCTTCCTGTTCTTCATCGTGGCGGTGTTCCTGTTCAGCATCAGCCTGGAGAGGATGAAGCAGGGCTTCCTGTCGGTGTTCGAGGAGCAATCCCGTCCCAAGGTGGACACGGTGCTCGGGAACTTGCGGGGCTCGATCTTCGGCTTCGTGCGAGCCCAGCTGTTTTTCTCGCTCATGACCTACGTCCTGACGCTGATCGGGCTGCTCATCCTTGGCATCGACCATTCGTTTGCGATCGCTTTCCTCGTGACGCTGGTCGATCTGCTGCCGATCCTGGGCGTCGGCTCCTTCCTCGTGCCCTGGGCGATCTATCAGGCGCTGATCAGCAACTGGTTCATCGCCATCGGACTGATCGTGCTGTTCATCGTGATCACCGTCATCCGCCGCATCATCGAGCCGAAGGTGCTGGGCGACGCCGTGGGCATCAGCGCGTTGTCCGCCCTGATCAGCCTGTACATTGGCTACGAGCTCATGGGCGTCATCGGCCTGTTCTTCGGGCCGGTCGTCGTGCTTGTCTATCAGGCGATGCGCAAGGAAGGCCTGCTGAACATCAAGATCAAGCTGGAGTAGATGGGGGCATCAGCCTGGACCTCGGGCTGGTCATCGTGCTCGTCTATCAGGCGATGCGCAGCGAAGGCTTGCTGCAGCATGATCAAGCCGGAGCAGATGCCGTCATCGGGTTGTTCTTCGGGCTGGTCATCGTGCTCGTCTGCGAGGCGATGCGCATGAAAGGCCTGACACAACAGGATCAGATCGAAGCAGCAGCTTCACCACCATATCCCTTTCGATTGAGAAACGCAGCTTCGCCGGTAAGGCGGGGCTGCGTTTTTGGCTGTACGCCCAGTATGGGCTTCATCTCTCATGCTTTTTCCGCGCTTGATGATCCGCTGAGACACGATGATATCTGCACTCACGCCTTATGAAGCGCCTCTGACTGACCGAGAGAAGATTCTCTTGTCTCTCACGCCCCTTCGACCGTCTATCTCCCGCCTGATACACGATGATATCTGCACTCACGCCTTCTGAAGTGCCTCTGAGTGACTGAGAGAAGAATTTCTCGTCTCTCACGCCCCTTCGACCGTCTATCTCCCGCCTGATACATTATTTTATCTTTTCTCAGCCAGGTGACCGGGCAAGCGTTTCGGCGTTTAGGCGCGAACTGGGCGTTTACCTATGACACATGATGGGCGATTGACATATGTTAAAACATGGGCGTGAGGGCGGATGCCCTGCGCACAAATCTGTCGAGAAACAGAGGAGGACGGTATACTTGGAAGCTCCAAAACCACAAGCGAAGCCTGTTCAGCCAGAGAAGACGGAAGCCAAGCAAGTCGAGCAAGCGAAGCCGGCAGAGCAAACGAAACCAGCCGCCACCACCAAGCCAACCGAACAGGTGAAGCCGATAGAACAATCAAAGCCAAACGAGCAGGTGAAGCCGGTTGTCCATGTCAAGCCGAATACCACAACCCCAAGCGCGGCCGGGGGCAATGTGTCGCCGTCGCCAAACATGTTCCAGGGGGCAAGCACGAACGTAACGCCAACGATCAGCCCTGCAGCGAATACGAACATGCAGCCGTTGAACGCTCCGTCAGGTCCATCATACGGGATGGCAGCTTTCCCATACCCGAACGTAGGCGCAGCGGGCGGAGTGAATCCGGCGCTCACGGCGGCGTCCATGCCGAACCCGAACGTAGGCGCAGCGGGCGGAGTGAATCCGGCGTTCACGGCGACGTCCATGCCGAACCCGAACGTAGGCGCAGCGGGCGGAGTGAATCCGGCGTTCACGGCGGCGTCCATGCCGAACCCGAACGTAGGCGCAGCGGGCGGAGTGAATCCGGCGTTCACGGCGGCGTCCATGCCGACTTACATGCCTAACCTGCCGGTGTATCCGAACCCGATGTTGACCGCCCAGCAGACAGCCAATCCGTCGCCCGTTGCCAATATTAATGCCAACATCAAGGCCCAGGCCACCAACCAGCCAATTCCGTTGCCGATCCCGGAAGCCGTCCAGGATCCTTACCGCTACTACGAACCGTTCGTCGGCCCCTATGACCCTTGCCCGCCGATCACGGTGAAGCGCTATGTTGTGCCGATCAACCAGTACCTGAATTTCCAGCCGCCTGGCCTTCCCCAGTTCGCTCCCGCCGAAGCGTTGAGAAGAGGCACCCTGTGGCCTTTGTTGTCTAGCCCGTATGAGCCCGAATATTGAACGCGACGAAAGGAGAGGACTCAAGAAGATGAAGATGAAGCTGGACAATGAATATTACCGCAGGCTGCATGAGATGCAGGCGATCGATTTTACGCTGGTGGAGTTGCAACTGTATCTGGATACGCATCCTCAGGATATGCAGGCTCTGCAACAGTTCAACCACTTCAGCCAGGTGAGGAGGAAGCTGGCGCAGGAATTCGAATCGATGTACGGCCCGCTGCAAAACTTCGGCAACAGCTACTCGGGCTTCCCATGGCAGTGGAACGACACACCCTGGCCATGGCAAGTGTAGATTCAGGCAATACGGAAACTGGGAGGTAAGACAACCATGTGGATTTATGAGAAGAAACTGCAATATCCGGTGCGCGTCAGCAAATGCGACCCACGCATGGCCAAATTTCTGATCGAGCAATACGGCGGCGCGGACGGAGAATTGGCAGCGGCGCTGCGCTACCTGAACCAGCGGTACTCGATCCCGGACAAAGTGATCGGGCTGCTCACGGACATTGGCACGGAGGAATTTGCACATCTTGAGATGATCGCGACGATGGTTTACAAACTCACGAAAGACGCAACTCCGGAGCAGTTGAAGGAAGCGGGGCTCGGCGACCATTACGCGAACCATGATCGGGCGCTGTTCTATAACAACGCATCGGGAGTGCCGTGGACGGCGGCCTACATCCAGGCGAAGGGTGATCCGATCGCCGATCTGTACGAGGACATAGCGGCGGAGGAGAAAGCTCGCGCCACCTATCAATGGCTGATCGACATGACGGACGATGTGGACCTGCAGGACAGCCTCAAATTTCTGCGGGAACGCGAGATCGTTCACTCCCTCCGCTTCCGTGAAGCGGTCGAGATCATCAAGCAGGATCAGCAGACGAAGAAAGTCTTCGCCGTCAACAAACCGAAATGAGCGATGCGATCCATCGCACAATGACAGACTCCCGCGGGTGAATGGGCTCGCGGGAGTCTGGTGCTTTCTGGAGTTTGGTTTGCAACATCAATCGATAGCGGAAGTCGGAATGTCTCTATTTGGAGAAAAAACGCCAAATATCAAACATAGAGGAAGTGTCATTGTCGTTAAGTCTGAAGATAGCGGAAGAAAATGCGGCAAAACGCTGCAAAAGAATCAAATAAGGACATTTCGACTTCCGTTAATATTGGGAAAATTGGCTTTTTGAGCGAATAAGATCATTTGTACTTCCGCTAACCAAGACCGGTGAGCGAATTGCGATGGGAACAGTGTGGGGCATGTGCGCAGAACTGAAAAAACGATTGGGTGCGTGATTCCGCAAAAATATGTGGGTGCCGAAAATCCAGGTCCGAGCAAAATCTCAAAAGGCCAGGCAGGGGCAGGCAACAGGCCCGCCACCAACCTGGCCTAACACGTCTGGCTAGACGTGACGTCGTGAAGCGCAGTCGGAAAAGGGAGCGTCGAGTCTGAAAGCCGCCTGATCAGCAGCTTGGCGGGATCCGTGATTCGGAAACCGCTGAGTGGCAGACAAGGACGGAATCAGGGATACGGAAACCGCTGAGTGGCAGACAAAGAATGCACGGTTCCCTCGTCAAGCCTGCAGCTGTTTATACAGCCATTTGGCGTATTCCAGGGGGCGGATGATGGCGGTGCGGTAGGCCTCCAGGTCGTTGATCTGCAGGAAGATGTTGCGGCCCGGCTTCGGGTTGATCTCGATCAGCCACACATGTCCGTCGGGATCGACGGCCAGATCGAGCGCCAGTTCGCACAGCCTGCCGTATTCCAGCTCAAGCTGATCCACGATATCCATGGCCAGCTTCTCCGCCGTCTGACGGATCTTCTCGATCGTCTTGTCGCTTGCGAACCTCTGCCTGAGCAGCTTCTCCATCTCGATCGCCCTGCCCCCGCCGTGGAGGTTGCTCGTGACGCTGCGGGCCGCGCCGATCCTTCCGGCACAGCCTGTCACTTCCCATTCCCCCTTGCCGTTCTTCTGCACGAGCATGCGGAAATCATGCACCCGCCGATTGCTCAGCATGATGTCGATGCCCTGCTGCATCAGATAGACTCGCCCGTACACCCAGCTGTACGCCTTGCGCAGCATCGCGCGCGTGCTGAGTGTCAGCTCCGGGATGATCCGGCGGTGAGCATCTCTCCCCTGGATCAGATAGGTGCCGTCACCCCGCTTCTCGATGCGCAGGATGCCACGGCCGCCCGTACCGTTGACCGGCTTGAGGAAGACCACGCCATGCTTCGCCAGGAACGACAGCAGTCCCCGCCCTTCCATGAACAGCCTCGTATCCGGCAGATGCGGACTGATCGCCGGATTCTGCGAGAAGAGCTGATGGATGCGCCATTTGTTCGACAGGGGGCGGTTCAGATAATGCAGCTTCGGGTAGCGGCTACGGAAGAGTCTAAGCTGCTTGAACCGTTCGGTCGGCTGATAGCGGCACCGGTCGAAGATCATATCGGGAAAATCCGTCCACGTTCGCCTCCAACGCCGATTCTCCGGATCATACCGCAAGGCCTGGATGCGGGCGTGCTCATGATCCACATCCTCAGGCGTAAACAGAAAAGCATCGATTCCCATACGCTTCGATTCGGTGAGCAAACGGCGAATATACGGCAACTCGTCGATCTGTTTCTGGTCGTTCAGATACAAGGTCATGACGCCCAACTTGAGCTGGGACACAAGCAGTCACCTACTTCATGGGGATAATGAACAGGCTGTGTTCGGGGCGGTTGCCGAAGCAACAGCATTGGTAAACACAGCCAATGCATAACAGGCTTACGTCATCAGAGTGATATCCGTTAATCCTAAGCTTTCTTCGTCTTTCCCTTCACCTTGCTGGCCAGGTACTTGCAATACAATACGGTGTTTTCAAGCGATTTGGCCCTGATATGAGGCTCATCGAACTTCATCGGCTTGGAATTGGCTTCGAAGAACCAGGGACTGCCATTGGCATCAACCCCGATATCCATCGACATCTCACCGATCAACGAACGGTTGCTGGCTTCGATCTGACGCGCAATATCCACGGCGGCCTTCCTGACGCGTGACAGGATGCGGAGGGCTTCATCCTCCCCGTAGGCTGCGCTGAGCAGCTTGAGCGGATCATCGATCGTCCCGCCGCGCGGCACATGGGTCGTGATGCTCTTGCTTCCCGCGAGCCGCGCGCCGATGCCGGTCAGACTCCAGACGCCTTTCTCATTTTTCTGCACGAGCACCCTGAGATCGAATGGCCGTTTCTTGTACCTGGGAAGCAGGATGCCCTGCTGCACGATGTAAGGCTCGCTCCCGATCAACTCCTGAAGCTTGGCCTTGAGGCTCTTTAGCGTTCGGAAGCGGTAGCGTGCGGCGGATTTGCCTGTCTGCACGCTCAGCCGGTAGGTCGCTTCGCTGCCGCCGCGGCGGCGTACCTGCATGATGCCCTTGCCCGCCTTGCCCGCCTCCGGCTTCAGATAGATGAGCGGAGACCGGGAGAACATCGAACTCAGTTTGACCTTCGGCCCCCATTGCACCGTATGCGGGACCAGCTTGCTGGTCTTCTGGGATTGACGCAGCCACTCGATCAGTTGCCATTTGTTGAAGAAGGACGGGTTATAGAAACGGATCCGCGGGTGCTCCATGCATTGCCGGATCACTTCCTGCACCTCAGGATCCAGCTCATCCTTGCGGTAGGGCAGCCTGTTGTAGATGACCGATGGCCGGGGAATCTGCTGGCGCACCCAGGTGCCGGTATGCTTGTCGTAGGAGTAGCCGGTGACCGTCCTTCGCCTGATCTTCAGATCCCTGGGCGTCACGACATAGATCGGAACGCCGTGCTGCTGTCCGGTATCGATCAGATCGACAAAATTCTGCGAATTGCCGCGGAACGGCTTCAGGTCATCGTGCATCGCGAGGATCGCGATGACGGCCTGCCGGGTGCGCGGCTTCGCCTGCTCATGATTCGTCTCCATCAGTCCTCACTCCCGGATCGGAACTTGCTGAGATACATGCAGTGCTCGAAGATGTAACGAAGCGACTGCCTGCCCTGTTGCTTGAGTGCCGGATGCTTGAAGATCGATCGTCCCGGCTTGGCGTTCGCCTCGAACATCCAGATCTGGCCGTTCTTATCGATCCCGATATCGAATCCGATCTCGCCGACGCGGTGGCGCGACTTGCGCTCGATCACCTCCGCCAGCTTGATCGATTCCCGCTTCGCTTTGTCGAGGATCTCGTCGGCGCGAGAACCGAAGGCCATCGTCAACGCCTGTTCCGGCGTCAGCAGCTTGCCGCCGTTGCGCAGGTGGGTGGTGACGCTGCCTCGCCCCGCCTTCTTGGCGCCGATGCCGGCCACAACCCACTCATCCGCACGATTCTTGTTCAGGTGGAAGCGGAAATCGATCGGGCAGCGGTCGATCTCGATCAGGCGTATGCCCTGCTGGCACACGTAACGGTTGAGCGACGGCGCCCTTCTGCTGATCGCCTGCCGCAGCTCGGCGAACCGGCTGAACTTCAGCAACGTGTTATGTCCGTTGCTTCGGTATCGCAGGTAGTAGCCGCTCTTCGGCTTCCAGGTCAGCCGCATGATGCCTCTTCCCAGGCTGCCGGAGGTTGGCTTCAGATAGACGAGGTGATACTTCGTGAGCATCTCTTTCACCTGCTGATAGGTCGGGGCGGTGATCGATTCCGGCACATGCTGCTCCGCATCCGGCTCGCCGGACAGCAACGCGTAGACCTCGTCCTTGTCGAAGAAGCTCCAGTTGAAGATCGGGATGCCGCGCCTCTGGAAACGCTCCTTGAGCGCTTCCATGGTGGGAAGGCGCTCGCTTCGCCTGCTGCCCATGCGATTGTACACGACATCGGGCAGGGGCACGGTTTTCTTCGTCCAACCGCTGCCTGAGATGAAATAGGCGTTCATCGTCTCGTCGGACCAGTTCACATCATTTGGGTGAAAGGCGCAGAAGAACGATTTTTTGTGTCCGGCGAGGATATAGGGTCGGACATTGCTCCTTGGGCCAGGCGGACGACTCGATGTCATCAGTCCGATCAGCGGTCCGATGCGCAGCCCGTTTGCGCCATCGCGAACGGCGTAACACATGCCGGTGCCAGGCACCAACAGCTGGCGCTGGAGATTCGCGGGCAGATACAGATGGTTGCCCGCCCTTCTCAGGATGCGGATGGGCGCTTCCAGCGAACGCTTCCCCAGGCTGATCCGCAGCATCTTGCTGACTGACAGTTGCAGGTCGGCCAGCAGCGAACGGGTGATGTAGACAGTTTTGTCGGAACGGTACGTGACATGGACCCTCAAGGTGGTCAAACTCATTGGGCTAACCCTCCTAAATGCCTGTCGAGCAAATAAATCGCATAGCTTATCAGATTGTGGACACTGGCCTTGCTTCTGCTTGCGTCATGCAGCTGAGTGAAGATGGAGCGGCCAGGCTTGGAATTGACCTCGAGTATCCAGACCCTTCCTTCCCTGTCAATGCCAAAATCAATGCCGAGCTCCATGAGCGGACCGGCCTGCTTCTCCAGCTGCAAAGGGATGAGACATGACAACTTTTCCAGGTCGCTGACGATCATCCCGGTGGTCACTTCATCGTATTGCTCGCTCAGAAACGGGAGCAAGGGGCGGGACTCGCCGCCGCCATGGATGTTCGCCGTGAGGCTCCCGGGGCGGCCGAGGCGAACGGCCATTCCGGTCATCTGCCACTTTCCGTCTCCGCCCTTCTGCACGAGCGAACGTACGTCAAACGACCTCCCTGAGGAGGTGGTGAGATCAAGCGACTCCTGGAGCAAATATCGCTTGCAGCTGACAAATGCGTTCAGCCACCGGATCAGCTGCGACAAGGAATCAAAGGTTGCGCTCAGCGGCCTGTTCAGCGCATCCCTGCCGCTCACCTCGTAACGGCCTGACTCGAGCCTGGTGATGCGCAGGACCTTCTTCCCGTGCGAGCCGGCGTTCGGCTTCAGGATGCATGCTCCGCGGCTGTCGAGCCACCCCGATAGCTGGAGGATGTCGGTCAGTTGCTCCGTCTCCGGCAAGTACGGGCGAAGTTCGGGATGCTGGCTGAGCATCTCATGCACTTGCCACTTGCCGCCGAGGCCGCACAGGACGCAGCGAACCTTCCTGGACCGTCGCAGGCGGTTGATCGCCTGCTTGTAACGGAGATATTGGGTTCTGCCGGAATAGAAGCAGCGGTCGTAGATAACCGGCGGCACCGGCTTATGGACCCTGATCCATCTGCCCTCGTGGGCGATGAATTGGTAGCCGCTGACTTCCATGGTGTTCCAGTTCGTGTGAAGCGGGTCGAAGACGATGACGTCCACCCCGGCCTGTTCACCGATCCTGCTCAATCTGCGATAGAAGCCCCGGTCGCTGAACGGCGGCGAGCTGCGTCGGGGCGTGCGGCTTGTGACGACCATGATGCCGAGTGTTTTGCGTTCCATGATATTCCTCATCGCATTCACCTACATTCCTGACAATGCCCGGCTGTACAGCAGCATCTTCTTCACCGACGGTCTGATCTTCCCGGAAGACAGAGGTGTGCCGTCCATCTTGGAGGGCTTGGAGTTGACCTCCAGCAGCCATACTCTGCCGGTGCTGTCCACGGCCAGATCGATGCCCAACTCGGCAAAATGGTACGGCATCTCGCTGTCCAGCACCCGGGCGATGTCGATGGCAGCCTTCTTGAGCGTGACATAGACGTTGGCGACAAGGTGAGAAGGGAGATTCGACTGCATGAGGGCAAGGCGCGCAGCGCACAGCTTGCCGCCCTGCGCAACGTTGGAGACGAAGCTCTGACTGTTCGCGATTCTTCCGACGATCGAGGTGATGGACCATTCGCCCTTGTGGTTTTTTTGGACCAATGCACGAAAATCGACAGGCCGATCCAGCACGGTGATCAGGGCAAGTCCCTGCTGAATCAGATAACGCTTCCCCTGAACCTTGCTTTTGATCGTCGGAAAGGCTTTTAACAGGGAGGAGTAGGTTCTGCGCACCGATCCGTTCACGCTGGCGAACTGGCAGATGATGCGGCTTCCTTCCCGCGATACGCGGATGATCCCTTTGCCCAGGCTGCCGGTGACAGGTTTCAGGAAGACGCAGCCATAGCGTTTGCACATGTTGTTTAACTGCTCGTATTTTGTGAAAAGATGGGACTCAGGAAGCAGCCGCCGCACCGCGGAATCGCGAGCCAGCGCGCTGAAGACGTCGTTTTTGTCGAGGAATTTTTCGTTGAACACGTGGCCGTTGTGCCTGGATTTTACATGCAGGAAAAATTGTTGTACGCTATCCTTGTTTTCCAGCTTTCTTGTGGTCAGCCGGTTATAGACGATGTCGGGAATCGGAAATCTCATCCGTTTGAAGTGTTGTGAAGCATAGCGCAGTCCGTCCACATCCGACTCGGAGATCCCGTCGGGCGTGAAGAAATAAACGAGCCCGCCATAGTTCAGGCTTGCTCCATGCAGTTCCTTGCAGAAGGCCGTGACATTGCCGAAGGGGCGATCCGGACTGTCTGACATGCTCGGGAGCATGACGCCAATCGCGGGTCCGATGACGATGGTCCTGGTGCGGTCCTCGTACGAGACGCGCAGGATGTCCCCGTGAGCGAGGCCAAGGTTGTCAGCGATGCTTTCGGTCATGCGCAGCACATTCCGGCGACTCCGCGGAAGAGGCGCGACCTGCACCTGCAGCCTGCGCGAGCCGAATCGCAAGCTGAGCGTGCGATGGGTCGGGATATGCAGCCTCTTGATGATGGCTGCGCTCATGTGCAAGTACTCTTCGGGGGAGAGGCCGGAGTTCAGGACATGAATTTCCGTTTTAACCGAAGACATGCTGGATCTCCTTCTTGCTTTAGACGTATGTACTTCATCATATGTCCTGTTAAAATTCTTGGTGAATAAACTGGACGCTGGGGGCTGAGCAGTGGAAAATGCAATATTCGTAGCGGTCAGCATCACGGTTGCGGCCATTATCGGGTACATCACCAACTATCTGGCGATCAAGATGCTGTTTCTGCCGAGGCGAGAGTGGAGAGTGTGGGGGAGGCGCGTCCCCTTCACACCCGGACTGATCCCGAAGCGCAAGGGAGAGATCGCGGAATCGCTCGGTCGCGTCGTCAGCGACTATCTGGTGACGGCGGACGGGCTGAAGGAGGTGCTGCGGCAGCCGGAGCTGCGCAGCCAGGTCGAGCGGAAGCTGCGGGAGCTGGTGGAGAGCTGGGCGGAGCGGGAAGAGATGCTGGAGGAGGTTGCGGCCAGGCTGCTCGGACCGGAGCAGGCGGCGAGGGCGAAGCAGTCGCTGGAGCAGCTGGCGGATCGGCTGATCATGGACGGCGTCAGGAGCCTGTGGGAAGACGGGACGGCGAAGGATGCCGCATGGGCAGCGGCGCCAACGGCGCAGGCGTCGCAAGGGACCGTCTCGGGCGTGGTGCGAGATGGCAGCGATGAGTCAAGTGCCTCGGAGGCCGGAGTTGGCGGGGATTCCGGGCTGCTCGCAGGAGGTGCTGGAGGAGCAGAGGTCAGATCTGGCGGTGCGGAAGGGCCTCTGTTGGCCGAAGGCGACTGGCAGCGAAGTGAAGGCGACGCTGGATCGACCCATGCTGGTGTTGGCGATGGGTCTGGCGATGCGGAAGGGCCTCTGTTGGCGAAAGGCGACAGGCAGCGAAGTGAAGGCGACGCTGGATCGACCAATGCTGGTGTTGGCGATGGGTCTGGCGATGCGGATGGGATGGTGGAGGATCACGGCAAGCCGCCTTACATGCGCCGTCCACTGGATGAGCTGCTGGATCAGCTCCACATTCCCGTCGATGATCTGCTTGCCCGCGAAGCGGTGCCATGGATCGTGCAGGCGCTGCGTGCAGAGCTGTCCTCGATGAACGGGCTCATCATCATCCATCGCATCGTGACGCAGATGCTGGGGAGCCTCGGCGGCATGATGGGGATGCTGGCCGGCATGTTCGTTGATGAGGACAAGATCGCGCGGAAGGTGCGCGACGCTCTGCTGAGCTACCTCGCCTCGCCCGCGGCAAGCGACATGCTGACCGGATTCCTCATGAAGCAGAAGGAGCGGCTGGCCGAACGGACGCCTGCCGAGCTGCTGGGCAAGCTGCGGCTGCAGCTGGAAAGGGGCAGTCAGTTGCCTGCTGGGGATGGGGAAGGTGTCTCTGACCATCAGTCGGCGGAGACGCTCTCCGATGCGGAATGGTTCGCCCGATACGTCAGTGGCAAGGTGCCATGGCGCCTCTGGATCGACCGCATGTGGACGATGACGCCGAAGCAGCTCCTGGCAAGCCGCAAGGAGCAGCTTCTCGGGCTGACGCCGCTTATCTCCGATCGCTTGCTGGATCTGGTGAGCGACCGGATCGACCAGGCGGTGCGCACCTTGAATCTGTCGAAGCTGGTGCAGAAGCAGGTGGAGGATTTCCCGATGGATCAGGTGGAGGAAGTGATCCTCAGCATCACCGGCCGGGAATTCAAGGCGATCACCTGGCTTGGCGCCTTGCTCGGCGGACTGATCGGCATCGTGCAGTCGTTGTTTTACCTGTGGCTGGGGGCATGATACCCCCTTTTCCTGTGACATAGCCCTATTATCCGCATTGAAAACCGGACGTAAATCCATGTCGGGTGCCCGCTGCCATCGGTGGTCATCTCTCCCGTGACGCTCCGCGCAACCTTTGGTCAACCAACCATCATAAATGTCCGAGCCCTCTCATATCCTGTACCAAGCTCAAGACAGCACAAGGAGGGTGACGGCATGGTTCGACGCAAACGCACGGTTCTGTACTTCCTGATCGCCTTGGGGATGCTGATCTATGCGGCGCCTCGTCTGCCGATCGGCGGAGGATGGACGGTCGAGACGATCTTTGGTGTCGCCTGGATCTGCATGGCGCTGCTGATCATCGCCGGGCAACTGCACGAATTGTTCGGCGTGGATGAGAAGACGGAGCAGGAGATTCGGGCGATCAGACGATTCAAATATTGGCGCCTGCAGCGCAGCATCCTGGAGGCGGATGCACAGGCCAGACGCGACCGAAGCGCTGGCTGACCCGTGGGGGCGAAGCTGCTGGCGGCGGCAGTCAGGGCGATCCAGGTGACAGACCGATGGCAGTCGGTCTGTTTTCTTTTGGCCTGGCTTCAGCTTTCGATTGCAACGGACTCCAGTGACCCTATTGCGGAGATGAGGGGAGGGTTTTAATTGCTGACGGACTTCCACATACCTTGTTGGAGGCTGAACGCCTGCAACCAACACCTTCGCATTTTTCCTGTATGGGTCGATGGTTGGGACTCCTGATTGCCAGTTGGCATGGATCCTCGTATAATGGTTCCATTAAGACAGATTGATACAGTTCCCAACAGATGAGGTGTAACAGTTATGGCGGATTGGCATGATGATAAGGAACAGAATGCGGAAGGTTCCAATTACAGGCAGGAGGATGCCATCAAGGAGGCAGACTACGCGGCAAGATCCGGTTCGATGCTGCAGGACGACGAGCCAATCACCAAACACGAGCAGATCATTCGCCATATCGTATCGCTCAAGCCCGGCACGAAGATCTCTGTGCGCAAGATCGCCCGGGAAATGGACGTCAGCGAAGGAACGGCTTACCGCGCGATCAAGGAAGCAGAGAACCTCGGCATCGTCGCGACGAAGGAAAGAACCGGCACGGTGCGGATCGAGAAGCGGGAGAGGCAGATCGATCATCTGACCTTTGCCGAAGTTGTCGAGATCGTCAATGGGCGCGTGCTGGGAGGTGCACAGGGGCTCGGCAAGCAGCTGCAGAAATTTGTGATCGGCGCGATGGAGCTGGACGCCATGGTGCGCTATATCGAGGCGCAGAGCCTGCTGATCGTCGGGAACCGCTATCGGGCGCATATCCGCGCATTGGAGCAGGGAGCCGGTGTTCTCATCACCGGTGGATTCGATGCATCTGAGGAAGCGAAGAAGCTGGCGGATGAGCTGAGCCTGCCGATCATCTCCTGCGAATCGGACACGTTCACCGTGGCGTCAACGATCAACCGCGCCATCTATGATCGCAATATCAAGCGCAAGATCATGCTGGTCGAGGATATCGTGAACCTGAACGAGCGCGTGGCCTCGCTCAAGCCGACGAGCTCGATCGCGGAGATGAGGAGGCTGATGGAGGAGACCGGACAGAGGCAGTTTCCGGTTACGGATGAATGGAACCGGCTGGTCGGGGTCATATCATCGGTGGATATCAACGGCGATTCCGATGTCTGGACGGTGGACAAGCTGATGACGCGCAATCCGATCTCCGCCAACCTCCAGACCTCGGTCGCTTCTGCGGCGCACATCATGGTATGGGAAGGGATCGATATGCTGCCGATCATCGATGTGAACCGCAAGCTGATCGGCGTCCTGTATCGGCAAGAGGTGCTGAACGCGATGAAATATACGCAGCGGCAGCCGCAAGGCGGGGAGACGATCGAGGATCTGATCCTCAGCGAATTTGAGGAGCTGCGCGATGCGAGAGGCCACCTGATGTTCCGCGGGCCGATCACGCCGCAGATGACGAATCATATCGGGACCGTGTCGGAGGGCGTGCTGTCCACCCTGATCACCAAGGCCGCCTATCGGGCGGTCAAGGAAGTGAAGAACAGCGATCTTGTGTTGGACAATATCTCGACCTATTACCTTCGTCCTGTTCAGATCGAGAGCATCATCGAGATCCGTCCGAAGATCATCGAGATCAGCCGCCGGTACGGCAAGGTGGACGTGGAGGTCTATGCGGGGGAATCCCTGGCGGCGAAGGCGATGCTGGCGGCTCAGCTGATCGAGCACGAGGGCTGAGGCGGGAGAGGCTGGAAGCAGGCTGCCGCGACCGCTTGTGCGATGCTGTAAGCAGAAAAAATCTGCTTACAGGCTGCCGCGACGGCTTGTGCGATGCTGTAAGCAGAAAAAATCTGCTTACAGGCTACCGCGACCGCTTGTGCGACGCTGTAAGCAGAAAAAATCTGCTTACAGGCTGCCGCGACGGCTTGTGCGATGCTGTAAGCAGAAAAAATCTGCTTACAGGCTGCCGCGACGAATTGTGCGATGCTGTAAGCAGAAAAAATCTGCATACAGGCTGCCGCGACGGCTTGTGCGATGCTGTAAGCAGAAAAAATCTGCTTACAGGCTACCGCGACCGCTTGTGCGACGCTGTAAGCAGAAAAAATCTGCTTACAGGCTGCCGCGACGGCTTGTGC
>Ga0310826_100383_pt1 | contig 48700 bp, 53 predicted proteins | sample WT_ome_FD_201306 | JGI IMG/M metagenome (GOLD analysis project Ga0310826, IMG submission 201306) | Sorghum-adapted microbial communities enriched on wild type (WT) sorghum from Joint BioEnergy Institute, Emeryville, California, United... ... | reverse complement strand
TGTGTGTTTTTTGCCAAATTCTACTCTACCAAAGGAGAGGCTCTCTTTCTATGCCCGCTTTTTCCAATCTTTACCCCAACACAAATTTTACTCTAACGCGGGACGGCGACCCGGCAGATAGGGGGAACGTGCAATGGCCGGCGGAATCAACCGTCTTTCCGGTCCATCAGGTCGATCGGCCGCCTGTTGTTGTCGGCGGCTTTCCGGATCTTCTGGATGAACTTGTCGACTCTCATGTTTTGAAGGCTGTCGAGCGGATGCGGTTCAACCGTGCCGTACATGCGACAAGGCCCGGATTGCACGCGGCCGTCCGTTACCCGCCAGACGCCGACACCGGAAGAGTAGGGCCAGTGAAAGCCATCGGTCGTCCTGTTCGTCAGCAGCAGAATCACCTCTTCACCGGGCGAGAGCAGAAGGTTGTCCACGTCCGTATCCGGCGTTCCGCGATGCAGCAGCGTGATCGCATCCTCTTCCAGCTCGCCGTGGATCACTTCGTCCACTTCGATCAGGGACGGGGTTGCCTTGCCGAACCTCCGGTTGAAGGGCTCCCGGACTTCCAGGACGACGCCTTTGACGATCAGGTCGACGAAATACATCTTGCTTTCTGGAAAAATATGGTGCAGTCCCGATTATACCATGCCTGCGCATTGCGGATCATCCGCACTCCTGACGCTTTCGTGACAAATGCCTTTCGTTCGCGCTTTGCGATCATTCCGATAGCAAAAAGTGTTCGTTCGTCCCGACAAAAATAAGGCAACCGCGGCGAAATCGTGATACAATAGGGTTGTTTGTGTACATACTGTGACTTGTATTTCGGCAGCGGCGCGCCGGATTCCGGATCGACCGGACCGTAAGCGCTGCCGCCGGCGATCAAGGAGGACACCGGCATGAACATTCACGAGTATCAGGGCAAGGAAGTCTTGAAGCAGTACGGCGTCGCCGTGCCGGAAGGCCGCGTGGCGTTCACGGTCGACGAAGCCGTCGAGGCCGCGAAGGAGCTCGGCACGCCCGTCGTCGTCGTGAAGGCGCAGATCCACGCGGGCGGCCGCGGCAAGGCGGGCGGCGTCAAGGTGGCGAAATCGCTCGACGAAGTCCGCAAGTACGCGTCCGAGCTGCTCGGCAAGGTGCTCGTCACGCACCAGACCGGACCGGAAGGCAAGGAAGTGAAGCGGCTGCTCATCGAACAGGGCTGCGACATCAAGAAAGAATACTATGTCGGCGTCGTCGTCGACCGCTCGACCGGCCGCGTCGTCATGATGGCGTCCGAGGAGGGCGGCACGGAGATCGAGGAAGTCGCCGCGCGCACGCCCGAGAAGATTTTCAAGGAAGTGATCGACCCGGCCGTCGGCCTGCAGCCGTTCCAGGCGCGCCGATTGGCGTTCAATATCAACATCCCGAACGAGCTGGTCGGCAAGGCGGTCCAGTTCATGACGGGGCTGTACAACGCGTTCGTGGACAAGGACTGCTCGATCGCCGAGATCAACCCGCTCGTCGTCACCGGCGACGGCAGCATCCTGGCGCTTGACGCGAAGCTGAACTTCGACTCCAACGCGCTGTTCCGTCATCCGGACATCGTCGCGCTGCGCGACCTCGACGAAGAGGACGAGAAGGAAATCCAGGCGTCCAAATTCGACCTGAGCTACATCGCGCTCGACGGCAACATCGGCTGCATGGTGAACGGCGCCGGCCTCGCGATGGCGACGATGGACATCATCAAGTACTACGGCGGGGAGCCGGCAAACTTCCTCGACGTGGGCGGCGGCGCTTCGAAGGAGAAGGTGACGGAGGCGTTCAAAATCATCCTGTCCGACCCGAAGGTCAAGGGCATCTTCGTCAACATCTTCGGCGGCATCATGCGCTGCGACGTCATCGCGGAAGGCATTATCGCGGCGGTGCGCGAGCTCGGCCTCGACCGGCCGCTCGTCGTACGGCTCGAAGGCACGAACGTCGAGCTCGGCAAGAAGCTGCTGAGCGAGTCCGGCCTGAACATCACGCCCGCCGACTCGATGGCCGACGGCGCGCAGAAGATCGTCGAACTTGTGAAATGAGGACTCTCCGATCCATTACGATAGAGGATGTGAACCTTCGATGAGCATTCTGGTGGACAAGAACACGAAAGTCATCACCCAGGGGATCACAGGCAAGACGGCGCTCTTTCATGCGAAGGGCGCGCTCGACTACGGCACGCAGATGGTTGGCGGCACGTCGCCGGGCAAGGGCGGCACGACCGTCGAAATCCGGCTCGAAAGCGGCGAGACCCGGAAGCTGCCGGTGTTCAACACGGTGCGGGAAGCGGCGGATGCGACCGGCGCGACCGCTTCGGTCATCTACGTCCCGCCGGCGTTCGCGGCCGACGCGATCATGGAGGCGGTGGACGCGGAGCTCGACCTCGTCATCTGCATCACGGAAGGCATCCCGGTCCTCGACATGGTCAAGGTGAAGCGCTACATGGAAGGCAAGAAGACGCGCCTCATCGGGCCGAACTGCCCGGGCGTCATCACGCCCGGCGAGTGCAAGATCGGGATCATGCCGGGCTACATCCACACGAAGGGCCATGTCGGCGTCGTGTCGCGCAGCGGCACGCTGACGTATGAGGCGGTCCATCAGCTGACGACGCGCGGCATCGGCCAGTCGACGGCCGTCGGCATCGGCGGCGACCCGGTCAAGGGCACGGAATTCATCGATGTGCTGCGCATGTTCAACGAAGATCCCGACACGTATGCGGTCATCCTGATCGGCGAGATCGGCGGCACGGCCGAGGAAGAGGCGGCCGACTGGATCAAGGCGAACATGACGAAGCCGGTCGTCGGCTTCATCGGCGGCGCGACCGCGCCTCCGGGCAAGCGGATGGGCCATGCCGGCGCCATCATCTCCGGCGGCAAGGGCACGGCCGCCGAAAAAAAAGCGAAGCTCGAATCGTGCGGCGTCAAGGTGGCGCCGACGCCGGCCGAGATGGGCGCGACGCTCGTCTCCGTGCTCGAGGAACGCGGTCTGCTCGAGAAGTGCATCACCCGCAAGTAAGCGGGCTGAACAGCGGGATATGAACGCCGAAACATCCGAATAGGATAAACCGCGGTTCGCATGAACCGCAGGAAGGCAGGCAGCCTTCCCGGATCCCGGCACGAACGGGGGAGGGGAAGGCTGTTTTTGTTTGGCGCCGCCTTCCGGAACGGACGGCGGCAGCAGTTTTTGCTCGTATACCCAAATCTTGATGCGCCGCTTGCATTCTGTTTCCGCCTGACGCACAATAGGATGAGAATGCATGCGGCCCCTGGAGAGGAGTTCCGGCATGGGGCAAGATTGGACGCGGCGGGACATCCTGCTCGCCCTCCACGAGACGGAGGGCGTGGGGCCCGCCAGGATCAGGGCGCTGCGCGAGCAGGGACGACTGGAGGACTGCGTGCATTTTACGGAAGAGGAATGGATGGGGAGGTTCGGACTCAAGCCGCGGCAAGCGGCCGCCGTCCGGCGATCCCTGACGCGTCCGTTCGTCGAGGAGCGGAAGCGTCTGTATGCCCGATCGGGCGTGGAATGGGTGACGGTCGAGGATGGCGACTATCCCGAACTGCTGCGTCACCTGACCAATCCGCCCGGCGTTCTCTATGTGCAGGGACGCAAGGAGCTGCTGAATTACCCGGCGTATGCGATCGTCGGCACGCGCCTGCCGACCGCTTACGGCCGGCAGACGGCGCGGATGCTCGCCGAACGGCTGTCCGACGTCGGCATCACGATCGTCAGCGGGCTCGCCCGCGGCATCGACGCCTGCGCCCACGAAGGCGCGCTGCGCGGCCCCGGCAGCACGATCGCGGTGCTCGGCACGCCGATCGGCGTCATCTATCCGCCGCAAAACGCGCCGCTCTACCGCCGGATCGCCGAGCAGGGGCTTCTGGTGTCGCCTTTCCCGCACGGCACGCCCGGCCATCCGCGCCTGTTTCCGGCGCGCAACGCGGTCATCGCCGGCATGACGCGGGGCGCGATCGTCGTCGAGGCGGCGGAGCGGAGCGGCTCGCTCATCACGGCCGATTTTGCGGTTGAGTTCGGCCGCGAGCTGTTCGCCGTGCCCGGCACGATCGGCTCGCCGAAGAGCGCCGGCACGAACCGGCTGATCAAGGAGAACAAGGCGAAAATGCTGACCCGCCCGGAAGACGTGATGGCCGATCTGTGGCTGACCGAAGCCGGCATCGAGAGCCGCCGCCGGATGCTGGAGGCGGCGCGCCGCGCCGAGGAAAGCCTCACGGACGAGGAGCGGCTGATCGTGGATCTGCTGCGGGACGGTCCGAAGTCGCCCGACGAGCTGGCGGTGCTCTCCGGCATCCCGTTTGGACATTTGCATGCGCTTCTGATAAATTTAACAGTAAAACGCAAAATCGAGCAGCATCCGGGTTCCCTGTACGGCATCCGATGAGTTCGGTAACCGAACCCGAAGAGGAGAGGCTGATTCATGGCTGATTCGCTTGTCATTGTCGAATCGCCGGCGAAGGCGAAGACAATCAGCAAATATCTCGGCAGCAAATATATCGTGAAAGCGTCGATGGGCCATATCCGCGATCTGCCCAAAAGCCAAACCGGCGTCGAGATCGAGAACGGCTTCCAGCCGAAATACATCACGATCCGCGGCAAGGGCAACGTGCTGAAAGAGCTGAAAGACGCGAGCAAGAGAGTGAAGAAGGTGTATCTCGCGGCGGACCCCGACCGCGAAGGCGAGGCGATCGCCTGGCATCTCGCCCATTATCTCGAGTTGGACGAAGGGGAGCCATGCCGCGTCGTGTTCAACGAGATCACGAAGCAGGCGGTCAGGGAAGCGTTCAAGTCGCCGCGGCCGATCAACATGGACCTCGTCAACGCCCAGCAGGCCCGGCGCATCCTCGACCGGCTCGTCGGGTACAAAATCAGTCCATTATTATGGAAGAAAGTGAAGAAGGGCCTGTCCGCCGGCCGCGTCCAGTCGGTCGCGGTCAAGCTGATCATCGACCGCGAGAACGAGATCAACGCGTTCGTGCCGGAAGAGTACTGGACGATCACCGCGCGCCTCGTCCAGGACGGCACGCCGTTCGAAGCGAAGTTCCACGCGCTGGACGACGAGAAGAAGGATCTGAGAAGCGAACAGGACGTGAAGCGGGTGCTGGAGCTGATCGAGGCTCGGCCGTTCGTCGTCTCCGAGGTGAAGGAGCGCGAGCGTCTGCGCAATCCGGCGCCTCCTTTCATCACGAGTACGCTGCAGCAGGAAGCGGCGCGCAAGCTCGGCTTCCGCGCGGCGAAGACGATGTCGGTCGCCCAGCAGCTCTATGAGGGCGTCGACCTCGGCAAGGAAGGCTCGGTCGGCCTCATCACCTACATGCGCACCGACTCGACCCGCATTTCGCCGGTCGCGCAGGATGAGGCGAAGGCATACATTCTGGAGAAATTCGGCGCGGAATACGCGCCGGAGCAGCCCCGCGTCTACGCGAAGAAGAATTCGAACGCGCAGGACGCCCACGAAGCGATCCGGCCGACGTCGATCCGGCGCGAGCCGGAGGCGGTGAAGCCGTATCTGACACGGGACCAGTACCGGCTCTACAAGCTGATCTGGGAACGGTTCACGGCGAGCCAGATGAGCTCGGCCGTGCTGGACACGATGACCGTCGACCTCAGGGCGGGACGCGCGACATTCCGGGCGACCGGCTCGAAGATCCGGTTCCCGGGCTTCATGAAGGTGTATGTTGAGGGCAATGACGACGGCGCGACCGACGAGGAGAATCTGCTGCCGCCGCTGCGCGAGGGGATGACGCCCGAACGCGCTGGCGTAGAGCCGAAGCAGCACTTCACGTCGCCGCCGCCGCGATATACGGAAGCGCGGCTCGTCCGGGCGCTCGAAGAGCTCGGCATCGGACGGCCGAGCACGTACGCCCCGACGCTGGAGACGATCCACAAGCGCGGCTATGTCGCGATCGAGGACAAAAGATTCGTCCCGACCGAGCTCGGCGTCCTCGTCAACCAGCTGATGGAGGAGTTCTTCCCCGAGATCCTGAACGTCGAGTTCACGGCCCACATGGAGGACGATCTCGACCATGTCGAAGAGGGGAAGAAAGACTGGGTCGAGGTGCTCTCCGAGTTCTACGAACCGTTCTCGAAGCGGCTGAAGGTCGCCGAGGACGAAATGCGGGAAGTGGAGCTCCAGGAAGAGGTATCGGACGTGGCCTGCGACAAGTGCGGCCGGCCGATGGTTTACAAAATGGGCAAATTCGGCAAATTTCTCGCCTGCTCCGGCTTCCCGGAATGCCGGAACACCAAGCCGATCCTGAAGGACATCGGCGTCTCCTGCCCGAAGTGCGGGGAAGGCCGGATCATCGAACGGCGAAGCAAGAAGGGACGCATTTTCTACGGCTGCGACAAATATCCCGGCTGCGATTATGTGTCGTGGGACCGGCCGACGGACAAACCTTGTCCCTCCTGCGGCACCCGGCTCGTCGAGAAGCGCAGCCGCTCCGGCGGCAAGCTGCTGTGCCCGGATTGCGGCCACAGCGAAGAGATGCCGGAAGAACAGGAAGCCTGACCGGCATCGGGCCATGCCCGATGCCGCTGTAATGTCCGGCGTCTGCGAAAGGAGCTAGCGACAGTGGGATTTGGCAACGTAACCGTGATCGGCGCGGGGCTGGCGGGAAGCGAGGCCGCCTGGCAGATCGCCTCCCAGGGCGTGCCGGTCACGCTCTATGAAATGCGGCCGGCAAGAAGCACGCCCGCGCACCATACGGACAAATTCGCCGAGCTCGTCTGCAGCAACAGCCTGCGCGCGAACGCGCTGACGAACGCGGTCGGCGTACTGAAGGAGGAGATGCGCCGGCTCGGGTCGCTCATCCTGCGCGCGGCCGACTTAAACGCCGTGCCGGCGGGCGGCGCGCTGGCCGTCGACCGGGACGGCTTCTCGGCCGCGGTGACGGACGGCATCCGGAACCATCCGCTCATCGAGGTGCGGAACGAGGAAGTGACGGAGATCCCGGGAGACGGCATCGTCGTCGTCGCCACCGGGCCGCTTACGTCGCCGGCGCTGTCGGACCGCATCCGGGAGCTGCTCGGCGAGGAATATTTCTATTTCTATGACGCGGCCGCGCCTATCGTCGAGCGCGACTCGATCGACATGGAGAAGGTGTACGTCGCCTCCCGCTACGGCAAGGGGGAAGCCGCCTACCTGAATTGCCCGATGACGGAGGACGAATTCAACGCCTTCTATGACGCGCTCGTGACGGCGGAGAAGGCGGAGCTGAAATCGTTCGAGAAAGAGATCTATTTCGAAGGCTGCATGCCGATCGAAGTGATGGCCGCCCGCGGCCGCCAGACGCTGCTGTTCGGCCCGCTGAAGCCGGTCGGTCTGCCCGATCCGCGCACGGGGAAGCTGCCCTACGCCGTCGTGCAGCTCCGGCAGGACAACGCCGCCGGCACGCTGTATAACCTGGTGGGCTTTCAGACCCATCTGAAGTGGGGCGAGCAGAAGCGGGTATTCGGCATGATCCCGGGGCTCGAGCATGCGGAATTCGTCCGGTACGGCGTCATGCACCGCAACACGTTCATCAACTCGCCGAAGCTGCTCAGACCCACCTACCAGTTCATGGGCCGGGATACGCTGTTCTTCGCCGGCCAGATGACCGGCGTCGAAGGCTATGTCGAATCCGCCGCTTCCGGGCTGCTGGCCGGCATCAACGCGGGGCGGATCGCCCGCGGCCTCGATCCGGTCGTGCCGCCGCCGGAGACGGCGCACGGCAGCATGGCGCGGTACATCACGACCGCCGATTTCCGGAATTTTCAGCCGATGAACGCCAACTTCGGGCTGTTCCTGCCGCTTGCGGAGCGCATCCGCGGCAAGAAGGAGAAGAACGAGGCGCTGGCCCGGCGCGCGCTCGAGGCGATTGAAGCGTTCAAGCGTACGCTGGACTGAAGCGGATCGTGCGCGCATATGGAGAAAGCGAAAGGAGTGAGACGCGGATGGACACGACGTTCCATGCCACCACGATCTGCGCCGTCCGCCACGGCGGCTGCGGCGCCATCGCCGGCGACGGCCAGGTGACATTCGGCGGCAACATGGTGATGAAGCATTCCGCGAAGAAGGTGCGGCGGCTGTACCGCGGACAGGTCGTCGCCGGGTTCGCCGGCGCGGTGGCCGACGCCATCACCCTGTTCGAGAAGTTCGAGGGCAAGCTCGAGGAGCATTCGGGCAACCTGCAGCGCGCGGCCGTCGAGATGACGAAGGAGTGGCGCTCCGACCGGGTGCTCAGGCGGCTGGAAGCGATGATGATCGTGATGGACGCCTCCGGCCTCCTGCTGCTTTCCGGCGCGGGCGAGATCATCGAGCCGGACGACGGCATTCTGGCGATCGGCTCCGGCGGCGGATTCGCGCTGGCGGCCGCGCGGGCCCTGAAGCGGCACGCGCCGAACCTTTCGGCGGGCGAGATCGCCCGGGCGGCGCTCGAGACGGCCGCCGACATCTGCGTCTACACGAACCGGCAGATCATCCTTGAAGAAATCTGAACCTGGCCGGTCAAGCGGCAGGCGATCGGAGGGAACCAGATGAGCAGCGAAGCGCTGACACCGCGTCAGATCGTCGCGGAACTCGACAAATACATCGTGGGACAGAAGGCCGCCAAGCGCGCCGTGGCGGTCGCGCTGCGCAACCGCTACCGCCGGAGCAAGCTGGATGAACAATTGCGGGACGAAGTCGTGCCGAAGAACATTCTGATGATCGGTCCGACGGGGGTCGGCAAGACGGAGATCGCCCGCAGGCTGGCGAAGCTCGTCGGCGCGCCGTTCGTCAAGGTGGAAGCGACGAAGTTCACGGAAGTCGGTTATGTGGGGCGCGACGTGGAGTCGATGGTGCGCGATCTTGTCGAGACGGCGATCCGGATGGTGAAGGCCGAGCGGACGGAGAAGGTGCGGGACAAGGCGGAGCGGCTCGCGAACGAGCGGCTGGTCCAGATTCTCGTGCCGGGCGGTCAGAAGCCGAAGAGCGTCCGCAATCCGCTCGAGATGCTGTTCGGCCAGCAGGGCGGCGCCCAGCAGGAGGAGCCCGAGCCGGACGCGGCCGTCGCCGAGCGCCGGCGGGCGGTGCGCGAGCGGCTCGCCGCCGGCGAGCTGGAGAACGAGCTCGTCGAGATCGAGGTGGAGGACGCGGGCCCGAACATGTTCGACATGCTGCCCGGGCAGGGAATGGAGTCGTTCGGCATGAACATGCAGGAGCTGTTCGGCCAGCTTCTGCCGAAGCGGGTGAAGAAGCGCAAGCTGCCGGTCAAGGAAGCTCGCAAGGTGCTGACCCAGGAAGAGGCGAACAAGCTGATCGACATGGATGACGTCATCGCGGAATCGACGCGCCGCGCCGAGCAGTCCGGCATCATCTTCATCGACGAGATCGACAAGATCGCGAGCCCGTCACGCGGCGCCGGGCCCGATGTGTCCCGCGAAGGGGTGCAGCGCGACATTCTCCCGATCGTCGAAGGCTCGACCGTCATGACGAAATACGGGCCGGTGAAGACCGACCACGTGCTCTTCATCGCCGCGGGCGCGTTTCATATCGCGAAGCCGTCGGATCTGATTCCGGAGCTGCAGGGCAGATTCCCGATCCGGGTGGAGCTGTCCAGCCTGTCGAAGGACGATTTCGTGAAAATCCTGACCGAGCCGAAGAACGCGCTGACGAAACAGTACGCGGCGCTGCTCGAGACGGAGGGGATCCGCATCGAATTTTCGGATGAGGCGATCCTCGAACTGGCGCAAATCGCGGCGGACGTGAACCAGCGGACCGAAAACATTGGCGCCCGGCGGCTGCACACGATTCTGGAGAAGCTGCTCGAAGACCTGTCGTTCGAGGCGCCGGATTTGAACCTCGAGCATTTCGTGATCACGCCGGAATACGTCCGGGAGAAGGTCGGCGATATCGCGCAGAACCGCGATCTTAGCCAATATATTCTTTAATGTCATAACGATGTGCTCCTGCAGCGGCCGCGCGGGCGGCCGCTGCGGGCTGCGGAGATCTCGGGAGGATCAGGCATGACACTGCTAGCGAAGACCAGGGCGCTGAACCGGCTGCTTCAGAAGGCGGCCGGGAAGCCGCTGAATTTCAGGGAGATGGCCGAGGTGCTCGGTTCGACCATCCAGGCCCACGTATTCGTCGTCAGCCGCAGGGGGAAACTGCTCGGTTGCGGGGGCGCGCGGGCCTGGGAGAACGATCACCTCCGCGCCATATCATCTTCCGGCGACACGTATTTTCCGCCGGAGACGAACGAACGGTTCATGAACATGCAGGAGACGGTGACGAATACGGAGCCCGATCCCGGCATTGCGGTCACGTTTCCCGAGATGTCCGAACACCGGATCATGACGGTCGTCCCGATCATCGGAGGCGGCGACCGGCTCGGAACCCTCGTTCTCACCAGACCCTCCGGCACATTCGGAGAAGACGATCTCATCCTGGCCGAATATGGTTCAACGATTGTCGGCATGGAAATCTTGCGCGAGCGGGCCGAAGAGATCGAGATGGAGGCAAGAAGCAGGGCCGCCGTCCTGGTGGCGGTCAACTCCCTGTCCTTCAGCGAACTGGAAGCGGTTGAACACATTTTCGAGGAACTGGACGGGCAGGAAGGCCTGCTGGTCGCGTCCAAAGTTGCGGATCGGGTCGGCATCACGCGGTCCGTCATCGTCAACGCGCTGCGCAAACTCGAAAGCGCGGGCGTCATCGAGACCCGCTCGCTCGGGATGAAGGGCACCTATATCAAAATCCTCAATTCGCAATTGCTTCAGGAATTGGAGAAAATGAGAGCGTAGGCCATATAGTTCGTAAGACATTTGTAAGATTCATGCGTCGGCAAAAAAGAAGCACTTTCTTCGCACGCGAAGATAGTGCTTTTTTCATATTGTGGCAAGATTAAAAAAAACTCATGATTAGATTAGTCGGCAAGACTGGATAAGGACTGCCGTTATCTTTTGTTTATCGACAATTCTCTTGTTGATTTTTATAGGGTTTTGTCGATGGCAAGAAGGAATTACCTGATATTTTGTTGAATTAGTCTCCGGAGAATAGCCGGATTATACCATCAGGGAAGGCGGGGATTCATGATGAATGTGCTGGGCGGATCCGAAACGGCTCTGCTCAGGGGGGGCATCGCGGCAGCAGAACTGCGCCAGCAGGTCATTGCGGACAACATCGCCAACGTCGACACCCCCGGTTTCAAACGGTCGGAAGTGCTGTTTGAAGAGCTGCTGGCCAGCCGGCTGGGCGGCCAGGCGGGTCCGAAGCTGGAAGCGCGGCGGACGCACGAGAAGCACATCCCGTTCGGCCGGACGGGAAGCGTTGTCAGGCCGCGGCTCGTGACGGACGACAGCACGTCGATGAACAACAACGCGAACAATGTCGACATCGACCGCGAGATGGCGCTGCTCGCCAAGAACCAGTTGCGATACAACGCCATGGTCCAGCAGCTCAACCACAAGATTTCGATGCTGCGGATCGGAATTGAAGGGAGATAATCGCCTTGAGACTGAATGACGGTTTTGAAGCCAGCGCTTCCGCGCTCACCGCGCAGCGGCTGCGGATGGACGTGATCGCTTCCAATATCGCGAACGCCGAGACGAGCCGCGGGCGCTACGTGAACGGCCGCTGGGAGCCCTATGCGCGCAAGATGGTCGTCCTGGAACCGGTCCGGAAACCGTTCCCGGAGCTTCTGAACGCGAAGCTTGCCGGCGGCGAGCGCCGGACGGCCGGCGTCAAGGCGGCGCGCATCATGGAAGATTCTTCGCCGCCCAGGCTGGTCTACAATCCGGCTCATCCCGATGCGGACGAGGACGGATACGTCCGGATGCCGAACGTCGACATTCTGAAGGAAATGGTGGACATGATCTCCGCCACCCGTTCCTACGAAGCGAACGTGACGGCGCTCAACGCGTCGAAGGCGATGTTCACCAAGGCGCTTGAAATCGGAAGACAGTCTTGACGGGAAACGGAGGGCTAATCGCAAATGATCGAGGGGTTGACCGGCGTCGGAGCCCTGCTTGACACCGCTGGGGGAGAAAACCGGAAGTCGCCCGCCGAATCGATGGAGAAATTCGGCGACTACCTGAAACAGGCGATTGACAGCGTGGCGCAGCAGGAGGAAGCCGTCGCGCGCACGACCGAGCAATTCATCCTCGGCAATGTGGACGTGTCGGAGCTCATGATCGTCTCCGAACAGGCAAAGCTCAGTCTTCAGCTCACCGCCCAGATACGCAACAAGGTGATCGAAGCGTATCAGGAAATCATGAGGATGCAGGTCTGATCGCACCACCAGTCATAGCACAGTAACCGGGTGAGGTGAAAACGTGAACGAGAGACTTGCCCAATATCGCGATCGCATCGCGCAATATTGGCAGCAATTCGGCAAGAAGCAGCGCATCTATCTTGCCGCGACAGCGGGCGGCCTCATCCTGCTGATCATCCTTCTTGTGTACTGGCTTTCCAGAACCGAATACGAACTGGCGTTCCAGAATCTGGATGCGACGGACGCCGCGGCCATCATGGAGCATTTGAATGCCGAAGGCATCCCGTACAGGCTTGGCAACGACGGCACGAGCATCTCGGTGCCCGCCTCGGCCGCTTCCCGGGTCAAGGTGGAGATCGGGTCCATGGGCATCGTCCGCAACGGTACGATCGGCTTCGAATCGTTCCGGGATTCCGGATCGCAATTCGGGATGACGGACAACGAGTTCACGGTGCGCTACCGCGACGCCCTGAACGGCGAGGTGGCGCGGCTCCTGAATTCGATGGAGGGCGTCCAGCGGTCCAACGTGCTCATCAACCTTCCGGAAGATTCGGTGTTCTTGAGCGACGAGCGGGACCAGGCATCGGCTTCGATCACGATCGAGTTCAAGCGGGGCTTCAGACCTACGCAGGAACAGATTGACGCCTACTACAACCTGGTGAAGACGGCGGTTCCGAACCTGAGCGTCGAGAACATCACGATCTCCAGCCCGCAGGGCGAACTGGTCGCTTCCGAGAAGGCGGGGGGCGGCGTCAACTTCGCCTCGTCCGTGGCGGAAGCGCAGTTCAGGATCCAACGCAAATACGAATCCGACCTGAAGCGGGAGATCCAGCAGTTCCTCGGCCAGATGCTCGGCATGCAGAATCTCGCGATCAGCGTGAACAGCACGCTGAACTTCGACCAGAAGACATCGGTGGAGAATCTCGTGCAGCCGCAGCAGGGCAGTTCGACCGGCGTCGTGATCAGCGAAGAGATCCGTTCCAGCACGTCGACGGGCACGACGGGCCCCGGCGGCGTGGCCGGAACCGGCGAGACCGACATTCCCGGCTACGATGCCGCGGACGGATCGAACACGACCAGTTCGGAAGAGACGTCCCGCATTTCGAACTACGAGGTCAGCCGGATCCAGAACCAGATCGTGTCGGCGCCGTTCGTCGTCAAGGATCTGTCAATCGGCATCGGCATTCAGGAGGGCGTGCTCTCCGAGGAGAACCGCGCGTTCGTCATGGACTACCTGACGCGTCTGGTGCGGACGCAGCTGGCGCAGTCCGGCCTCGATCTGACGGACGAAGCGGTCGCGGGCAAGGTGTCCCTCATCACGCAGCCGTTCATCCAGGACACCGCCGCCGCCGCCGGCCTGCCGCTCGCATGGACGCTCGCGATCGCAGGTGCGCTGCTGGCCGCCCTGGCCGCCGTGCTGTTCTACATCCTGCGCAAGCGGAGACTCGAGCGGATCAGGGCGGAAGAGGAGGCGGCCGCGCTCGAGGCCGAGCAGCAGAAGGTGGAACTGCCGACAATCGATCTCGACCAGGTGACGACCGAAACGCAAATGCGCAGACAGCTGGAGCATTTCGCAAAGCGCAAACCGGACGATTTCGTCAACTTGCTCCGTACGTGGCTAGTGGATGAATAGGGGTGGAACGATGGCAAGGGCAGCGACACCGCAACCATTGACGGGCAGACAGAAAGCGGCCATTCTGCTGATCACGCTCGGTCCGGAAGTGTCGGCGCACATCTTCAAGCATTTGCGTGATGAAGAGATCGAGCAGCTCACGCTGGAAATCGCGAACGTCCGCAAGGTCGACAGCGCGGAGAAGCAGGCGATCCTGACCGAGTTTCACCAGATCTGCATGGCCCAGGAATACATATCCCAGGGCGGCATTCAGTACGCCAAGACGATTCTGGAGAAGGCGCTCGGCGAGCACAAGGCAATGGAAGTCATCAACCGGCTGACCGCCACGCTCCAGGTGCGGCCGTTCGACTTCGCGCGGAAAGCCGATCCGTCGCAAATTCTCAACTTCATCCAGAACGAGAACTCCCAGACGATCGCGCTTGTGCTGTCCTACCTGCAGCCGGACCAGGCGGCGGCGATCCTGTCGTCCCTGCCGCAGGACAAGCAGGCGGACGTGGCGCGGCGCATCGCGCTGATGGACAGCACGTCGCCGGAAGTGATTACGCAGATCGAGCGCATCCTCGAGCAGAAGCTGTCGTCGACCGTCACCCAGGACTACACGATGGCGGGCGGCATCGAATCGATCGTCCAGATTCTGAACGGCGTCGACCGCGGCACGGAGCGGACCATCCTCGACTCGCTCGAGATCCAGGACCCGGAGCTCGCGGAAGAGATCAAGAAGCGGATGTTCGTCTTCGAGGATATCGTCAACCTCGACAACCGCTCGATCCAGCGCATTATCCGCGACATCGAAAACACGGACCTGCAGCTGGCGCTCAAGGTGGCCAGCGAGGAAGTGCGCGAAGTCATCTTCCGCAACATGTCGAAGCGGATGGCCGAGACCTTCAAGGAAGAAATGGAATACATGGGCCCCGTCCGGCTGCGTGACGTCGAAGAAGCGCAGACGCGCATCGTAGCGACGATCCGCAGGCTCGAGGAAGCCGGCGAGATCATCATCGCGCGCGGCGGAGGTGACGACATCATTGTCTAACCTGATCAAATCCTCCTTCGTCGTCTCGCTCGACGATCTCCGGCGCCTGGAGCTCATCCGGAAGCCCCACCCCGCCGCCAGGACGCAGGACGGCGCCGGAGCGGGCGGACCGGACGCCGAGACGGCGTCGCTCAAGGAACAGATTCTGCGCGACGCCGAAGCCGAAGCCGAGGAGCGCGTCCGCGAGGCGGCCGAACAGGCCGAGCGGATGAAGCGCGACGCCGAAGAAGAGATCGAGCGCTGGTGGCGGGAGCGGCGCGAGCAGGACCTCGAGATCACGGAAGCCGCCCGCAAGGCCGGCTACGAGCAAGGCTACGCGGAAGGCCGCGCCGAAGCCGGGGAAGCGGTCCGCCGGGAATGGACGGACAGGCTCGCCGAAGCGAAGGCGCTGCTCGAAGACGCTTACCGGATGAAGGAGCAAATCATCCAGGAGGCGGAGCCGTTCCTGATCGAGCTCAGCGTCGCGATCGCGGGCAAGATCGTCGACCGCGAATTGGAGCAGCGTCCCGAATGGGTGATCGACCTGATCCGCAAATCGCTTGCGCGGCGCCGGGAGCAGGGCGTCATCACGCTTTGTGTGGCGCCGGATCAGCTCGCGTTCGTGCTGGCGGCTCGCGACGAGCTGGAGTTGGCCGTCGATTCCCAGGCCGAGCTCCAGATCGTGCCGGATCCGACCGTGACGGACCGCGGCTGCGTCATCCGCACGTCCTTCGGCAGCATCGACGCGCGCATCGACACCCAGCTCGAGGAGATCAAACAGGCGCTGCTGCAGGCCGCGGCGGAGGTCGGAGAACGGAGGCTTGCCGATGACGGCGCATCGGCTTGACACCGCTCCCTATCTCGACGTGCTCCGTTCCGTCGATCCGGTGCGGATGAACGGCAAGGTGACGCAGGTCATCGGCCTGACCGTCGAATCGGAGGGGCCGGACGCGAGCGTCGGCGACGTCTGCCACATCTATCCCGCCAAGTCGGGCAAGCCGATCAAGGCGGAAGTCGTCGGCTTTCGCAACAACAAGGTGTTGCTGATGCCGCTCGGCGAACTGCACGCCGTCGCGCCGGGCTGCGATGTCGTCAGCACCGGCAAGCCGCTCACCGTACAGGTCGGCAGCGAGCTGCTCGGAAAGGTGCTCGACGGGCTCGGCCAGCCGCTCGACGGCTCGCACATCCCGTCGCGCATGCCGCATTATTCGACGCACAACGTGCCGCAGAATCCGCTTTTTCGCCCGCGGGTGACCGAGCCGCTCGGCATCGGCGTGCGCGCGATCGACGGGCTGCTCACCGTCGGACGCGGTCAGCGGATCGGCATTTTCGCCGGATCGGGCGTCGGGAAGAGCACCCTGCTCGGCATGGTCGCCCGGAACACGTCCGCCGACGTGAACGTCATCGCGCTCATCGGCGAACGGGGCCGCGAGGTGCTCGAATTCATCGAGCGGGACCTCGGCCCGGAAGGGCTCGCCCGCTCCGTCGTCGTCGTCGCGACGAGCGACCAGCCGGCGCTCATCCGGATCAAGGGCGCGCTGATCGCCACGACCATCGCGGAATATTTCCGCGACCGCGGACTCGACGTCATGCTCATGATGGATTCGGTGACCCGGTTCGCGATGGCGCAGCGCGAAGTCGGACTCGCGATCGGCGAACCTCCGGCCACGCGCGGATACACGCCGTCGGTGTTCGCGATGCTGCCGAAGCTGCTCGAGCGGTCGGGTACCGGCAAGACCGGCTCGATCACGGCGTTCTACACCGTGCTGGTGGACGGGGACGACATGAACGAGCCGATCGCCGACGCCGTACGCGGCATTCTCGACGGGCACATCGTGCTCAGCCGCAGCCTGGCGAACAAGGGGCATTATCCCGCGATCGACGTCCTGGCATCCGTCAGCCGCGTCATGAACGACATCGTGCCGCCCAGGCAGCTGGAAGCGGCCAACGAATTCAAACGGCTGCTCTCCATTTACAGAGATTCGGAGGACCTGATCAATATCGGGGCGTATCAGCGGGGATCGAACGCGGAAATTGACCGGGCGATCGAATATTACGACCGCATCCGCAGCTATTCGATGCAGCGCACGGACGAGAAAGTCAGTTTCGAAGAGTCGCAGGAGCGTCTGATCAGCGAGTTCCTTGGAGGTTGAGCGTTGCGATGGCGAAATACCGGTACCCCTATCAGAAAATCGTCGACCTGAAATCCAGCGAGAAGACGCAGGCCGAATGGCTGCTGGCGGCGGCCGTCGGCAAGCTGGAGCAGGAGGAGCGGACGCTCGCGCGGCTTCAGGAGGAACGCTCGGCGTGGCTCGACAGACTGCAGCGCGAAGCCGAAGGCGGCGCCAGTCTGGCCGAGCTGCAGATGATGCAGTCATATGTCGATTATTTGAACGCCGCGATACATAAGCAACAGGAGAACGTGCAGCAGGCCCGGGCCGAGAAGGAGCGGCGCCGGGCGGCCCTCGCCGACCGGATGATCGACGAGAAGGTGTGGCTCAAGGCGAAGGAACGGGATTTCCGGAACTTCATGCAGATGCGGCAGCGAACGGAGCAGAACGAACTCGATGAAATCGCATCCGTCCGGTTCGTCTACACGGCGAACTGACGGTCGGCCGGCAGGAAGGAGGAGACGGGCTTGGCTGAAGTGGAGGCGGAGAAAACATACAGCGGACTGGAGCGATTCATGTTCTTCCTGACGCCGATCCTGTTCACGCTGGTTCTGATCGGGGTGCTGCTTACGCTGTTCAGTCCGGATGTACGCAGCCGGATGCTGGAGACGGCGAACCGGGTGCCGTTGCTCGAGCGGATCGTGCCCGATCCGCCCGCCGACCGGCAGCCGCTCGACGAGAACACGATCCGCGAAATGAACCACGGCGAGAAGATCGCGGAGCTGGAGTCGCTGCTTGCGGCGAAGGAGGCCGAGATCGCCGAGCTCGCCGGAATCCGGGCGGAACTGGAGCAGACGGTGGCGCTGCTTGAAGCCCGGATCGAGGAATTGACGAAGCAGAGCGCGGAGCGGCAGCTCACCGACGAGGAATATCAGGCGCGCATCAGCGAGCTGGCCTCGATGTTCGGGCAGATCACGCCGAGCAAGGCGGCGCCGATCCTCGAGAGCATGACAATGGACGAAATGGTGCTGATCATGGACGCGATGCGTCCGGAAATCCGCGTCAGCGTGATGGAGAAGATGACGCCGAGCGTGGCGGCGGAAGCGACGGTCCGCCTGAAGGATACGGTCACGGCGAAGGACCGGCAGATCGCCGCGCTGCAGGCCAGGCTGAGCGAATACGAATCCGCGCAGGCCGAAAGCTCGGGCAATATGAACGACGACCAGATCATCCTGACGTTCAGCTCGATGAAACCGGACAGCGCGGCGCAGATTCTGCTGCAGATGGCCGGCCTGAACCAGGCGAAGGTGCTCGAGCTGCTCGGCTCGCTTCCCGCGGCGGCGAGGGCGGACATCATCGAGGCGATGAACAGCCAGGATTCGAAAACGACCGCGCAGCTCGTCAATCGGCTGGTCACCCGCTGACCGTTCCGGCGGCTGCGGCGAAGTTCTTGAAAGGAGGTGAGAACAGATGACGATGGATGTGGCATTGGCATTGTCCGCGATGACGACGAACGCGCAGGCGCAGCAGCCGGCGGCCGCGGGCCAGGAGGCGCAAGCCGCGCCGGCGGCGGGGCAATTCGGCCGCATGCTGGTGGCCCGGGTATCCGAAGCCGGCGGCGCCAATCGGCCGAACGCCCAGACGCAAGGCTCGCTGCCGGTCGCATGGAACCTGTCGGGCGGCGAATGGGCGGATCTGCTGGGCGGATCGAACGGCGAGTCGCTGTTTGACAAGCTGGACGAGCTGCTCCGGCTGACGGAGAACGGCGGGACGCTCACGCAGGCGCAGCAGGCGGAGATCGACGCCGCGCTCGGGGAGCTGCAGGCGCTCATGATGGCGCTGTTCGGCATCCCGCTGCCCATTGAGGAATCGATTACGGCAACGGGGCAGCAGGCGGACATCGCGGCGGAAGCCGAGGCGGACGCGGGAGCGTCGGAAGCGCCGGCCGTTCGCGGCGGACTGCACGAGACGCTCGCTTTTGTGCGCTCGTTCCTCGCGGAGGGCGCATTCCGGCCGCTCACGAAGCAGGAGAACGCGCTGTTCGAATCGCTGATCGGCAGACTGCAGCGCGCGCTGGCCGCGACGGACGAAGCGGCGCATCTTGACGGAAGCGCGGAGCAACAACCTCAGGCGGAAGCCAGGGCGACGGGAGTCGAAATCCGGCTTTCGGCGGAAGCGTTGCTGGCCCGGCTGGCCCGCGGTCCGATGCAGGCATCGGTGGCGGCGGTCGTGACGGAGACGCAGCATCTGGAAGCCGCCCGGTCCGTCGAGGCGCAGAACGCCCTGCAGACGGGCGCATCCGCGCCGGTTCAAGGCTTGCAGGCGCAATCGACATCCGGTGACGCGGCCATGGCTTTCGCGGCGGATTCGGCCGAAACGCTGCCGGTCGCGCAGACCGTCCAGCCGACGACCGCGAACGCGGCGCCTTTGGCGGCGCGGACGGAAGCGCCGGTTCGCCAGCCGGTTCCCTCCGTTCCCGTGGAGCGGTTCCATGAGATCGTCTCGGACATGGCGGTCAGACATTTCCGGATGAGCGCGTCGAACGGCGTGTCGGAAGCCCGCATTCTGCTCGTGCCGGAGCATCTCGGCGAAGTTGCCGTCCGCATCACCCTGCAGAACGGCCAGCTGACGGCGCAGTTCGTGACGGAGAGCGCGGCGGCGCGCGAGCTGATCGAGAACCAGTTCGTCATGCTCCGGGGCGTCCTCCAGAGCCATGGCATCCAGGTAGACCGCCTGGAAGCGACCCAGGGCAACGCGGCTGCGCAGAGCCAGTTGTTCCAGGAGCAGCGGCAGCGCGGCGGACAGGACCGGCATGAAGGCCAAAGAGGCAAGCGCGGTGAGGATTCCCTGCCCGTCTTCGAGTCGGAACTGCTCGAACAGGCCGCGATCCGTGAGCTCGGATACGGACGCGCGATCAACGTGAAGGCTTGACGGAGATTTCCGAACGGCCTCAAGCGCGGAGGTGAGAACGTATGGCAGGCGTTGTCTGGCCGTCCTACCATGTGAACAACGTCAGGGCGGCGGCGTCCGACACGGACCGGAACGTCCTCGGCAAGGACGCGTTCCTGCAACTGCTCGTCACCCAGCTGCGGAACCAGAACCCGCTCGAACCGCTCTCGAACACCGAATACATCGCCCAGATGGCGCAGTTCACCTCGGTCGAGCAGCTGATGAACCTGGCAACCGAAATGTCGGCGCTCCGGCACAGCCTCGGCATCGCGTCCAGCCTGATCGGCAAGGTCGTGGAATGGACCGAGATGGACACGGAGACCGGACAGCCGGTGACCCGGCAGGGCGTCGTCGACTCGATCGTCGTCCGCGACGGAGAGACGCTGGCCAAGGTCGGCGACCAGGAGCTTGCGCTGGACATGATCACGTCGCTGACGCTGCCCGGAGGAGGCGGCGGAGATGGCTGACGGCATCCGGATCGGGCAGCTGTACCCGGCGAGGCAGCCGCTCGGCATCGGCGTTCCGGCGCGGCCCCGGAAGCTACAGGCCGGCGCGGATGAAGGCGTGTTGTTCCGGACGCTGCTCAAGGCGGGCGAGCTGAAATTCAGCCGGCACGCGGAGATGCGGATGCAGCAGCGGGGCATCAGCCTGAAGCCCGAACAGCTCAGCAAAATCGTCTCGGCGGTCGAGGCGGCGGAAGCGAAAGGCGCGAAAGATTCGCTCATCCTGTACCGGGACATCGCGATGATCGTCAACGTTCCGACGAAGACGGTCGTGACGGCGCTCGACGGCGGTTCCGCGGAAGGAAACGTGTTTACGCAGATTGACAGCGCGGTTGTCATCTCATGAAGGGCTGGACCTTACAGGGGGCCCATCAGCCGCGGATCGATGGAAGCGGCTGAATTGACCAACAGAACGGGAGGTTGAACGTTCCCATGTTGAGATCCATGTATTCCGGCGTGTCCGGCATGCGCGGATTCCAGACGAAGCTTGACGTCATCGGCAACAACATCGCCAACGTCAACACGATCGGCTTCAAGGCCGGACGCGTCATGTTCAAGGATATCCTGAGCCAGACGGTGGCCGGCGTCACGCCGCCGGAGGAAGGCGTGACGGGCGGCGTCAATCCGAAGCAGGTCGGCCTCGGCGTCTCGATCGCGGCGATCGACACGATCCATACGCCGGGCAGCGCGATGACGACGAACGTCGCGACGGACCTGCGCATCGACGGCGACGGCTTCTTCGCCATCATGGCGTCGGAGGACCAGGAAGTGCCGTACCTGACCCGCGCGGGCAACTTCACGCTGGACGCGGCGGGCCAGCTGGTCACCAGCGACGGCTACTTCGTGCTGGGCCTCGACGGTGGGCCGATCGTCCTCGATCCGGCGGAAATCACCGCCTTCACGATCGGCCAGGACGGCTCGATTATCTCCATCGCCGCGGACGGCACGATGGAGGATACGGGCATCCAGATTGCGGTCGTACGGGTGGCGAACCCCGCCGGTCTGGAGAAAATCGGCGGCAACCTGTACCGCGTGACGCCGAACGCGAACCCGGACGGCGAAATCGAGCTGTCGGCGCCGGGAGACCCGGAAGCCGGCACGGGCGTCATCATCGCCGGGCAGCTTGAAATGTCCAATGTCGACCTGACAACGGAGTTCACCGAAATGATTGTCGCGCAGCGCGGATTCCAGGCGAATTCCCGCATCATCACGACCTCGGACGAAATTCTGCAGGAGGTCGTCAATCTGAAACGTTAAGATCTCGTTCAATAGGCCGGGCGGGAGGCGGCGTCCCCGCCTCCCCGCGCGGCGGCGGCGAAGGGGGAAACTCATGATCGAGGTGACGCGCCTGAACGGGACGAAGGTATTCATCAACGCGCTTCTGATCGAGACGATCGAAGAAGTTCCGGATACAATTGTCACGCTTTTGACCGGAAAGAAAGTGATGGCTTCGGAACCCGCGGCCGAGCTCATCGCGCGGATGCAGGAATACCTGCGCGGAATCGGCCTGGTGGCGTCCGTCATTCGGAGCGAACAATTGGAGGGTCCTTAAGTCATGAAGAGAATGTTGCCATGGTTGATCACCATTCTGCTCGCCATAACGCTCATCGTTGTCGCGGCTTTCTTCATTTACGACCGGGTGTTCAACGACGACGATCCGGCGGGCGAACTCGACAAAATCGTCGAACAGGTGGAACCGGAGAAGCTGACGGCCGATGAACGGGTCGCCATGACCGCCGAAATCCAGGACATCCGCACGAATCTGCACGATACCGATTACATCGTCGTCATGAGTTTCGCCTTCCGGCTCGACAGCAAGAAAGCGAAAGAGGAATTCGAGAAGATCAAGGACATTTCCATCAAGCCGATCATCATCCGGACGCTGTCCGACATGACGGAAGAGGAGCTGCGCGGTTCCAAGGGCAAGGATGAGCTGAACGCCAAGCTGTTCAATCTGATCAACCCCGAACTGACGCACGGCAGACTGACCAAGGTCGAGATCACGAACTTCATCATTACCCGGATCTGATCGCGGCGTCCTGCCGCACCGGTTTCTTCCAGGGGGTGAGCAATGTGGTGGATGTGCTTTCGCAGAACGAGATAGACGCGCTGCTGGCGGCGTTGTCTTCCGGCGAGATGGACGCGGAGGAGCTGAAGAAAGAGGAGACGCAGAAGCGGATTCGCAACTACGACTTCAAGCGCGCCGTCCGCTTTTCGAAAGACCATCTGCGCAGCCTGACGCGCATTCACGAGAACTTCGCGCGCTACTTGACCACCTATTTCTCCGCGCAGCTCAGAACGTTCGTCCAGATCAACGTGGTGCAGGTCGAACAGCTGCCGTACGACGAATTCATTCGGTCCATCCCGAAAATGACGATCCTGAACATCTTCGAAGCCGAACCGCTTGAAGGCCGAATGGTGCTCGAAGTTCACCCGAACGTCGCCTATGCGATGCTCGACCGCATGCTGGGCGGACAGGGCAACGCGCCGACCAAGATCAATGCGCTGACGGACATCGAGAACAGCATCATGGAGCGCATTTTCAACCGGGCGCTGGACAGCCTCGCGGAAGCGTGGAAGACGGTGCTGGACATCAACCCGCGACTCGAAGGACTGGAGACGAATCCGCAGTTCATGCAGATCGTGTCGCCGAACGAGACGATCGCGCTCATCTCGCTCAGCACCAAGATCGGCGATACGACGGGGATGATCAATCTTTGCATACCGCATGTCGTCATCGAGCCGATCATGCACCGGCTGTCGGTGCATCATTGGTTCGTCGCGCAGAAGAAGAACCGCGCGCCCGAAGAGATCGACATCCTGAACAGCCGGGTCAGCAAAGCCAAGTTGCCGATCATCGCCGAACTCGGCAGTTCGACGATCACGATTCGCGAGTTCCTGAGCCTGCAGCCGGGCGACGTCATCACGCTGAACACGCGCACCGACGACGGGCTGCACATCAGGGTCGGCGAGAAGCTCAAGTACATCGGCACGCCCGGCACGATCCGGGACCGCATGGCCGTTCAAATCGACCAGATCGTGGAAGGAGCGGAGGAAAATGACGAGTAAAGACTACTTGTCGCAGGAGGAGATCGACGCCCTGTTGCGGCAAGCGAGTGAACCGGACCCGGTCCCGCAGGAGCCGCAGGAAGAATCGCTCGATCCGGTTGAAGCGGACGCGATCGGGGAGATCGGAAACATTACGTTCGGCAGCGCGGCGACGGCGCTTTCCACGCTGCTCGGCAAGAAGGTGGACATCACGACGCCGAAGGTGTCGATCATCCGCCGCGACGATCTCGAATCCGAATTCCCGAAGCCCCATGTCGCCGTTCACGTTCAATATGTCGAAGGATTCCAGGGCATCAACTCGCTGGTCATCAAGACGAGGGACGCGCGGATCATCGCCGACCTGATGCTTGGCGGAAGCGGGGAGGTCAGCGAAGACGAAGAGCTGACCGAGATCCACGTCAGCGCCGTGCAGGAAGCGATGAACCAGATGATGGGTTCGTCCGCGACGTCCATGTCGACCATTTTCAACCGTCTGGTCAATATCTCTCCGCCAACCGTCAACATCCTGGATGTGATGACAGGATCCGGCGTCAGCAGCCTGCCGCCCGTCGACGTGTTCGTCAAAATTTCGTTCCGTCTGACGATCGGCGATCTGATCGATTCGACGATCATGCAGCTGCTGCCGATTCCGTTCGTCAAGGAGCTTGTCCGGTCGCTGCTCGGCGGCGATCCCGCGGCGCAGAAGGCGCAGCCGGCTCAGCCCGCGCCGGAGCCGGAACCGGCGAGACCGGCTGCCGCTGAACCGTCCCATTCGGATCCGCAACCGGCGGCGCAGAGCCACGCGCAGGATTCCGTTGCGCAGCAGCCCTACGCGCAGCAACCGTACGCGCAACAGCCGTATGCGCAGCCGCCGCAACAGCAGCCGTTCATGCAGCCTCCGGTTGCGCCGCCGCCGGGACCCCAAACCTACGGCTCCGTCCCCACCCGCGGCGTGAACGTTCAGCCGGTGCAGTTCCCGAGCCTCGGGAATCCGCCGTACGTGCAGGCTGACGACACGAACTTGAATTTGCTGCTCGACATTCCTTTGAGAGTAACGGTAGAATTGGGAAGGACGTCGAAGCAAATCAAGGAAATTCTCGAGCTGTCCCAAGGATCGGTCATCGAGCTGGACAAGCTGGCGGGCGAACCGGTGGACATTCTCGTCAACAACAAGCTGATCGCGAAGGGCGAAGTCGTCGTCATTGACGAGAATTTCGGGGTACGCGTAACCGAAATCGTCAGCCAATGGGACCGGATCCAAAAACTACAATAATCATCCCGGGAGGAAAAAAGTACGATGGCACACCGCATTCTGATTGTTGACGACGCAGCTTTCATGAGAATGATGATCCGCGACATTCTGACGAAGAACGGCTACGAAGTCGTCGGCGAAGCGCAGGACGGTGCGCAGGCGGTTGAGCGTTTCAAGGAACTGAAACCGGATCTGGTCACGATGGACATCACGATGCCGGAAATGGACGGCATCGCGGCGCTCAAGGAGATCAAGAAGATCGACGCGGGCGCCAAGGTCATCATGTGTTCGGCCATGGGCCAGCAGGCGATGGTCATCGACGCCATCCAGGCGGGAGCGAAGGATTTCATCGTCAAGCCGTTCCAGGCGGACCGTGTCATCGAAGCGATCAAGAAGACGCTCGGGTGACACGATGCGTATCCGCCCGTATATCGCCGCGTTGTCGCCGGCCATGGCGGCAATTTTGCATCCTGCGGCGGCGTCCGGAGCAAGCCTGGAAGACGAACTTGCGGACGGGGAGAACGCGCCGCCGGAAATCCCCGAAGGGATGGATGCGCTCGGCAGCGCCGTGTTGGTCATCGTCGCGCTCATCATCGTCATCGTGCTGATCGTGCTCACGCTCCGCTTTCTGTCTTCCCGCACCCGGACATGGGGACAGAATCGATCGCTTCGTTCACTGGGCGGAATCGCGCTGGGGCAGAACAAATCGCTTCAGGTCGTGGATGTCGGCGGCAAGGTGTATCTCATCGGCGTCGGCGAGAACGTGACGCTCATCGACCGGATTGACGACGCGGAGGAAGCCGGTCGGTTGATCGCCGTCCTTGACCATTCCGCGCAGCAGCCGATCAACTTTCCGCCGCTTGGCGAATGGCTGCACCGGCTGCGCGGCGGACGGAAGGCTCCGGAGCAGGAGGAGAGCTGGAACGTTTCCGACTTCGAGGCCATGCTGCGGAGCAATCTGGAACGGCAAGCCGGCAGAAAACAACAACTCGAGTCGCTGATGAACGACTCGAAGTCGAAAGATCGGTTGATGGACGAATGAGAAGCATACGGTGGCTGTCCATAATCCTGGCTATGGCATCGCTCTTCCTGTCCGACGTCCAGCAGGCGTCCGCCGCCGTGCTGCCGAACATCGACATTTCGATCGGCGGAGAATCGGAGGAGCCGAACACTTCGGCGCTCTCGCTCCTTCTGCTCATTACGGTGCTGAGCATCGCGCCGGCGATTCTGGTGCTCATGACGAGCTTCACCCGGATCGTGGTCGTCCTCGGATTCGTCCGCATGTCGCTCGGCACGCAGACGAGCCCGCCGAACCAGGTGATCATCGGCCTGGCGCTGTTCCTGACGCTGTTCATCATGGCGCCCACGCTGTCCGAGGTGAACGAGACCGCGCTTCAGCCCTATCTGCGCGGAGAAATGACGCAGACCGAAGCGCTGGAAGCGGCAGCCGTGCCGATGAAGGAGTTCATGGCCAAGCATACGCGGGAGAAAGATCTGCTCTTGTTCATGCGCTATGCGCAAATGGAACGTCCGGCGTCCGTGGCGGACATCCCGATCTCCGTGCTGGTGCCCGCGTTCGCGATCAGCGAACTGAAGACGGCGTTCCAGATGGGCTTCATGATCTTCATTCCGTTCCTGATCATCGACATGATCGTCGCCAGCACGCTCATGGCGATGGGGATGATGATGCTGCCGCCCATGATGATCTCGCTACCGTTCAAGATTCTGCTGTTCATCCTGGTGGACGGTTGGTATCTCGTCGTCAAATCGGCGCTGCTCAGCTTTAATCCGTAAGTCCATTCCGGGAAAGGACGATAGCCGTGAGCGAGGATTTCATCATCGGCCTGGCGGGCCAGGCCGTCTACACGGTGCTCAAGGCGGCCGCGCCGCTGCTCGTCATCGCGCTGGCCATCGGCCTGATCGTCAGCATCTTTCAGGCCACGACACACATCCAGGAGCCGACGCTGGCCTTCATTCCGAAAATCGCGGCGGTGTTGGTGGCGATTCTCGTATTCGGCCCGTGGATCCTGAACACGGTCGTCGATTTTACATACAACCTGCTGAACAACCTGTACAGGTATATCGGATAGGGCTAGCGGATCATGGACGCCTTTCTGCAGCAATTTTCTGTTTTTTTGTTGATGTTTTGTCGAATCACTTCGTTTTTCGTCGTTTCGCCGTTGTTCGCGATCCGGCAGGTGCCGGCGCCGTTCAAGATCGGGCTCGGTTTCTTCGTCTCGCTGATCGTCTTCCTCGCGCGCGGGTTATCGCGGTCGGTGCCGCTGGACGCAACCTATCTGCTGCATGTGATCCACGAGGTGCTCGCCGGGCTGCTGCTCGGGTACCTGTTTTATCTGTTTTTCGCGGTTGCCCAGATTTCCGGCGCCTTCGTCGATCTGCAGATGGGCTTCGGCATGGCGAACATCATCGACCCGATGACCGGGACTTCGGCCCCGCTGACGGGCAACTTCAAGTACTATCTGCTGCTTGCGGTCTTCCTCGCCCTGAACGGCCACCATTACATGCTGTCCGCGCTGATGGACAGCTACGAATGGCTGCCGCTTGCGGGGGATCTGTACGCGGCGATTGCGGCGGGGGACGTCACGGAGCAGCTCGTCCGGACATTCACGACGACCTTTCTGCTCGGATTCCAGCTGGCCGCTCCGGTTCTGGTCGCAATGTTCCTGACCGACACGGGGCTCGGCTTTCTCGCCAAGACGGCGCCGCAGTTCAACGTGTTCGTCATCGGACTGCCGCTCAAGATCCTGGTCGGCCTGCTCGTGATGATGGCAAGCCTTGCGGGGTTCACGGCTTTCTGCTCGTACCTGATGTCCGTCCTGTTCGATCACCTCAGGCTGCTGATGGCCGCGATCGCGGGCTGAATCCGGGGAAGGTGGTAAAAGTGCAACGGTATCGGCTCGTCCTTGACCTGCAGTTGTTCAACCAGGAGAAGACGGAGCCGGCAACGCCGCGCAGAAGGCAGGAAGCGCGGAAGAAAGGCCAGGTCGCGTCGAGCCAGGAAATCCCCGGGGCGTTCATCCTGCTGTTCGTCTTCCTCAGCTTCCTGATGTTGGGCGGCTACTACAAGGATCGGCTGTACCGCTTGTTCGGCGACACCTTCGAAAGCGGATTGACGATGCAACTGACGGCGGAATCGCTGGGATGGCTTACATCGAAATGGATGACGGAAGTCGCGCTTCTCCTGCTGCCGGTCTTTGCAATCGCGCTCGTGGTCGGCGTTGCGAGCAACTTTTTCCAGTTCGGCTGGCTGTTCACGCTCGAACCGCTCAAACCGTCGCTGAAGAAAATCGACCCGATCCAGGGCGTGAAGCAGATGTTCTCGAGCCGCTCGCTGGTCGAGTTCGCGAAGAGCATCCTGAAATTGCTGATCGTGGGACTCATGGTCTATACGACCATCCGGGGCGAAATCAAATCGATCGTGCTGCTGGACCATGCGATGCCCGAGCAGATCCTCTCGTTCGCCGCATCGCTGACGCTGTCCCTCGGCATCAAGATCGCCGTCCTGCTGGTCGTACTGGCCATTCTTGATTTCTTTTACCGCAAATACATGCACGAGAAAAGCTTGCGCATGTCCAAACAGGACATCAAGGACGAGCACAAGAAGGTGGAAGGCGACCCGCTCATCAAGGGCAGAATCCGCGAGAAACAGCGCCGCATGGCGATCCAGCGGATGATGCAGGAAGTGCCGAAGGCGGACGTGGTCATCACGAACCCGACGCACTATGCGGTCGCGCTGAGGTACGACGCGTCGGAGATGGACGCGCCGGTCGTCGTCGCCAAAGGCGTGGATTACCTGGCCCTTCGCATCCGGGAGATCGCGAAGGAATCTGACGTTCCGATCCTGGAGAACAAGCCGCTCGCCAGAGCGCTCTACGAACGGGTGGAGATCGGACGTTCGATACCGGTCGACCTGTTCCAGGCCGTGGCGGAAATTCTGGCATACATATATAGGTTGAAAGGCCGCATCAAGACATCCTGACGGGGGAGGTGGGAAGCCGCATGAAAACCAAGGATTTGATCATCCTGATCGGCATCATCGGCATTGTGCTCATGATGGTCATTCCCGTCCCGCTAGGGCTTCTCGATTTCCTGCTCGTCGTCAATATTTCGCTCGCGCTCATGATCCTGCTCATCGCGATGAACACGAACGACGCGCTCAACTTCAGCATCTTCCCGTCGCTCCTCCTGATCACGACGCTGTTCCGGCTCGCGCTCAACATCTCGGCGACGCGGAACATCTTGTCGAAGGGCGAAGGCGGGCACGTCATCGAGACGTTCGGAAGATTCGTCGCCGGCAACGAGATCGCAATCGGCTTCATCGTCTTCCTCATCCTCGTCGTCGTGCAGTTCATCGTCATCACGCGGGGCTCGGAGCGGGTCGCCGAAGTGGCGGCGCGCTTCACCCTCGACGCGATGCCCGGCAAGCAGATGAGCATCGACGCCGACCTGAACTCCGGCCTTATCAACGAGCAGCAGGCGCGCGAACGGCGCGAGAAGATCGAGAAGGAAGCCGACTTCTACGGCGCGATGGACGGTGCCAGCAAATTCGTCAAGGGCGACGCCATCGCCGCGATCATCATCCTGTTCATCAACCTGATCGGCGGCTTCATCGTCGGGATGGCCGTGCACGGCATGTCGTTCAGCGAGTCGCTGGAGACCTATTCGGTGCTGACGATCGGCGACGGCCTCGTCAGCCAGATTCCGGCGCTGCTCATCTCGACCTCCGCCGGCCTCGTCGTGACGCGGGCGGCCTCGGAAGGCAACCTCGCCTACGACATGACGAGCCAGATGTTCAAACATCCCCGGCTGCTCTACATCGTCGCCGGAACCGTGGCGATGCTCGGGCTGTTCACGCCGATCGGCTGGATCACGACGCTGCCGTTCGCGGCCGTGCTTGCCGTCGCGGGCTACCGGATGAGCAAGAACATGGAGCGGAAGCAGCAGGAGGAAGAGCTGATGGTCGAGGAGCAGCAGATCGAGGAGGTGCGCAGTCCCGAAAGCGTCATCGGCCTGCTGCAGGTCGATCCGATCGAGTTCGAATTCGGCTACGGCCTCATCCCGCTGGCGGACACGCAGCAGGGGGGCGACCTCTTGGACCGCATCATCATGATCCGCCGGCAATGCGCGCTCGAGCTCGGACTCATCGTGCCGGTCATCCGGATCCGCGACAACATCCAATTGAAGCCGAACGAATACGTCATCAAGATCAAGGGCAACACGGTGGCCCGGGGCGAACTGCTGCTCAACCATTATCTCGCGATGAGCCCGGGCATCGAGGACGAATCCGTCGTCGGCATCGAGACGAAGGAACCGGCCTTCGGCCTGCCGGCGCTCTGGATCGACCACGCCATGAAGGAGCGGGCGGAGCTTGCGGGCTACACCGTCGTCGACCCGCCATCCGTCGTGGCGACCCACCTGACCGAAGTGATCAAGCGCCACGCGCACGAACTGATCGGCCGCCAGGAGACGAAGCAGCTCATCGACAACCTGAAGGAGCAGTATCCGGCGCTGGTCGACGAGCTGATCCCGTCGGTGCTGACCGTCGGCGACGTGCAGAAGGTGCTGGTCAAGCTGCTCAAGGAGAAGGTGTCGATCCGCGACCTGGTCACGATTTTCGAGACGCTGGCCGATCACGGAACGTACACGAAGGATCCCGACATTCTGACCGAATATGTCCGCCAGGCGCTTTCGCGCCAGATCACGAACCAGTTCGCGCCGCCCGGCGAGACGCTCAAGGTCATCACGGTCGGGCCGCAGTTGGAAAAGAAGATCGCCGAATCCGTCCAGCAGACGGAGCAAGGCAGCTACCTTGCGCTTGATCCCGTCTCGACGCAGCAAATCTATCAGAAGCTGAACGAACAGGTCACGAAGCAGATTCAATCCGGACAGCAGCCGATCGTCCTCGCGTCGCCGGCGATCCGCATGTACCTGCGGCAGCTCATCGAGCGCACGATGCAGGATGTTCCGGTGCTGTCTTACAGCGAGCTTGAACCGACCGTTGAAGTTCAAAGTGTCGGGGTGGTGAATCTGTGAGGGTCAAACGTTACGTCGTGGACGAGGTGCCGCAAGCGTTGCCAATCATCCGCAACGAACTGGGCCAGGACGCGGTGATCCTGAATACGAAGGAGATCTACGTGGGCGGATTTCTCGGCATGTTCCGCAAGAAGAAGATGGAAGTGATCGCCGCCGTCGAGACGAATCCGCCGGAGATCGGAACCGGCTCCAGGAATGTGCCGCCGCTCGCCAGGCCGGCAGCGGCGGGAAAGCCCGCTGCAGCGACCGGACTGACGCAGACCGCCGTCCGGCCGCAGCAGCAGGCGGCATCCCGGCCGCCGGGCGCGGCAGCGACCGCCGCGGCGAACGGGCATCCGCCGGACCTTCCCCGATCCCGGGACGGCGAGCCGGCTTCGGCCGCGCCCGAGCCCGCGGCCCGTCCGTCTTCCCGCATCGTCGTCGACCAGGATGCCGTGATGGAGGAGATCCGGCAGATGAAGGCGATGATGGCGAAGCTCGCGCGAAGCAGCGAGCTGGAAGAGGAGACGGCCGCCATCGGGAAGCTGCGGCACAGGCTGGCCGAGCAGGATGTCGCCCGGGAATGGATCGACCTGCTCGTTGACAAGATCAAGGCGCACCCGGCGTACAATCCCGAAGCGGGAAGGGAAGCCATCTGGGACATCGCGGCCGAAGTGCTGCAGGAATGGGTGAACCCGGGCGAGCCAACGGGCATCCGCGACGGCATCCGCGTCGTCCACGTCGTCGGCCCGACGGGCGTCGGCAAAACGACCACGATCGCGAAGCTGGCGGCCGATCAGGTGCTCCGGTCCAAGCGCAAGGTCGGCTTCATTACATCGGATACATACCGCATCGCGGCGGTCGACCAGCTCCGGACGTACGCCAACATCCTGAACGTGCCGATGGAGGTCGTCTTCTCTCCGCTCGAACTGGCGCGCGCGTTCAAGCAGCTGGAAGACCGAGAGATCATTTTCATGGATACGGCCGGCAGGAATTTCCGGAACGAACTGTACGTCTCCGAAGTGAACAGCCTGATCCAGCGGGACGAGGACTGCGACACGTTCCTCGTGCTCAGCCTGACCGGCAAGACGAGGGATCTGTCTGCGGTCGCATCGCGGTTCAAGGCCTACGGCGTGACGAAGGTCATCTACACGAAGCGGGACGAGACGGACGCGATCGGTCCCGTGCTGAATCTGGCCATGCAGCACAATCTGAAAGCGGCCTACGTGACGACCGGTCAGAACGTGCCCGACGACATCGAACCGTTCCGTACCGACCGCTATGTGGAGCAGCTTCTGGGGGCGCACGACGATGACTGACCAGGCGGAAGCGCTGCGCAGTCTGATGCAGTTGAGCACCGAGATCCGGGAGCCGCTTCAGACCCGGGTCGTCGCGGTCACCAGCGGCAAAGGCGGGGTCGGCAAATCGAATTTCAGCCTGAATTTCGCCCTGTCGCTGCAGAAGCTCGGGAAGCGCGTGCTCGTCTTCGACGCGGACATGGGCATGGCCAACATCGATGTGCTCATGGGAACGCAGGCTCCCTACAACCTGGTCCATCTGCTCAGGCGGGAGAAGGCCATCTGGGAGATCGTCCACGAAGGGCCGCTCGGCCTCCATTTCATCGCCGGCGGTTCGGGGTTCAAGGACCTGCTCCATCTCTCGGACCGCGAACTGGACTATTTCGGCGATCAGATCAACAAGCTGCACGGGCATTATGATCTGATCGTGTTCGATACCGGAGCCGGCCTCTCGAAGGAGACCGTCCGGTTCATCTCGGCGGCGCAGGAGACGGTCGTCGTGACGACGCCGGAACCGACGGCGATCACGGATGCCTACGCGCTGATCAAGATGGTCCGCTCCATGAACCATGACGTCGATTTCAAACTGGTCGTCAACCGCGCGGCCGACAACCGGGAAGGCCGTCAGACGGCCGACAAGATCAGCATGGTCGCCCGGCGGTTTCTTTCGCTCGACCTCCCGCTGCTTGGCATCATCCTGGACGATGCGAACGTGCCGAAGGCGGTCAAGCGGCAAGTGCCGTTCACGATCGCCTATCCGGGAGGCAGCGCGGCAAGGGCGGTCGAGGAAATCGCGAGGGCGTTCATATCCACACCGTCCGCGAAGAAAACCGGCGGCATCCGGGGCTTTCTGGAACGCATGTTCAGACAGCGCTGACGTTCGGCGACAGAGGGAGTGAGCATCGGTGAAGCCTTACCGGATCATCGTGGTAGACGACTCGGCCTTCATGCGGAAACTGTTCACGGACATCATCGAAGCCGATCCGGCATTCACCGTGATCGCCGCCGGCAAGAACGGAAGGGAGGCGGTGGAGCTTCATCGGAAGTTGAAGCCGGACGCCATCACGCTCGACCTGGAAATGCCGGAGATGAACGGGATCGAAGCGCTCAAGCTCATCGTGGCCGAATCGGACACGCCCGTCATCATGCTGTCCGGCATCAGCGAGGAGAACACCAGGGAGACGATCACGGCGCTGTCGCTCGGCGCTTTCGACTTCATCCGCAAGCCTTCCGGACCGGGCAAGGCGATCCGCAAGACGGCCGACGCGCTGATGCTCCGGCTGAAGACGGCGGTTTCGATCCGCCGGTCGAAGACGGCCGGGCCGAAGGCGCGTCCGGCATCCGCCCGCCCGCCCGCGAAGGCGAAGGGCGCCGCGCGGGCGGCGCCCGTTCCGAAGCCGCCGGCGCGGCAGCCCGAACGGCCGCAGGCGCCGCCGCCAGCACCGCCGCCGGCGGCGAGGGAGAGCGCGCCGCTCCCGCTCTCCCCCCAGGCGGCGCCGCCCGGCGCGCGGCTTGCCGGAACCGGACCGAAGCCCGAACGGCCTGCGCCTCCAGCGTCCGCGAAGCCGGCCGCCGCGAATGCCGCAAGCGGGTTCCGGCATATCGTCGCGATCGGGACGTCGACCGGCGGCCCGCGGGCGCTGCACCGACTGCTCAGCGAACTGCCGGGCGACCTGCCCGCACCGATCCTGATCGTGCAGCATATGCCGCCGAAGTTCACCCATTCGCTTGCGCAGCGGCTGAACAGCCTGTCCTCCCTGAAGGTGAAGGAAGCGGAAGACGGCGAAACGGTACGGCCGGGCGTCGCCTATATCGCACCCGGCGGGCGCCACATGGAGCTGGCGTTCGATGGCAGCAAATACGTCATCCGGCTGACGGACGCGCCGCAGCGGAACGGACACCGCCCGTCGGTCGACGTGCTGTTCGAATCGCTTGTGCCTTTCTCCGAACTTGCCCGTCACGCCGTCATCCTGACGGGCATGGGAAGCGACGGAGCCAGGGGAATGCGGCAGCTGGCAGACCATGGCGCCGTCACGACGATCGCCGAGGCGGAGGAGACGTGCGTCGTGTTCGGTATGCCGCGCTCCGCCATCGAAGAAGGAGCCGCCTCGATCGTACTGCCGCTGCACGAAATACCCGCCCGGCTGACCGAGGCCGTCAGGCGTTAGCGCGAACGCTTTTTCCGCTGTGAACCGAGTTCAACCAGGAGGTGCAAGGCCATGGACATGAACGCGTACCTGTCGGTGTTCATCGACGAATCGAACGACCACCTGCAAGCCTTGAACGAGAACTTGCTCAGACTGGAAAGTTCGCCGGACGATCTGTCGATCGTGCAGGACATCTTCCGCTCCGCCCACACGCTCAAGGGGATGTCCGCGACGATGGGCTTCGAAGACCTGGCCCATCTGACGCACGAGATGGAAAACGTGCTCGATCTGGTGCGCAACGAAAAGCTGCGCATGGACAGCTACATATTCGATACGCTCTTCAAGGGGCTGGACGCGCTCGAGTCGATGGTGCGGGATATCGTGGACGGCGGTACGGGCAAGCTGGACGTCTCGGAACTGGTCGCCCAGCTCAAGAAGATCGTGAGCGGCGAGTACACGGCCGATGCCGAAGCCGCGGCGGCTTCGGCCGCGCCCGCGGCCGCACAGGGGCAACAGGCGGGGGAAGCCGTGCTTGACCAGTATCAATACTCGATCCTGCAGCAGTCGATCGGTTCCGGGCACCGCGTCTACCAGGCGGTCGTGACGCTGCGCAAGGACTGCGTGCTCAAGTCCGCCCGGGCCTACATGGTGTTCAATGTGCTGGAGCAGGCCGGCGAAGTGGTGAAATCCCGGCCTTCGGTGCAGGACATCGAGCAGGAGAAGTTCGACAGCTCCTTCACCGTGTTCCTGATCTCGCAATGGGCGGCCGATGATCTGAAGCGGCAGATCGGGAACATTTCGGAGATCGAATCGGTGGAAGTGACCGAGCTCGACGCCGACGCGCTCAGCGCGCTGTCCCGGCCTTCCCGGCCGTCCGAGCCGGAGCGGAAAGCGGACAAGCCCCAGGCCGGCGCGGCCGGCGCCGCCGCCGGTTCGGCAGAGAAGCGTCCGCCGGCGGCCGGAGGCGCCGTCTCGAAGACGATCCGCGTCGACATCGAGCGGCTGGACGTGCTGATGAACCTGTTCAGCGAGCTGCTCATCGATCGCGTGCGGCTCGAGCAGTTGGCCAGCGAGATCCGGAGCAACGAGCTGACCGAGACGGTCGAGCACATGGCCCGAATCAGCGCCGATCTGCAGAACATCGTGATGAAGCTGCGCATGGTCCCCGTCGAGACGGTGTTCAACCGGTTCCCGCGGATGGTCCGCGACCTTGCGAAATCGCTGAACAAGAAGGTCGATCTGATCATCACGGGCGCGGAGACCGAACTCGACCGGACGGTCATCGACGAGATCGGCGATCCGCTCGTCCACCTGCTCCGCAACTCGGTCGACCACGGTATCGAATCGCCCGAGAAGCGGCTGGAAGCGGGCAAGCCGGAGACCGGAACCGTGCGTTTGCGCGCCTTTCACAGCGGCAACAACGTCTTCATCGAGATCGAGGACGACGGCGGCGGCATCCGCCGGGAAAAGGTGCTGGCGACGGCGGTGAAACGGGGCGTCATCACCGAGGAGCAGGGCAAGGAGATGTCCGACGAGGAAGTCTGCATGCTGATCTTCGCGCCCGGCTTCAGCACGGCCGAGCAGGTGTCCGACATCTCCGGGCGCGGCGTCGGGCTCGACGTCGTCAAGTCGAAGATCAATTCCCTCGGCGGCTCGGTATCGGTCACCTCGGAGCTCGGCAAGGGCACGGTCTTCTCGATCCAGCTGCCGCTGACGCTGTCGATCATTTCGGCGATGCTGGTCAAGCTCGGATCCGAAAAGTACGCGATCCCGCTGTCCTCCATCATGGAGACGACGATCGTGAAGCGCAGCCAGATCCACAACATCCATGGCAACGCGATGATCGAGTTCCGCGGGGCGATCATTCCGGTCGTCTCGCTGGCGGAGCTGCTCGATTCGCCGGATTATGACGACCGTCGGGAAGAGGAGTGCGAGGCGATCATCATCCGGAAGGGCGACAAATGGGCCGCCGTTCTCGTCGACGATTTCTTGGGACAGAGCGACATCGTGCTGAAACCGCTCGGCAAATATCTGACCGGATACAGCGTCATCTCCGGGGCGACGATTCTGGGCGACGGCCAGGTGGCGCTCATCATCGATCCCAACGCGCTGATCAAGTAGCGAGTACCGCCGATACGGCCTGATACCATATCAAGGAGGGCTTCCCATGGGTGAAGAACTGAAAGTCATCGTTTTCGCGCTGGCGGGCGAGCAGTACGGCATCGAGGTCGACAAGGTCCGGACGATCGAGCGGATGATGCCCGTTACGCGCGTGCCGAAGACGCCGGCGTTCGTCAAGGGCGTCATCAACCTGCGCGGCGTCGTCACGCCGGTGATCGATCTGCGCGGCCGCTTCGGCCTGCCGGAGACCGAGCCGACGGATACGTCGCGGATCATCATCGTCCAGGTGAACGATCTCGAGGTCGGGTTCATCGTCGATGCCGCGAACGACGTGATTGACATCGACAGCGAGCGGATCGATTCGCCCCCGGAAGTCGTCGGCGGCATCAAGGCGAAATATTTGCGCGGTGTCGCGAGACTGGATGACAATCGCCTGCTGATCATGCTGAACCTGGTCGAAGTGCTGAACAAGGAAGAGATCATCCAGCTTGAGCAGTTGGGGTCCGAATCGTGAGTTTATGGAACGAATTCAAGGACGAATTCAAGCTTGACGTCCTGAAGGAAGTCGGCAACATCGGTGCGGGGCATGCGGCGACCGCGCTGTCCCGCATCCTGAACCAGCCGGTCGACATGTCCGTGCCGACGGTCAGCCTGGTGCCGTTCGAGGAAATCGCGGACCGCGTCGGCGGCTCCGAGCAGGTGGTCATCGCCGTATTCCTGCGCGTCGAGGGCGATGCGCCGGGCAACATGTTCTTCATCTTCCGGGAAGATTCGGCCAAGCGTCTGCTCCGGAACCTGCTGTCCATCGATACGCAAGAAGGCGTCTATTCGGACATGGAACTGTCCGCGCTCAATGAAATCGGCAATATTTTGGCGGGATCCTATCTGTCGTCGCTGGCGGATTTCACCAAGCTGACCATGACGCCCACCGTGCCGTCGCTCGCGATCGACATGGCGGGTGCCATCCTGTCTTACGGACTTCTGCAGTTCGGTCAGATGGGCGATGCCGCCCTGCTCATCGAGACGAAGTTTCTCGAGGATCGCGACACCGTCGAAGGCCAGTTCTTCCTGATCCCGGACCCGGAGTCGTTCGAGAAGATCTTCCGCGCGCTGGGAGTGCCGGGCTCATGACGGAAGTGATCAAGGTCGGCATGGCCGACTGGAAAATCGCCCGATCGGGCGATCTGCTCAAGACGACCGGGCTCGGTTCCTGCGTCGGACTAACCCTGTACGACTGCGCCGAGCGAATCGCCGGCATGGCCCACATCATGCTGCCGTCTTCGGAAATCGCGCGCGAAGAGAACTTCAACCGCGCGAAATACGCGGACACCGCGCTGCCGGACATGCTCGAAGCGATGATCGCGGCGGGCGCGTCGCGCAGACGGCTCGTCGCCAAGCTGGCCGGAGGCGCCCAGATGTTCGCCTTCGCCGGACAGGACACGATGCGGATCGGGCCGCGCAATGTCGAGACCTGCAAGTTGATGCTCGAGAAGCTCGACATTCCGCTGGCCGCCGAAGACACCGGCGCCAACTACGGCCGGACCATCGAACTCGACAGCGCGACCGGGATCTTGACCATTCGGAGCATTCAGAACGGAACAAAGGAGCTTTGACATGCTGGGATCCATTCGCTGGAATCTCGTATTGGGGCTTGCGGGCATGCTGCTGACGTTCTTCTTCTCGCTGGGCAACAACGGATTTGCCGTATCCTGCATACGCGCCCTGTACGCGTTCGCCGCGTTCTTCGTCGCCGGCTGGCTGCTGCGCGGAGCGCTGCAGCTGATCGTCGCATCGAACGAGTCCGAACGGGCCGGGGAATTCCGGGATGTCGGCACGCACGTCGATTTGCAGACGCCGGACGACGGAGCCGAACTGAACGAGATGCTCAAGGCGCAGCGCGAAACCGGCCGACCGGATGACGCGGCGGCGGCGGAATTCCGGCCGCTCGAACCGAAGCGGGTCTTTTCCATGGAAGGCAAGAACCCGGAGGACTTGGCTCAGGCCGTACGCCATCTGGTCCAGGATGGCGAGAACTGACCGGCTCCGGCATGCCAGGAACGCTTTCCCCAAGCAAAACGCGAATCATCCGGACAGGACGGATGCGCTCGCCTGATCCTTGGCCGGATGGCCGGTTGGCGCATACGGACCCGCTTCCCGCGGAGAACGCGAGCCGTTTTGCTTGAGGAAAGCAGGAAGGGGTGAGAGGGCGATGATCGAACCGAAGACGTCCCGTCTGTCCAACTTCGAACTGTGGCAGCAGTGGAAAGAGCACCGCGACATCGAGGCGAAGAAGCAGCTGATCGAGCACTACCTGCCGCTTGTGGAATATGTGTCGAACCGGATGGCGATCGGACTGCCGAAGAACGTGTCCAAGGAAGATCTTACGAGCAACGGCGTCATGGGTCTGATCGACGCGATCGAGAAATTCGATCACCGGCGGGGGCTGCAGTTCGAAACCTACGCTTCGTGGCGGATCCGGGGCGCCATGATCGACGGCCTCCGCCAGGGCGACTGGGTCCCGCGCTCCGTTCGCGAGAAGGCGAAGAAGATCGAGGAGGCGTACGCGCATCTGGAACAGCAGCTGCTCCGCTCCGTCACAGACGCGGAAGTGAGCGCGTATCTGAACGTGTCGGAGCGCGAGTTCCAGCAGATGCTGCAGGAGATCGCGGTGACGACGGTCTGTTCGCTCGAGGATCCGATCCGCGACGAGGAAACGGAGACGCGGCTGTCCATGCTCGTGGACGAGAAAGCGAAAAATCCGGACTACAAGGTGCATGAGCAATTTCTGAAGGAGACGCTCATCAAGGGCATCGAGCGGCTTACGGAGAAGGAGCGCATCGTCATCTCGCTCTTCTATTACGAAGAGCTGTCGCTCAGCGAAATCGCAGAAGTGATGTCGCTTTCGCCTTCGCGCATATCCCAGTTGCATTCGAAAGCGATCCTCCGCTTGAGGGGCGCGCTGGACAAGCAGAAAAAGCAGCTGCTCGAGAACTGATCTGAAAAGATGGGAGTGATCAGCATGGAGCCGTCCGACCTGGAAACTGCGATCGGCGTCACCATATCCCCCGACAACCTGACCGCGGTTTTGTATTTCCACAAAGCGGCGGACAATTTCAGGTGCACAGCCGAACAACTGGAGGCGTTTCTGCGAAGCCGCGGCGTCGTTCACGGCATTCGCGAAGATGTTCTCGGGAATATTGCGCGCGATCCGAAAGCCTACTTCTACAGCCAGACCGTCGTCGCCTCGGGGCAGCCGCCGATCGACGGCAAAGACGGCTCGATCCGGCTCGTATTCGATCTGGATGAGGATTGGCGCAGACCCGCCGAACTCGAGGACGGAACCGTCGATTTCAAGGAACTGTCGCGGATCCGGAACGTGAAGAAGGGACAGCTGATCGCCGAGCGGATTCCGGCGGAAGCGGGAATCCCCGGCAAATCGGTGACCGGCGCCGTCATTCCGGCGAAGAACGGCAAGGAAGCCCGCTTCCGCGTGGGGAAGAACGTCGTGGTCAACACCGAGCAGACCGCGATGTACGCGGCCATCGACGGCATGGTGGCCAAGACGGAGCAGGAGAAGATCAACGTCTTTCCCATTTATGAAGTGAACGGCGACGTCGACTACAAGACGGGCAACATCGATTTCGTCGGCACCGTCGTCATCCGCGGCAACGTGCTGACCGGCTTCCGCGTCAAGGCGGGGGGAGATATCCGCGTCATCGGCGGCGTGGAAGGGGCCGAGCTCGAGGCGGAAGGCTCCGTGGAGATCTCCGGAGGCATCATGGCCGGAGGCAAAGGATCCGTCCGGGCCGGCAGGAACGTGCGATGCTCGTTCATCCAGGACGCGAACGTGTTCGCAAGCGAAGACGTCATCGTCTCGCAGAGCATCATGCATTCCAATATCCGCGCCTCGCGCAACGTCATCTGCTTCGGCGCGAAGGGGCTGATCGTCGGCGGCTCGATCCAGGCCGGCGAGCGCGTCAAAGCCAGGACGATCGGCAACACGCTGTCGACGGCGACGACGATCGAAGTCGGCGTCATGCCGGAGCTGCGCAGCGAGCTGACCCAGCTCAGGCAGCAGCAGCACCAGCTCGGCGAAAATCTCGACAAGACGAACAAGGCGCTTGCCCTGCTGGACCAGATGGCGGCCACCGGGCAGCTCAGTCCGGAAAAGCTGGTCATGCGCTCGAAGCTCGCGACGACGAAGCGCCAGACGACGGAAGAGCTCGAAGTGGTGAAGGAGCGGATTCTCGAGATCGAGAAGCTGCTCGAAAATACGGAAAACGCGCGGGTCGAAGCCGTCAACACCATCTATGGCGGCACCAAGATCGTCATCGGACGGTACACCCGATTCGTAAAAGAACCCTGTTCGCGCGTCTATTTCAGGTTCGCAGACGGCGAAATCACGATGCTGCCGCTGTATTGACATGAAGCCGGCTGCGCAAATGGCGAAGACGATCCGGAAGAATGGAGGGCATGGCGATGCCGTTCAGACCGATCGACTTTCAGATCGCGATTCCGCGCACACCCGACGCTTCAGGCATTTACGGCAACCAGTTGGCAAGACCGGCTGCCGAGCAGCAGATGCTGGCCGCGCAGACCGCGAAGGAGACGGAGCAGATGAGGCAGACGAGCTCCGCTCCCGAGGAAGCCGAGAACCGTCCGATCCGCGACGGTCAGCCGAGGCAGCAGGGAGGCGGCCGGCGGCAGCGGCAGGGCAAGGGCAAGGCGGGTGATCCGCAGCCGCCGAAGAAGGATGCTCCGCATCCGTACAAAGGCAAGCACATCGATATTTCGTTCTGATCTGTGATTGCGGGGGATGAATGTGGACCCATGGCAGCTGGTCGTGCTGCTCGGAGCCGCAGCCGCGGCGGCCGCGCTCCTCATGCCGCGCCGCAAGGCCGGCTCCCGGCCCGACGAGGCGAACGCCGCGCAGCTGCAGGCGGCGCTTGAGCAGTTCATGGAGACAATGGAAGCGGACAACCGGGAGATCGCCGAGGCGATTGCCGGCATGCAGCAGCGGGTCCGGGAGGAGAACGCGGGCCGCGACGAGCGGATCGCGGCGCTGGAACGGCGCGCGGCCGAACTGGAGCAGATGCTGAGCCGCGCCGAGCGCAGGCTCGAGGAGCGGATTAACGGACTCGGGCGCGGCGCCGAGGCCGCGGCGGCTGCTCCGGCTTCCGTCCCGGACCTCTCGCCGGAAGGCGGCGGGGAAGAGCGGCGGGAACCGGAAGAGCCGACCATCCGGAGCCGGTACGCCGAACTGTTCGCCCTTCACGAGCAGGGCAAATCCGTCGAGGCGATCGCGAAGCAGACCGGGTTGAACAAGGGCGAAGTGATGCTGATCCTGCAGCTTGCGAAGCGGGAGGAAGAACGGCATGGTTGACAAGCGGTCCTTTCTTCTCGGACTCGGGATCGGACTCATCGCCGGGGCCCTCATGCTCCAGCTCATGCTGGCCGGAAGGGAGCAGAGCGAGCGGCTGGCGGACATCGGCCGGCTGTCCGGGGAAGACGCGCTCTACACGCAGTCCGAATTGGACGCGCGGATCGCGGAAGCGGAAGAGCGGATCCGCCGGGAACTCGAACGGGAAACGGCGAACGCGGAGGCGGTGGCCGACGGGATCGGCGGCGATCTGCCGGACGGCGAGGCGGACGGATCGACGGACGGATCCGCGGACGATTCGTCGGACGATTCGTCGGACGATTCGTCGGACGATTCGTCGGATGATTCGGAGGCCGGCTCACCGGACGGCGGCGGGAACGCCGGCGCAATCGGCGAACAGGCCGCCGGATTCGGGGACGCGGCTGCGGAAGACGCCGCGGAAGGCGGCGTCACCGTGCGCATCAAGCCCGGCATGACGCTGACGCAGACGGCCAGGCTGCTGGAATCGGAAGGCGTCATCGTCGACGCGGACGCCCTGGTGCAACTGATGGCCCGGATGAGCACCAGGATCCGGGCGGGCTACTATACGTTTACCGGCAACGAGACGCTGGAAGAGGTGCGGACGATCATCACGAGTCCGCCCGCGGAATGACGCCGGCGGCGCCCGGCGTGCGCCTTGCGCCTCCGAACAAGATATGGTATAGTAATTGACGGTGTTCAGCACACACGCCGGTCAATTCCGTCAATGGTGCTTCCCGGGCGGGAAGTTTTGGCGGAAGATGCGATTGGCGGAGGAATTCAACCATTCGAGGAGGTGTGGTGAAGATGGCGGTTATCTCCATGAAGCAGCTTCTGGAAGCCGGGGTTCATTTCGGCCACCAGACGCGCCGGTGGAACCCGAAGATGGAGAAATACATCTTCACGGAACGGAACGGCATTTACATCATTGACCTGCAGAAGACGGTCAAGAAGGTCGAGGAAGCCTACAACTTCATCCGCGACGTCGCCGCGAGCGGCGGCAAGGTGCTGTTCGTCGGCACGAAGAAGCAGGCGCAGGATTCGGTCCGGGAAGAAGCGGAACGCTGCGGCCATTTCTACGTCAACCAACGCTGGCTCGGCGGCACGCTGACGAACTTCCAGACGATCCAGAAGCGGATCGACCGTCTGCGCGAGCTCGAGAAGATGGAAGAAGACGGCACGTTCGACGTGCTGCCGAAGAAGGAAGTCATCCTGCTCCGCAAGGAGAAGGAACGGCTCGAGAAGTTCCTCGGCGGGATCAAGGGCATGCGCAGCCTGCCGGCCGCGCTGTTCGTCATCGACCCGCGCAAGGAGCGCATCGCGGTGGCCGAAGCGCGCAAGCTCGGCATTCCGATTGTCGCGATCGTCGACACGAACTGCGATCCGGATGAGATCGATTACGTCATTCCGGGCAACGACGACGCGATCCGCGCGGTCAAGCTGCTGACCTCGAAGATGGCGGACGCGATCGTGGAAGCGAATCAGGGGGAAGAGACGTCCGCTTGACGTCGAGGCCATGGACCCGGCAGCAAGGGCGGTTGGAAGGTGCAAACCTCTCGCCGCCCTTTTTTTAAGAACATAAGCGGATATGGGCGCGCGCATGCGCGGCAGGACGGTGCCGGCCGCCGCGCGCCACTATCGCCGCCGCCACGGGAGCGGCATGAACGAAACGATATCGGGAGGTTCCGGAACATATGGCAGTATCTGCAGCACAGGTGAAAGAACTGCGCGAGAAGACGGGCGCAGGCATGCTGGATTGCAAGAAGGCGCTTGAAGAAGCGAACGGCGACATGACGCGCGCGGCGGAAATTCTGCGCGAGAAGGGGCTCTCGGCGGCCGCGAAGAAGGCGGGCCGGATCGCGACGGAAGGCGTTGTCGAATCGTACATTCACGGCGGCGGCCGGATCGGCGTGCTCGTCGAAGTCAACTGCGAGACGGACTTCGTCGGCAAGACGGATCAATTCCGCGAATTCGTCCGCGACATTGCGATGCACATCGCGGCTTCGAACCCGAAGTATATCCGCCGCGAAGACGTGCCGCAGGAAGAGCTTGACAAGGAGCGCGAAATCCTGCGCACGCAGGCGCTCAACGAAGGCAAGCCGGAGAAGGTTGTCGAGAAGATCGTCGAGGGCCGCATCAGCAAGTATTTTGAAGAGAACTGCCTGCTGGAGCAGCCGTTCGTGAAGGATCCCGACAAGACGGTTCAGGACCTGCTGAACGAGAAGATCAGCACGATTGGCGAGAATATTGCGATCCGCCGCTTCGCCCGCTTCGAACTCGGCGAAGGTCTCGAGAAAAAGCAGGACAACTTCGTCGAAGAAGTCATGGCTCAGGTGAGGAAGTAATCCGTTTCAAGCGACGGCGGGGCGGACGGACCGCTCCGCCGTCGCTCTGTTCCCAACACAGACTGCCTCAGCCAGAGGAGCAAGATGGAGGTAATCCGATTGGAGCGACCGCAATACAAACGGATCGTGCTGAAGGTCAGCGGCGAATCGCTAGCCGGGCAGACGGGATACGGCATCGACGCCGGCATGGTCTCATCAATCGCGGAGCAGGTCAAGGAAGTTGTCGAGATGAACGTGGAAGTCGCGATCGTCGTCGGCGGAGGCAACATCTGGCGCGGCATCGCGGGTTCGGCGAAGGGCATTGACCGCGCAACCGCGGACTATATGGGCATGCTGGCGACCGTGATGAATTCGCTTGCCCTTCAGGACGCGCTCGAGCAGATCGGCGTCCCGACGCGCGTGCAGACTTCGATCGCGATGCAGCAGATCGCGGAGCCCTATATCCGCCGCCGGGCGATCCGCCATCTGGAGAAGGGCCGCGTCGTCATCTTCGCGGCCGGCACGGGCAACCCGTTCTTCTCCACCGACACGACGGCCGCGCTGCGGGCGGCGGAGATCGAGGCGGAAGTCATCCTGATGGCCAAGAACAAGGTCGACGGCGTCTACTCGGCCGATCCGTTCAAAGATTCGAACGCCCGGAAGTACGATGAGCTCACGTATCTCGATGTGCTGAACCAAAATCTGGGCGTCATGGATTCGACGGCTTCGTCGCTCTGCATGGATAACAACATTCCGCTCATCGTCTTCTCGATTACGGAGAAAGGAAACATCAAGCGGGTTGTCATGGGCGAGAAAATCGGAACGATCGTCAAAGGGAGTGTGAAATGATGCCGCAATCAATCAAGAAGAGCGCCGAGGAACGGATGGACAAGGCAGTTGCCGCGCTGCGCCGGGATCTGGCGACGCTGCGCGCGGGCCGGGCGACGCCCGCCATGCTTGACCGCATTCTGGTGGATTACTATGGTGCCCCCACCCCGATCAACCAGCTCGCGACGATCAACACGCCCGACGTGCGGACGCTGGTCATCCAGCCTTGGGACAAATCGGTGTTGGGCGAAATCGAGAAGGCGATCCTGAAGTCCGAGCTCGGCCTTACGCCGGTAAGCGACGGCTCGGTCATCCGGCTGAACATTCCGCCGCTCACGGAAGAACGCCGGAACGACCTGGTGAAGCAGACGAAGAAATACGGAGAGGAAGCGAAGGTGGCGATCCGCAACATCCGCCGGGACGCGAACGACGACATCAAGAAGCTGGAAAAAGGCGAGCTCTCGGAAGACGAATCGCGCCGCCACCAGGACGACATCCAGAAGCTGACGGACCGGTTCATCGCGGAAGTGGATCGCATCATCGCGGCCAAAGAGAAAGAGATCCTGGAAGTGTAGTGCGGATCCAGCAGCCCCTCCGGCAGGCGGGGCTGCTGAAGTTATGGGCGGCCTCGCGGCGGGCCGCCGTCAGCCGACGGGGAGGATGCGCATGTTCGAGCGAATTCGCGGATGGATTGGACCGCGCCCGACGGGGCCGGAAGCGCTGTCGCCGGACAATCTGCCGCAGCATGTGGCGATTATCATGGACGGGAACGGAAGATGGGCCAAGGAGCGGGGATTGCCGCGCGCCGCGGGGCACCGCTCCGGCATGAAAGCGGTCAAGCGGGCGGTCCGGGCGGCGAACCGGCTCGGCATACGTTATCTGACGCTGTACGCGTTCTCCACCGAGAACTGGAAGCGTCCGAAGGCGGAGGTCGATTTCCTGATGCGGCTTCCGCAGGAATTTCTCGCGATCGAGCTGGATGAGCTGATCGAGAACAACGTCCAGGTCCGGATGATCGGCCAGCGCGATGGACTTCCGGACCATACGCTCGAAGCGATCGACGAAGCGATCCGGCGGACGGCCGGCAACTGCGGACTGGTGCTCAATTTCGCCCTCAATTACGGCAGCCGCAAGGAGATGCTGGAGGCGGTCCGCGCGCTTGCCCGCGAGGCGGCGGAGGGCCGCATCGACCCCGATGCGATCACCGAATCCGACTTTGAGTCGCGCCTGCAGACCTGCGGGATGCCGGAGCCGGATCTGCTCATCCGGACAAGCGGCGAGCTTCGGATCAGCAATTTCATGATGTGGCAGCTCGCGTACAGCGAGCTGTGGTTCACCGACATTTACTGGCCGGAATTCACGGAAGCGCATTTCTACGAGGCGGTCGGCGAATACCAGCGCCGCACGCGCCGCTACGGCGGACTGTAGGATGGAGGCGTAAGCGGGTCATGAAACAACGGATCGCCACCGGCCTGGGGGCCGGACTGTTGTTCGCCGCGGCAGCCGTGCTCGGCGGATGGTACTATAATGTCCTGCTGCTGCTGCTTGCAATCATCGGTTTCTATGAATATGTCCGTCTCAACGACATGAAGCTCGGCCATCCGCTCGTCCTCGGCGGCTACGCCGGACTGGCAGCCATCGTCTTCCCGTGGGAGCAGACCGGGCTTTCCGGTTTTCCGGTACACGAGGTCATCTGGCCGCTCGCGGCGCTGCTCCTTGCGGTCACCGTGCTGACGAAGAACAGGGCGACGCTCGACGGGGCATCGTTGCTGCTGATGGGCGTCGTGTATATCGGTTTCGGCTTCGCCGCGATGATCGACGTACGGGATGCCGAACCGAACGGCCTGTTCTGGACGGCGCTCGCATTCGGCAGCATCTGGGCGTCGGACACCGGCGCCTACTTCGCGGGCAGAAGGTTCGGCCGGACGAAGCTGTGGCCGGCCATCAGCCCGAACAAGACCGTAGAGGGGGCGATCGGCGGCGTGCTGGCCGCGCTCGCCGTCGCGGTCGCGTTCGCGCTCGCCGCGCCGGACTGGCTTTCCGTCGGCCGCGCCCTTCTGATCGGCCTCGCCGCGTCGGTCGCGGGCCAGATCGGCGACCTGATCCAATCCGCATACAAGCGGCTCCGCGGGGTGAAGGATACCGGACGGCTGCTTCCCGGCCACGGCGGCGTGCTCGACCGCTGCGACAGCTGGCTGATCGTCTTCCCGCTGCTCGTCCTGACCGGCCTCATTCCCCCGTCATGACACCGCTTCTGTCGATTCCGCGCTTTGAATTTCGATACTGGAGGACAGCATGAAAACGATTTCGATTCTCGGATCGACCGGCTCGATCGGCACCCAGACCCTCGACGTCATCCGCCATGACCGCGAACGGTACCGCGTGGCGGCATTGGCCGCGGGTACGAACGTCGATCTCCTCGTCCGGCAGGCGCTTGAATTCCGGCCCTCCGTCGTCAGCCTCGCGACGAAAGAGGCGGCGGAGCGGGCGGCGTCGATGCTGCCCGCCGGCATCCGCGTGCTGCACGGCGAAGAGGGGGTGATCGAGGCGGCGGCGGGCGCCGGCGCCGAGCTGGTCGTAACGGCGCTCGTCGGCAGCCGCGGCATTCGCTCGACGATCGCCGCGATCGAAGCGGGGGCGGCCATCGGCCTCGCGAACAAGGAGACGCTCGTCGCGGCGGGACACCTTGTCATGAACCTGGCCGAGGCGCGCGGTGTGCCGATTCTGCCGGTGGACAGCGAGCATTCCGCGATCTTCCAATGCCTGAACGGCGAGCGGCGATCCGACGTGAAGAAGCTTACGCTCACCGCGTCCGGCGGCGCGTTCCGCGACCGGACGCGCGATCAATTGAAGGATGTGACGGTCGAGCAGGCGCTGGCCCATCCGAACTGGGCGATGGGGGCGAAGGTCACGATCGATTCGGCGACGATGGCGAACAAGGGGCTGGAGGTCATCGAAGCCCATTGGCTGTACGGGATGCCATACGACAACATTGGCGTCCTGCTCCATCCGGAGAGCATCATCCATTCCATGGTCGAATTTGCGGACAACAGCGTAATCGCGCAGCTGGGCGTGCCCGATATGCGCATTCCGATCCAGTACGCGCTCACCTGGCCGGAACGGCGGCCTTCGCCCGCTCCCGCCCTCGATCTGGCGGCGGTCGGGAGGCTTCATTTCCGGCCGATGGATCCCGACCGCTATCCGTGCCTCGGAATGGCCTACGAGGCGGGGCGCGCCGGCGGTTCGGCGCCGCTCGTCTTCAACGCCGCGAACGAGGCGGCGGTCGAGCGGTTTCTGCGCGGCGAGATCCCGTTCCTCCGGATCGAGGACACGATCGCGGCAATGCTCGACCGCTTCCCGCCGGAACCGGTGGATACATACGAGGCGATCGCGGAATTGGACGCACGCGTGCGCAGGGAGGCAACGGCTCTCCAGTGGCGGCAATAGCGATTGGGCTTACGGCCGCGTCCTGCGCGGATGCCGGGCTTCACCCCCGCCGCACCGGCGCAGTCCGAGCGCCCTTTCGCTCTTGACCGGCCGCGACCGTCGCCATTGAAGCGTTGCATGCTTCGCCACAATGGTAACGGTCGATCGACCGTCCGCTTGCGGCCGCGTCCTGCGCGGATGCCGGGCTTCACCCCCGCCGCACCGGCGCAGTCCGAGCGCCCTTTCGCTCTTGACCGGCCGCGACCGTCACCATTGAAGCGTTGCATGCTTCGCCACAATGGTAACGGTCGATCGACCGTCCGCTTGCGGCCGCGTCCTGCGCCGATGCCGGGCTTCACCCCCGCCGCC
>Ga0310826_100381_pt1 | contig 48961 bp, 42 predicted proteins | sample WT_ome_FD_201306 | JGI IMG/M metagenome (GOLD analysis project Ga0310826, IMG submission 201306) | Sorghum-adapted microbial communities enriched on wild type (WT) sorghum from Joint BioEnergy Institute, Emeryville, California, United... ... | reverse complement strand
TGGACAACTATCGACGACGCATCATGACACACATCGCAGTCACCCGACCGCGACTACAGGCAGCATGATGAGGCCGCCCCGCTTAAGTACCAAGGGCCCCCAAAGGTGACTTTCAGGGCATCTCGAGGAGACGACGGTGCCCAGAAAGTCACTTTCTGGGCATCCGAGACGACGGGCACCTGGGAGGGCATCCGCCAGGCGAAGAGCGGGCACCCCGGAACGGCGGGCACCCCGGAGAGCGGGCACCCCGGAACGGCGGGCACCCGAAAGGCGGGCACCCCGGAGAGCGGACATCGGGGAGGTCAGGCGCGGCGGAAGTGCCGACTCGCCTGGGCGTCAGCCGTGCACGAACGCCCGGTCGATCTGCAGGTTCACCTCGCAGGTCGGGTCCCCGTCCGACTGGTCCACGGTGACCGTGGCGACCACGATCCGGGCGGCGCCGTGGATGGGCAGCCGCGCCGGCTCACCCGACCGGACCACGACGCTGTCGGTGGGCCGCCCGTCCAGTACGGACGTCACCACCAGCCGAGCCGGGTCGACGCAGTCGCCCGTGGCCGCGACGTTGGTGATCACGGGAACCACCGTGAGGTACCTCCGCTTGGTCGACTCCTCGGGAAGGAGGATCGTCGCCATCGCCCCGTGACCCATTCGCTCGTTGTCGGTGAGCTGGATGGTGCCGGTGATCGTGATCGCTGATGTCGTGACGTACCGCCAGATCGTGCCGCCCAAACCGGCCAGCAGCACCGCCAGCGCGATGATGAAGATGGTCCGGCGACGCTTCTGTGCCGGGCTGAGCGCCGGCCGAACCGCCACGGCCGATCCGTCGTCGGACGCGCTGCTCGGGCGCAGCATGATCGCGACGATGACCCCGATGCCGGAGACGACCATGCCGAGAATGTCGGCGGCCGTCCCGGCCTCCTCCGGTTCCAGGCGCCACAGGTACAACCCGACGCCGGCGAGAGCGACGACAGCCAGCAGCAGGACGAACCGCTCGGTCCGGCGCGTCGGCGAGGGCTTGACCGTCATGAGCACCTGTCCAGAAGGTTCGGGTCGGGGCGATAGCGACCAGGCTGTTCAACGTTGGGCAGATGTAACTGGAAGGAACTGTCCCATCTACCACTCACGATGAATCTGCGGATGGCCGCGGTGAGTGTCTCACACCACTCCGTCTGCCCATAGGGGATGCCGATGCCGTATCGCTCCTGATGCCCGAAGACCAGGTCCGGGACCACCGCGAGCCGGGAGTCGTGCTGAGCCATGCCGTAGAGAATCAGCTGATCGGTGGATATCGCATCGACGCGGCCCGCGAGCAGCTCGTCCATGCACTCGCGGAAGCCGGTCAGCGCCACCGTCGTGATCTGGACCGACTCGGCCGCTTCCAGCTGGGACAGCGAGGTGGTCCCGCTGGCGGTGCACACGGACAACCCGTTGAGGTCGCTGATCCGCGTCACCCGGGTGTCGCCCGCCCGTACGAGGACGCCCTGCCGGTTGAGGACATACGGCGCGGCGAAGGAGACGCGGGTGGCCCGCTCGTCCGTCTTGGAGAAAGTGGCGATCACCAGGTCGGCCCGACCGCTGATCAGGAAGTCCTCCCGCTGGGAACTCGCGACGTTCACAAACGTCGCGGTGAAGCAGAGCTCGTTCGCCAGCCAGTTGGCGAGGTCGTAATCGAAGCCGCTACGGGTGTAGTTCTCCTCATAACCCCAGCCGGGCTGATCGGACTTGACCCCGATGTTGATGACGCTCTTGCCGAGGGCGGACGTGCAGCCCTCGGGTGGCGGCTCGCTCGACGTGCACGCAGGAAGTGACAGGACGCCAACGGCGCACAGCATGGCGGCGACCCGTTTGGCGGTCAGGGTGGCGACCATGTAACTCAACGTATCAGCGTGATACGAATCTCACTCATGCCCAAATAGGGCAATGGGACCGAATCAACGAATCACGGCGCCCGCGATTGAGCACAGTCGCGTAACAGCCTTCTCACCGCAGCGATCGGACACGACCGGGAAACAACCCCCTCACCACCATGGCCATGCGCCGACCGACGCCGAGCCGATCATCGACAGACACCTAGACCTATATCTGCCGATCCGACGCTGGCCCGCGGAAGGTCCGTGCCGTGGTGAGACCCGTCTCGCGGATGTCCCCCACGCGGGCCCGGGGGGACATCCTCGCGCGCTCAGTACCGCGCGCTCCGCAGGCCGTCCGCGTCCTCCTTCATCCACCGGATGATCTCCCCGGTGACGAGGTCCGGCGCCTCGCGGTGCGGGAAGTGCCCGACGTCCGGCAGCAGACGCCACTCGTAGGCCGCGATGACGTACCGACCCGAGCCGAGGGCCGTCTCGGGCAGCACGAGCGGGTCGAGCGCGCCGTGCAGGTGCAGGGTGGGGGAGACGATCGGCTCCCGTACGTGGGCGCGGAACCGCCGCCCGTGCAGGCGCAGCAGGCTCCGCATGGCCCACCGGAACGACTCCATCGCGCAGAAGGCGGCCTGCGGAATCTGCATCGCCGTGCGGCAGGCCCGCTCGTACTCGGCGAAGTCCGCGGTCCGCGTCCAGGCCGGGCCGGACCAGCGGCGCAGGTACTCGCCCACCAGCGCGGCGTCGTGCCGGGTCAGCCGATGCTCGAACCGGGGGATCTGGAAGGCGAGCATCGGGGCCAGGGCGGCGTACTGCTCCCGCCCGCCCGTGAACAGGGTGGCGTGCAGCCGGGCCGGGTGGGCCGCCGCCATCACGACCAGCCGTTCCACGCTCCGGGGGTGCAGAGCCGCCGTCGTCCAGCCGATCTCCCCGCCGTACCCGGTGCCCACGATCGAGGCGGTCTTCTCACCCAGGGCCCGGATCAGCCCCACGATGTCGGCCGCAGCCGTGAACCCGTCGTAGCCACGCGGGGGCTTGTCGCTGGCGCCGTAGCCGCGCAGATCCACCGCAACCGCACGGAACCCGGCCTCGGCGAGCGCCGGCAACTGGTGCTGCCAGGCGGCCCAGTGCTCGGGGAACCCGTGCAACAACAGCACCAAGGGGCCACGGCCGGCCTCCGCGATGTGCAGCCGTGTGCCGTTGCCGCTGACATACCGGTGGGTCCACGGCCCCTCGGTCAGCACACACGACTCGTCAACGACTCGCACGGCGCCAGCATACGGCGGACATGACCGTACGGCCGCGAGCCGACGAGGCCGCGACCGTACGGTCCCTGCTGCTGCTCAAGCCCGGTGCCCGGGCCGCCCGCCTCAGTCCTCCCGGGTCGGATTCGCGCGCAGATTCGCCGCGATGAGATCCATAACCGACGAGTCCTGCAGCGTCGTGACGTCGCCGAGGGCGCGGTTTTCGGCGACGTCCCGCAGCAGCCGGCGCATGATTTTGCCCGACCGGGTCTTGGGCAGCTCGGGCACGAGCAGGATCTGGCGGGGCTTGGCGATCGGGCCGAGCGTGCGGGCCACGTGGTCGCGCAGCTCGCGGGCGAGCGCGTCACCCTCCTCCTGCGTGTTCGGCACCGCGTCGGCCCGCAGGATGACGAAGGCCACGATCGCCTGGGTCGTGGTCGGGTCGGTGGCACCCACCACAGCCGCCTCGGCGACCTTCGGGTGCGCGACGAGGGCCGACTCCACCTCGGTGGTGGAGATGTTGTGCCCGGAGACGAGCATGACGTCGTCGACCCGGCCCAGCAGCCACAGGTCGCCGTCCTCGTCCCGCTTGGCGCCGTCGCCCGGGAAGTACAGCCCCGGGAACCGCGACCAGTAGGTGTCGATGTATCGCTGATCGTCGCCCCAGACCGTGCGGAGCATGCTCGGCCACGGCTCGCGAACCACCAGGAACCCGCCACCGCCCTTGGGCACCGGGTTGCCCGTGTCGTCCACCACGTCGGCGACGATGCCGGGCAGCGGCTGCATCGCCGAGCCGGGCTTGGCGTGGGTGACGCCGGGCAGCGGCGAGATCATGATCGCGCCGGTCTCGGTCTGCCACCAGGTGTCGACCACCGGGCACCGGCCACCGCCGATGTGCTCGCGGTACCACATCCACGCCTCGGGGTTGATCGGCTCACCGACCGAGCCGATGATCCGCAGCGAGGACAGGTCGAACTTCGCCGGGATGTCGTCGCCCCACTTGGCGAACGTCCGGATGGCGGTCGGGGCCGTGTAGAGGATCGTGACCTTGTACTTCTGCACGATCTCCCAGAACCGACCCCGGTGCGGGGTGTCCGGGGTGCCCTCGTACATCACCTGGGTGGCGGCGTTGGCGAGCGGGCCGTAGACGATGTAGCTGTGCCCGGTCACCCAGCCGATGTCGGCGGTGCACCAGTAGATGTCCTTGTCCGGCTTGAGGTCGAAGACCGCGTGATGGGTCCAGGCGCACTGGGTCAGGTAGCCGCCGGTGGTGTGCAGGATGCCCTTGGGCTTCGCCGTGGTGCCCGACGTGTACAAGATGAACAGCGGGTGCTCGGCCTCGAACGGCTCGGCGGTGTGCTCCGGGCTGGCCGTCTGGACGGTCTCGTGCCACCACAGGTCACGCCCCGGCGTCCAGGGGATCTCCTCCCCGGTGCGGCGCACCACGATGACGTTGCGCACCGTGGGGCACCGCGTCAGGGCCTCGTCCACGGTGGGCTTGAGCGCGGTGGCCTTGCCCCGCCGGAAGCCACCGTCGGCCGTGATGACCAGGGTCGCGTCCTGGTCGAGGATGCGCCCGGCCAGCGCGTCGGCCGAGAACCCACCGAAGACCACCGAGTGGGTGGCCCCGATGCGCGCGCAGGCGAGCATGGCCACCACCGCCTCCGGGATCATCGGCAGGTAGATCGTGACCCGGTCCCGGGGCTTGACCCCCAGCGCGAGCAGCGCGTTCGCGGCCTGGCACACGGACCGGTGCAGCTCGGCGTAGGTGATGGTGCGCGTGTCGCCGGGCTCGCCCTCCCAGTAGATGGCCACCCGGTCGCCCAGGCCGGCCTCGATGTGGCGGTCCAAGCAGTTGTACGACGCGTTGAGCATGCCGTCGGCGAACCACTTGGCGAACGGCGGGTTCGACCAGTCCAGGATCTGGGTGAACGGCTTGTGCCAGTGCAGCCGCTTCGCCTGCTCGGCCCAGAAGGCGAGCCGGTCGGCGCTCGCCGCGGCGTAGGCGCTCTCGGTGACGTTGGCGTCCGCAGCCAGATCCGCCGGAGGGGCGAACCGGCGGGACTCGTGCAGCAGGTTGGCCAAAGTCTCGCTCACGACGACACACTCCTTGCTCGGCCGGACGGGGGACGGTAACTGCGGCTCAGGCTAGCCTGGCGCCCTCGAGCGGTCGATATGTGACGCCGCTTGCATGCGGTCGCCGGTCGTGCCGAGTCGACCAACGGCTACCGTCCTGGGTATGTCGCCGCTGACACCGCTGCTCTCGCTCCGGGACGTCCCTGATCTGCTCGCGGCGGCCCGCGCGGCAGCGGACGAGGCGCTGCGCCACCCCGCGCTGCGCCGGAAAGCCGGGCCGCTGGCCGCCGAGATCGGGCTGCGCGCCGCCGTGGCATCGGCCGCTCTGGAGGGCCGGCCGTACGAGGTGGACGAGGTCCGCTTCGGAACCGTCACCGATCCGGTGGTCCAGGGGGTGCTGCGGGTCACCACCGCCCTGCCCACCCTGGTCGACCGCTGGCCGAAGGCGCCCCGCCAGGTCCTGGCCCGGCTGCACCTGCTCGCCGCGCGGGACCTCGTCGGCGAGGACCTGCTCGGCCGGCCGCAGGACAAGGTCGACCGCCTGGACCTGCTCTGCCACGTGATCACCCACCCGGCCGGCGAACCCGCCCTACTCCGGGCAGCCGTGGTCCACGGCGAACTGCTGGCCGCCCGACCGTTCGCGGGGGCCAACGACGTGGTGGCCCGGGCTGCGGCTCGCCTCACGCTCATGGCCGAGGGCTTCGACCCGCGCGGGCTCATCGCGCCGGAGCTCGGCCACGTGGCCCGAGAGCCCGAGTACATCGGAGCCGCCCTGGCGTTTCGCACCGGCACGCCCGATGGACTACGGGCCTGGCTGCGTCACTGCGCGACCGCTGTCGAGATCGCCGCCGCCGAGCTGCGCTCCCTCGCCGACGCGCCCCTTTCTCGTTGATCTAGGGCTCAGGGTGGTTAGTTGATCTTCAAACACCACTCTACGCCCTAGATCAACACGCGAGGGGGCGGCATGAGGGGGCGGCACGAGGGGCGGCATGAGGGGGCGGCTAGATGCGGACCTCGGTGAGGTCCTCGACCTCGGTGAGCGGGGCCCAGCCCTGGTAGACGCCGTAGTCGAACTCCTCCAGACCCAGCGCCTGGGCGACCGGGGCCTTGCCACCGGTGTACTCCACCCGCAGCCACCCGTCGGCCTCGCCCAGGACGATGAAGGGCTCACCCTGCCACTTGCAGATGGTGCGGACGTAGCAGAAGTTCGCCACCTGGTCGGCCGGCAGCACCCGTACGTACCGGCCGGGGCGGACCTCCTCGAAGCCCTCGGCCGGGTCCGACCGGTAGAGCCGGATGTTGGCGCCGTCGGGGCTGCACTCGTACTCGTCGCCGCGCCAGTCGGCGTAGTACCCGTCCCGGATCTGCGGCACCGGGCCGGTCGACCGCGGTCCCGTCATGGCGTCCTCACCCATCGACCCTTGTCGGCATCGAAGCTGGCCACCAGCTCCTCGGTCCCCTCCCGCGTCAGTCGCCACATCTGGGCTCCGTGGGGGAGGCGAACACTGTCCACTTTGAACTCAGCCACCACATCGGTGTCGCCCGGTGCGAACCCGTTGCCACGGAACGGGGGTCGCTCGATCACCCACCCCTGCATGGCCCGCATGGCCGCCTCGTTCTGGCCGCCGTACGGCAACCGGTACAGGTCGGGCCGGTGCGCCACCCAGCGCAGCACGTGCACCTCGGTGTCGTCCTCACTGAACGGTGAGCCCGGGTAGACCAGCCCGAGCGCCCGATAGAGCGCCTGCGGGGTCTTGAGGTGGGCGACCTCGCTCGCCCGGTTCACGAAGCCGGATACCCGGTCGTATCCGCGCTCCAGGTAGTACGACAACTGGGTTGGCGGCACGGCCCGCTGCATGAGCACGGCGTTCTCGGCGCCCACCGTCGGGGCACCGGCGACGCCCGCACGCGCCGTCGTCTCGGGCTTGCGCGGCGCCGCGTCGTTGGGGGAGTCGTGACGCAGGCCGACCTCGGCCGCCCAGGAGGCGAGCGCCACGACCTGCGAGCCGGGCAGGGTCGTGCCCACGGGCGTGCCCGGGTTGATGGCGAACTGGACCCGCGGGCTGGGCCACGCCTCGATGAGCTCGACGAAGCTCACGCTCATCGTGCTCATGTCGGAGCCGAACCGGTCCCGACCGTAGTCGTCCAGACGTTCCTCCGAGGTAAATACCGAGATACGTCGCTCGCCGTCGACTTCCTCAATCTGCCACGGGAAGTACTTGTCCCGCGGGCGGGAGTTGGGCGGCAGCGAGATGGGCACCGGCAGGACCACCCGAGCCAGCAGCAGCGTGGACAGGAACGCGTCGGTGTTGTTGGACTCGACGGCCGACAGCAGCCTCAGCTCGGTCTCGTTCGCCGGCACGAACCCCACCGTCTCGGAGGGTTCGACGATCTCCGCGTCCTCGATCATGCCGCGGCGCGGGGTCCACGACGACGGCTTGGTCGCCGCCGGAGCGGGCGGCGGCTCGGCCCGCACCGACGGCCCGTCGGTGCTGACGGTCGCCTCGTACGTCGGGGTGGCCTCGTACGTCGGCGTGGCCTCATAGGTCGACGTCGGCTCGTAGGTCGGCGACGCGTACCCCTGGGCTGCCGACGCCTGGTGCTCGCGCAGCCGGGCCCCCAGGTCCCGCCCGCTCATGCGGGTCGTCGCCTCGGACCCGTAGTCGGCGCCGGCGGTCGCATCGTTCCCGCCAGCCGACTCGGGCCCGACCTCAATGATTTCGGCCTCGACCGTCTCCACGGGCGGCGGGCCGACGCTGGCGGTCACCCGGGTCGGCGGCTCGGGCTCGGTCGGGTACGACGGCTCGGTCGGGTACGACGGCTCGGCCGGGTACGACGGCTCGGTCGGGTACGACGGCTCGGTTGGATACGAGGACGCCCCGGACGCGTCGCGGCCGTCACTCGGTCCGTACGACGGCGGTGCCTGATACCGGTCCTGGTACCCGTCGGACCACCCGTAGCCGTCGGCCGGCCCGTAGGCGTGACGCCCCTCGTACGTCGAGCCGGGCGCGTAGGTCTGCTGCTGATACGTATCCGCCTGCTGGTAGGTACCGGCCTGCTGGTACGCCTCGGCCTGCTGCTGGTACGCCTCCGACCAGCCGTAGACGTCGTGTTGGTCGGCTCGGCGGTACCCCGCGGCGGCCCCGTAGCCCGGCTCACCCGGCCAGCCGTAGGCCGCCCGATGGGAGGGCCCGTAGAGCGGCCGCTCGATCGGGGCGAGCGCGGTCGACGGCGACGAGGCGGTCGGCGGAGCCGGTGGCGGCGGCGCGGCCGGCGGAGGCGGCGGTGGGGGTGGCGGCGCGACCCGCTGGTGAGGCGCTGCGGCCCGGGTCCGCTCGGCGGCGCGGATGCGACCGCTGATGGCCGCCGCGAGGTCGCTCTGGGCCATCCGGGCGCGCGCCCCGGTACGGCCGGGAAGCCGGACCTCGCCGCGGACGAGTTGAGAGATGAACCACGACGGGAGGTACGCCTCGATCGGCAGCCCCGGGTTGACGGCCAGCCACCACTCGTGGTTGGGCCACTCGTGGGCGAGCGTCGAGAACGGCACCGCCCGGTACGAGCCGTACGGCTCGTTCAGGCACAGGCGCATCGCCGCCGGCGAGGTGAACGCCAGCACGTGCGTACGGTTCCCCGTGGTCCAGGTGCCCCAGCCCATGGGGGCCCGGCCGGCCAGAGCCTCGGCGGACACGGGCAGCAGCAGCTCAGACCGGGCCAGGATGCGGAAGTAGCCATCCTGGTCCGCCGCGGCGAGTGCGTCGCGCATCGCCGCCTCTGCGTCGGTGGCCGGGTCCCACTGAAGCATCGGCCACCTCCTCATGCCCCTCTGGTGAGCTGCCCATGCCGGACCATACGAACCACCTCGGCGAGTGTGTGTCACGCACACTCACGCCTTGGACGGCGGGCCGCGTCGGATCGCCTGGCGGGCACCCCCCGAGACGGCCCGACTGACCGTGCACCACCGTCGGCGCGGCATCGCACCCCTGCCCAGCACAACCTACAAGGGGTGGTCGGTCCGCCACCACACGCCCACGGTCAACCCTGGATGGGGCGGATGACCGACCTCGGCGTCGGCGCAGGGGACACCCGTCGCCGTCCGCATCCGTCTAGCATCGCATCGATGCCCGCAGTAAGGCCCCTCGCGCAGCGGTGGATCACGTCACTGGTCGCCCTGGCGCTCCCGCTGGTCACCACCCTCGTGGCCCTCACCGGCCGGCCCGCCCACGCCGCCACCGGCGCCGCCCTCGTCTGCTCGCCCGCCCTGGCCCCGGGCCAGCCGGCGCCCGAGGAGCCGTGGCCGCAGTCCCGGTACGACCTGGCGACCGTGCACCGCCTCAGCCAGGGGGCCGGGGTCACCGTGGCGGTGCTCGACAGCGGCGTCGACCCGAACCACCCGCAGCTCGCCGGGGCCGTCCGCGGCGGGGGCGACCTGCTGGACGGGTCGACGGACGGTCGGGAGGACTGCGTGGGCCACGGCACCGCGGTGGCCAGCATCATCGCGGCCCGACCCGTCCCCGGGATCGCCTTCCGGGGGGTCGCGCCCCAGGCCACGGTTCTCTCCATCCGGGTGGGCGACCGCCGGGTGACCGAGGACGGGTACGTGGGCACCGGCGACGTGTCCGCGCTCGTGGCGGGTATCCAGGCGGCCGTGGCGGCTCGGCCCCGACCGGCCGTGCTCAACCTCTCGATATCGACCACCACCGACAGCCCCGCGCTCCGCAACGCCATCCAGGCCGCCCTCGACGCCGACATCGTGGTGGTCGCGGCGGTCGGCAACCTGGCCGAACGCGGCAACCCGACGCCGTACCCGGCCGCCTACGACGGCGTCGTGGGCGTCGGGGCGATCGGGAGCGCCGGGCTCCGCTACGGGCCGTCGCAGATAGGTCGGTACGTCGACCTCGTGGCCCCGGGCGAGCAGGTCCTGGCGGCGAGCCCGCTGGCCGGCCACGTCGCGGTCTCGGGCACGAGCTTCGCCGTCCCGTTCGTGGCCGGTACGGCCGCGCTGATCCGGGCGCGGTGGCCCCACCTGGACCGCACCGAGGTGGTCCGCCGGCTGCTCGCCACGGCTGACCCGCCCGCAGGCGGGCAACCCTCGCTCGAGTACGGCTACGGCGTGGTCAACCCGCTGCGGGCGCTGACCGAGGTCGTGCCGCCGGCGGCCCCGGCCGGCCCGGCCCCAACGGTGGAGCCCGTGCTCGACGCCGCCGGTCTCGCCGCGGACCCGGCGACCGGGCCGTCCGGACGGGTGCTCGCCGTCGCCGCGGCCCTGCTGCTGGCGGCCGTCGCGGTCGCGGCTCTGGCCATGGTCACCCCGGCCGGACGGCGGCGGGGCTGGCGTCCGGGCCGCCTCGACCCCACGCCTCCGCCGTCCGATGACGGAAGTGGCCTGTTCGACCATCTCCCGTCGTCACTCAACGGCCCGCCGTCACCGCCGGCCCGGTCATCGCTCACCGCCCGGTAGTCGCCCGCCCATGACAAAGGGCCGGTGGGAAGTACCCACCGGCCCTCGCGTCGCTGCTGCGATCAGCGCCCACCCGCGATGATTTCGGCACCGTGCTTGTCGGTCCGGTCGTAGATGAGAACGGCCTGCTGGAGGCCGGCATTGATCTGGCGCAGCTTCTGCAGGATGGCGTCGGCGTCGGCGCTCCATTTGGTCTGCCGGGTCAGGAAAGCCTCGCGCGCCTCGCCCTCCCAGGAGCTGAGCAGAATCTTGCCCGACGCATTGATGCGCTCGAGCGCTTCTTCAATGCCCTTCGCGGCCGAGGCGATCGCCTGGTACGCCTCCAAGCACACGCCCATGTTGATGGAAAACGCGTAATCGGACACGTGTGGGAACCCCCTGATCACAGCGGAAGCTTCATGAAGGTATCCGTGGCCTGGTCGGTGGCCGCCTCACTCTCACTCGCGTGGACGCGGCACAGGTCGGCGACCTCATGCAGCAGCCGCAACAGGCTCTCCTGCTGGGCGCCCCACATCTCGTTGGCCGACTGGTAGCCCAGGCCCGCCTTGCCGGTCCAGGCCGGCCGCGTCGTGTCCACCCAGTGGCGGATGGTGGCGAGCTGACGCTCGATCTCCAACCGTTCCTTATCGAACTCCCCAGCGATCCGGCGAAGCTCGGCCGGATCCAATCTGGTCGAGGACACCTCCCGTACCCCTTCTCTCGGCTCCCGGCACCTGCCGCGAGGCTGTCCACCGTAGTCGCTTCATCGACGCCGTTAACGGTTCGACGCCCTGACGGTAATAGGCCGACCAGACGAGGGCTACCCCGTACGCGGGACCTGTGGATAACTTCCGACATCGCCGGCATTTCCCACGGCCATGGATGGCCGACGGGTTCGGTTCGGGCGTGTACCCCCGCGACGCCGCGAAATCCGCTCACGCATCGATCTGGCCCTCACGACGAGCCCACCCGATTTGGCCCAGCTTCGAGGTGGCCCGCCGAGCGTCGAGCGGAGCGGTCAGGTGCGGTTGGCCGGCAGGCCGGCCGCGGCCGGATCCAGGGCCGGCCCCGCCGGCACGAGCGCGACCAACGAGGCCGGCAGGCGCTGGGGCGGGACGGAGCCGTACCCGAGGATGCCGAGCACGTCGGTCGACGGCACGGCGAAGCGTCGCCCGAGGTCGGAGACCACGGCGAGCGAACCGGAGGGCGCGTTCGGGCTGGGGAGCGACTCGACGAGCACGCCGCGGCCGGGCGGTACCGCGATGTGATCGGCGAGCAGCCCCACCGCCTCCGGGTCGGGCGTCACCGCCGCCTCCCCGGGCACCGGCGGCAGCAAATCGACAACCGCCACGTCCGGGACGGCCTCGCCCGGTGCGAACGTGGCGCAGACCGCGCCGCGCTGGCTGGGCGACACCTGGGTCGGTGTGTGCGCCGGTGGCGCGTCGTCCCCGGTCGGGACGAGGTCCGGCAGCTTCGGAGCGGCGGCGTACTCGGCCGGGCTGATCTCCCGGACCGGGTCGCCGCCGTTGGCGTTGTCGGCCACCAGCAGCGCGGCCTGCACCGCCGTCACCGTGCTCACCCCGTCCTCGAGGGCGACCCCGTAGAGCCGGCGACCGTCCGGATTGGTCACCACGAACACCTCGCCGACCTGCAGCCCGGGAAGGGCCGAGGGCCGGGCCGCGCGCGGCGTCGACACGGGTCCGAGCCCCGGACCGGCCGGAATGGTGTTGAGCACCGCCGTCGACATGGCGACGGCCGACGACTCGACCCAGGTGAAGGCGGCCAGCACCAGCTCGGGGTCGAGCAGCGCGAACCGACGGTTGTTCCAGACCAGGTGGAACCCGCCGGTGGAGTCGACCGCGAGGATGCCCGCGTCGTCGAGCGGCGAGGCGTCCGGCACCCAGCCGATGCGCAGCACCGACTCAGGCCCGGCGTCGCCCGGCCGCGAGCACAGCGTCCACGGGGAGTTCACGAGTTGGTCGGGACCCGGCAACGGGTCGGGCACGCCGGGGATGCCCACGGGCGTGCCGCGGGGGACACCCACCAGCGCCGCCCGGGCCACCTGCACGGTGTCGGTGGTGCCCAGCAGCAGGATGGCCGAGGTGTAGTTGAGGACGGGATAGAGCACCCCGTCCACGTAGACGTACCGGGCGCCGGTCTCCTTCTCGATGATCGTGGCCCGGCCCTCCCGCCAGGCATCGCCCGTCCCGGGCCGCAGCAGGCCGTAGACGCCGACCGCGGCCACCGCGAGGACGGCGACCATCACGCTCGCGAACAGAGCGCCGCCGATCCGCCGCGACGGCGAGACGGCCGGATCGGGATCGCGCATGGCCAGGGCGCTCACCACCCGCTGCAGGGCGAACTGGTGCGAATGCAACTGGTCCGATCGCGACGCCATCGACCCCTCCCGTAGCGACCGCCACAGCCTATTCGGCGAGGACGCGGGCGCGGGGGCACCGCCGAGGGCGGCGATGACGGACTCCGGTGAACCGACCAGCGGTTCCGATGGACCGACAGGCGAGCTGGCGCTGTCCCTGACGCGCTACCTGTGGGACGATCGCGCGATGGTACGTCGACTCCTCGGCCTTCTCGTCCCGTTCGCCGGGTCGGCTGTCGCGGTCTACCTGAGCACCGTGATCTTCGACCGCGAGATGTTCGACCACGCGATCTCACTGTCGGCCGATACCACGCGGGAGACGGTGCAGACGGTCCTGATCGTCACGGTCATCTTCGGCCTGGTGAACCTGGTGGTGAAGCCGGTGGTCCGGTTCGTGACCTTCCCGATCCGGATCCTGAGCTTCGGCCTGTTCTCGCTGATCATCAACGGCGGGATGCTCCTGCTCACCGGGTTCATCGCGAACAGGATCGATCTGGCGTTCCGCGTCGAGCTCACCTGGTGGGTGATCGTGGCCGCCCTCTTCATCGGCCTCGCCTCGGGCGCGCTGAACTGGATCGGCGACAAGATCACCCGGCCCCGCCCGAAGACGGTGGTGAAGGTCGTCGAGGCCCCGCCGCCGTCGCCCCAGGTGCCCCAGTACCAGCCGCGCCCACAGTACGGACCGCCCCCGGCCTCGGCCCCGCCGTACGGCTCCAGCCAGCCCGGTTCCGGCCAGGCCTACGGCTCGGGCCAGCCGTACGGGTCGGGCCCATCCCAGGGTGCCGCGCCGCAGCACGGCGCCGGCGCGCAGTACGGTGCCGGGCCGCAGTACGGCTCGGGCCAGCCCACCGGGTCCGGGCAACCGTACGGCTCCTCCGGCCAGCAGAGCCAGCCGTACGGCCCGGGTCAGCAGTACGGACCGGGGCAGTCGTACGGCTCCGGCCAGTACGGAACCGGCCAGCAGTACGGCCCGGGGTACGGGGGGTAACGCGTCCTCCGACGCGTCCCGCTGCGGCCCCGACGATCGTCGGACCGACGATCGTCGCGCAAGACCCGCCGGCCGCCGCGACCGTACGCCCAGGCCAGTGCCGGGTCGGTCACGGCGGCCGGGGCGACGCCGGGGCCACGGTCCAAGGCACCACCCGGCCGCCCGGATTTGCGCATGCGCCTGCGCCGCGACGGCAACTAGGGTCGCGGCATGCACCTGCGCCGCGACGATGGATACGAGATCGACACCGATCCGAACCGGCTGGACCTGACCCGGATACACCACTGGCTGTCCACGGATGCCTACTGGGCCCTGGGTCGATCCGAGGCGACCGTCGCCACGGCCGTGGCCAACTCGACGTGCTACGGCGTCTACGATGCGCAGGCAACCCAGGTCGGGTTCGCCCGCGCGGTGACCGACGGCGCCACCTTCGCCTGGGTGTGCGACGTCTACATCGACCGGGCCGTCCGCGGGCGCGGGCTGGGCACGTGGCTGGCCCGCAGCATCGTGGCCGACCTGACCGAACGCGGGGTGCCCCGGCTGCTGCTCGCCACGGCCGACGCCCACGAGATCTACCGGAAGGCGGGGTTCCAGGAGGTCGCCCGGCCGTCCTTCTGGATGGAGCTCGACCGCCGTGGCCCCATCGCCTATCCCACCCGCGACGCCACGTGACGCCTGTCCCCGCGTGACGACACCGGCCGCGTGGCGACTTAAGGTGACGTCGCCGACAGGTAAGGGGAACTAAGGAGCGCCCCCGGCATCGAGGCCTTACGGTGTCCCGGTGGCTGCCCATCGCGCCGGTTATCTGTCCGCCGTCGCCGCCTACCTGATGTGGGGGCTGTTCCCGCTCTACTGGCGCCCGCTGCTGCCGGCGACCCCCGTGGAGATCCTGGCCCACCGCATCGTCTGGTCGGCGGTCTTCGTCCTGAGCGTCATCGCCGTGCTGCGGTCCTGGCGGACGTTCGGCCCGCTCCTGCGACCCCGGACGCTGCTCACGATCAGCCTGGCCGCCGTCCTCGTGGCCCTCAACTGGGGCATCTACATCTATGGGGTCAACAGCGAGCGGGTGGTGGAGACCTCGCTCGGCTACTTCATCAACCCCTTGGTCACCGTGCTGCTCGGCGTCCTCGTGCTGCGGGAGCGGCTGACCGCGGCCCAATGGGTCGCCGTCGCGGTGGGCGCCGTGGCGGTCGGCGTGCTGACCGTCGACTATGGACACGCCCCCTGGGTGGCGCTGAGCCTCGCCGGCACGTTCGGCCTCTACGGGCTGGTCAAGAAACGCCTGCAGGTGCCAGCCGCGCACGGTCTCGCGCTGGAATCCGGCCTGCTGTTTCTCCCGGCCGCCGGCTACCTGATCGTGCTCGCGCAGAACGGGGAGTCCACCTTTGGCCGGGTCTCCGGCCTGCACACCGCCCTGCTCGTCGGGGCCGGGGTGGTGACCGCCGTTCCCCTGCTCCTGTTCGCGGCGGCCGCCAACCGGATTCCGCTGAGCGCCATGGGTCTGCTGCAGTACCTCGCCCCGATCCTGCAGCTGGCCTGCGGGGTGTTGATCTACCACGAACCCATGCCGCCGGCCCGCCTACTCGGCTTCGGCCTGGTCTGGCTGGCCCTGGCCATCTTCACGGCCGACGGAATCCGCCGCGTACGAGCCGGGGCCCGGGCGACCCGGGCCGTACCGGCGCCAACCGGGGCAACGCCTACCGCCACAGCGTCAGCCACCGCGGCACCGACCGGCCCGGCGGCCCGGTGAGTCCTGGTCCGCAGTGGGGCACGTACACCGGGGACGGTCGTTTCCGGGGGAGGCTCCTTCGTGAGGGCTGCCCTTCGCGGCGACGGTCGTTCACGGTGAGGTCCGGTCACCGGGCCCTCTCGCCACCGTGCTTCTCGCCACGGTGACTCCCGGTCACCATGACTCCCCGTTGACGTGACGGCGCGGCTGGGGTTGAGTAGTTACACCGTGTGGCCGGAGGGGGTGTCGAAACCATGGTGGTGCGGCACCCGAGCGAGGAGCCCTCGGACCTCATTCGGAGCGTGTCGCGGGCGCTGCGCGTCCTCGAGGCCGTCGGCCAGAGCACCCGCGGTCTCACGGTGAAGCAGATCGCGCGCCGATGCGAGCTCACCACGGCCACCACGTACCACCTGATCCGCACCCTTGCCTACGAGGGCTACGTGACCCGCCGCGACGACGGCACCTACACCATCGGCTTGGAGGTCACCGACCGCTTCCGCGAGCTGGTCGCCGCGTTCCGCGCGCCCGACTCCGTGGTGGAGGTGCTGCACAAGGCGGCCGCCGACATCGGGTACAGCCACTTCCTGGGCTCGTTCCGAGCCGGACAGGCCGTGATCACCACCACCGTCACGGGGCAACGCTCGCCTCACATCGAGGAGCTGCTTCCGGGCTTCGACGACGGCGCCCACGCCACCGCCCTGGGCAAGGCCCTGCTCGCCACCCTGACCCACGACCAGCGCCTGCGCTACCTCAAGGACCAGGGCATGCGCGCCTACACCCGCCACACGCTGACCGATCCGGAAGCGTTGGAGGCCGACATCCTCGCGGGCGACCGGCGCGGCATGCAGACCGAGGTGTCGCAGTTCCGCGAGGGGGTGGCCTGCGCCGCGGTTCTGGTCCAGGCCGACCGGGACCCGGAGCGGCGCATCGCCCTCGGCTGCGCCATGCCGGCCGACCACCTCGGCGAGTCCGCGGCCGAGATTCGCGAGCACCTCCAGGCCACGGCCCGGGCCATCGCGGCGCAACTGGCGGCCACCCCGACCCTATGACCCGCCGCCGCTCCTGTGAGCCACCCCGACCCTGTGCTCCGCCCAAACCCGGTGATTCAGCCGGCGTCTGAACCACCCGGCGTCAGGGTCCGTGAACGCCAACGTGCAGGCTCGCCGCAATCCCGTGGCCCGGATGACGAACTCGCCCCGCCGTGACGGATGACGAGGACCTGATCCGCGCGTTGCACGCCGAACACGGCGACGCGCTGTTCACCCACGCTCTGCGTCTGTGCGACGGCGATCGTCAGCGGGCGGAGGACCTGGTCCAGGAGACCCTGCTGCGAGCGTGGCGGCATCCGGAGGCCCTGGACCCGGACCGGGGCTCGACGCGGGCCTGGCTGTTCACCACGGCCCGACGGCTCGCCATCGACGCCTGGCGGCGGCGGGAGGCCCGGGTCGGCGAGGTGGTCACCGACAGCCTGCCGGAGCCGCCGCCGGACCTGTCCGAGACGGACCGGGCCGTCGAGGCCTGGACGATCGCGGAGGCGCTGGACCGGCTCTCGCCCTCCCACCGCGAGGTACTCATCGAGTGCTTCTACCGGGGGCGGTCGGTGGCCGAGGCGGCGGCGGTCCTGGGCATCCCACCCGGGACGGTAAAGTCGCGGACCCACTACGCGGTCCGCGCGCTCCGACTGGTGCTCGACGAGATGGGGGTGACGCGATGAGGTCCCCGATCCCGGGACCGGCGTCCCCGAACCCGTACCCGCCCGGTCCCTGCCCGTACGAGATGAACGACGGCGCCTACGTCCTCGGCGCCCTGGCCCCGGCCGAGCGGGCGGAGTACGAGCGCCACCTCGCCGTCTGCCCACCGTGCCGGGAGGCGATCGCCCAGCTGGCCGTGCTGCCCGGGCTGCTCGGCCGGCTCGACCCTCAGACGGCCGAACGCTCGGTCAGTGCGCCACCGAGCCTGCTGCCGCGGGTGCTCGCCGCCGTCCGGGCCCAGCGGGCCGCCGCCCGGCGTCGCCGCCTGCTCACCGCGGTGTCCGGGGTGGTCGCGGCGCTGGCGTTGGCCCTCGTGGTGGGCATCGGCGCCCACCTGGCCCAGCCCGCAGCCCCGCCCGCGACGCCGGCCCCGGTCGCCTGGCGCCCCATGTCGGTCGGCGAGGGACCCGTCCGGGTCGACGCCGAGATCGGCATCCAGGAGCAGGCGAGCGGGACGCTCGTGTCCGTCCGCTGCCTCTACCACGGCGACTCGGACCGAACCTGGCAGGTATTGCTGATCGTCTATCCTCGCGACGAGGAGGCGGAGTCGATCGGCAGCTGGGTGGCCACCGGCGGTCGGCCGGTCGAGGTCAGCGCGATCACCCGGTACTCCCCCGAGCAGATCGACCGCATCGAGCTGCAGACCCGCAACCGTACGACCATCGCCTGGTGGTCACCCTGACGGACCCGGCGCGGGCTGTGGCCGGCCCGAGCGGCCGCCGGCCCGGCGCCTTCAGGCCGTACGGTCGGCGATGACGTCGGCCAGCGACTCCAGGGCCCGCCGGGCGCTGCCGTCGGGCAGCTCGGCCAGGTGCGTACGGGCCCGCTCGGCGTAGCCGCGGACGGTCTCCCGGGCCCGCTTGAGCCCGGCCGAGTCGCGCAACAGCTCCAGCGCCTCGGCCACCAGGTCGTCGTCGGTAAGCGGGCCCAGAGCCAGGATCTCCCGCAGCCGCAGCGAGTTGGGGTCGGTGGCGTCGTCGGCCAGGGCGTAGAGCACCGGCAGCGTCGGCACGCCCTCCCGCAGGTCGGTGCCGGGCGTCTTGCCGGACTCCGACGACGGCGAGGCAATGTCGAGCAGGTCGTCGGAGAGCTGGAACGCGATGCCGACCGTCTCGCCGTACGCGCTGGCCACCTCGACGGTCGACGGGTCGAGCCCGCCGAACATGCCGCCGAACCGGGCGCAGGTCCCGATCAGCGACCCCGTCTTGTCGGCGATCACCCGCAGGTAGTGCTCCACCGGGTCGACGCCTCGCGGCCCCACCGTCTCGGCGATCTGGCCCTGCACCAGCCGAGCGAAGGTATCGGCTTGGATCCGCACCGCCTCGGGACCGAGCCGAGCGGCGAGGTTGGCCGCCCGGGCGAAGAGGTAGTCGCCCGTGAGGATCGCCACCGCGTTACCCCACCGCGCGTTGGCCGAGGGCGCGCCCCGCCGCACGGGGGCCTCGTCCATGACGTCGTCGTGGTAGAGCGTGGCCAGATGGGTCAGCTCCACCACCGCGCCCGCCAGCACCACCTCTTCGCTGGTGGCGCGGCCGCCGAGCTGGGCCACCAGAGCCGTCAGCAGCGGCCGGAACCGCTTGCCACCGGCCTCCACCAGGTGCCGCGCGGTCTCGTTCAGCACGGGGTCGGCGGCCTCCACCGCCTCCCGCAGGAGCACCTCGACCCGCTCGACGATGCCCCGCACGGTCGCCTCGAGGACCGGATCTCCGGCGAGTGCGGCGTCACCGAACGTGACTGCGGGCCCCCCGCCGCCCGGCCGCGGACCCGCCGCTGGCGGGTCGGCGGACATTGCCGCGGTCGCGTTCTTCACCACGCACCCACGATGACATACGGATGCCGCTCAAGCTCGCACACCCCGCCCAGCACCGGCCGCGCGTCGCGCCGACGGTGACGGACGGTCACGGCCGCGATCACTGGAGGAACTCGGCCGCCTGGTGCGCCAGGTCCAGCACCGGCGTCGGGTAGACGCCCAGCGCCAGGGTGGCCACGGCGCCGACCCACAGTGCGGTCCAGGTGAGCGTGCCGGCGCTGGCGACCACAGGGCCGTTCTCCACCGGCTCGGACAGCCACATCATGACCACGACGCGCAGGTACGGGAACGCGAGCACCATGCTCGTGACCACACCCGCGATGACCATGGCGACCTGCCACTGCCCGCTGGTCCCGAGCGCCGCGCTGAACACCGCGAACTTGCTGGTGAACCCGCTGGTGAGCGGGATCCCGGCGAAGGCCAGCAGGAGGAACGTGAACAGGGTGGCGACCATGGGCGACCGACGGCCCAGCCCGGCCCACCGGCTCAGGTGCGTGGCCTCGCCGTCCTCGTCGCGGACCAGCGACACCGCGGCGAAGGCCGCCACCACCGTGAAGCCGTAGGCGGCCAGGTAGAACAGCGACGACGAGACGCCCTCGCGGCTGAAGGCGAGCGCGCCCACCAGCAGGTAGCCGGCGTTGGCGATCGACGAGTACGCGAGCAGCCGCTTGATGTCGGTCTGGGTCACCGCCAGCACGGCGCCCACCAGCATGGTGAGGATCGCCACCGCCCCGATCACCGGCTCGATGTCCCACCGCACCCGGTCCAGGGCCACGTACAGCACCCGCAGCAGGGCACCGACGGCGGCGACCTTGGTGCAGGCCGCCATGAACGCCGTGACCGGCGTGGGCGCGCCCTGGTAGACGTCCGGGGTCCAGACGTGGAACGGGACCGCGGCCACCTTGAACAGCAGCGCCACCGCGACGAGGGCGACGCCTCCGAACAGCAGCAGCGGGTTCACGGTCGAGCCGAGCGCGGCGGTGTGGATGCCGCCCAGGCGGAACGTGCCGGCGAACCCGTAGAGCAGCGCGGCCCCGAAGACGAAGAACGCCGACGCGAACGACCCCAGCAGGAAGTACTTCAGGGCCGCCTCCTGGCTGATCAGGCGGCGCCGGCGAGCCAGCGCGCACAGCAGGTAGAGCGGCAGCGAGAAGACCTCCAGCGCCACGAACATGGTCAGCAGGTCGTTGGCCGCGACGAAGAGCGTCATCCCGCCGAGCGCGAACAGCGTCAACGGGAAGACCTCGGTCGCCCCTGACTCGCGCACCTGCCGGCGGTCGGCCTCGCCACCGACCGGGAGCGAGGCCTTGGCCACGAAGGGTCCACCTTTGTCGATGCGGCGCTCGCCCATCAGCAGCAGCGCCACCATGCCGAGCACGATGACCGTGCCCTGCAGGAACAGGGCCGGCCCGTCGACCGCGATCGCGGTGTCGGCGGTGAAGTCGCGCGGGCTGTTGTTGGCCGCCCGCACCACGGTCACCAGCGCCGCGACCAGCGCGATGAGCGAGAGCCAGAACTGCAGGAACGGGCGGCTGCGCCGGGAGGCGAACGCCTCGATCAGGATCCCGAGGCACGCCCCGCCGAACAGGACGAGCATCGGGCCCATGGCCAGGTAGTCCAGCGCCGGGAGCCGGATCTCCTGAGTCAGCGTCTCCTGCGCCAGCATCTGGACGGCGGTGCTCATGGTTGTGCCTCCTGGGCCTCAGGCGCCGGGTCGGACCGGCCGACGTCCTGCAGGGTCGCCGCCACGGCCGGGTTGATCACGTCCAGCAGCGGCTTCGGGTAGAAGCCGAACAGCACGATCAGGGCGATCAGCGGAGCGACCACAATGGACTCACGGAGAGAGATGTCTTTACGCATGGCCGGCACCTCGGGCAGCGCCGGGTTGAGCTGGCCCTGCGTGGTGCGCTGCACCATCCACAGCACGTACGCGGCGGCGAGGATGATGCCGAGGGTCGCCACCACGGCCACCGGGCGGTTGGCCGTGTAGGTGCCCAGCAGCACCAGGAACTCGCTGGCGAACGGCGCCGTCCCGGGCAGGGCGAGCGAGGCGAGGCCGGCGAAGAAGAACACCCCGGCCAGCACCGGCAGCAGCTTGCCCGCGCCGCCGAAGTCGGTCACCAGGGCCGAACCCCGCCGGGCCACCAGCATGCCCACCACCAGGAAGAGCAGGCCGGTGGCCAGGCCGTGGTTGACCATGTAGAGCACCGCGCCCGAGCCGGCCTGGGTGGTGAAGGCGAAGATGCCGACCCCGATGAAGCCGAAGTGGGCCACCGAGGTGTAGGAGACCAGGCGCTTGAGGTCGTTCTGCCCCACGGCGAGCAGCGCCGCGTAGATGATGCCGACCAGGGCGAGCGCGATCGCCCACGGGGCAAAGTAGACGGACGCCTCCGGGAACAGCGGCAGGCAGTAGCGGAGGATGCCGAACGTCCCGACCTTGTCCAGCACGCCCACCAGCAGGGCCGCCGTCCCGGCCGGCGCCGCCCCACCCGCGTCGGGTAGCCACGTGTGGAACGGGAAGAACGGCGCCTTGATGGCGAACGCCAGGAAGAAGCCGAGGAACAGCCAGCGTTCGGCGGTGGGCGACAGCTCCGCGTCGGTGAGCGCGGCCCAGTCGAACGTGTTCCCGCCCAGCACCCACAGGCCGATGACCGCGGCCAGCATGAACAGGCCGCCGACCAGCGAGTAGAGGAAGAACTTCACCGCGGCGTACTGCCGGCGCACGCCCCCGAACGAGCCGATGAGGAAGTACATCGGCACGAGCATGATCTCGAAGAAGACGTAGAAGAGGAAGACGTCGGCGGCGGCGAAGACACCGACCATCGTGGACTCGAGGGCCAGCAGCAAAGCCAGGTACGCCTTGGGGGAGCGCTTGGCCGGCTGCCCGGTCTCCACCGAGGTCTCCTGCCACGAGTAGATGATCACCAGCGGCACGAAGACCACGATGAGGGCGATCATCACCAGGGCGATGCCGTCCACCGCGAAGGTGAACCGGGCGTCCCAGGTGGGAATCCACGGGTACGACTCGCGCAGCTGCAGCCGGGCACCGCCCGCGTCATAGGCGAGCCAGGTCGCGACGCCGAGGCCGAGCTCGACCAGGGTGAAGGCCAGCGCCACCACCCTCGCCACCGCGGTCGCCGTCCTCGGCAAGGCCGCCACGACGACCGCGCCGACGAGCGGCAGAGCGGTCAGCAGGGACAGGTACGGGAAGTCGGAGTCAGTCACCTTTATCTCCCACCCACAAGCTCGCCACCGACCTCAGCCCAGCCGGACCACGAGGAAGGCGACGGCCACGAGCAGCGCACCGCCCAACATGGACAGTGCGTACGAACGCACGAACCCGGTCTGGGTCCGGCCCAGGCGGCTCGATCCCCCGCCCACCATGGCGGCGAGACCGTTGACCAGCCCGTCGATGCCCTTGTTGTCGAAGTAGACCAAGGCTCGGGTCAGGTAGATGCCGGGCTTCTCGAAGACCGTCTCGTTGAACGCGTCGCCGTAGAGGTTACGGCGGGCGGCGCGCACCAGCGCCCCGGCCGGCTGCTCGGTGAGCGCGGTGCCGTTGCGGAACAGGGCCCACGCGAGCAGCACCCCGAGCACGGTCACGCCGATCGACAGCCAGGTCACCGCGGCGTGGCTGAGGTGATGCGCCGCTTCCGCTTCGTGCACACCGGCGAAGACCGGGTTGAGCCAGTCGGGCACCGAGGTGCTCAGCAGCCAACCGGCGCCCACCGAGCCGAAGGCCAGCAGGATCAACGGCACGGTCATGATCGGCGGCGACTCGTGCGGGTGCTCGATCTCCTCGGTCCAGCGCTTCGGGCCGTGGAAGGTGAGCACGAACAGCCGGGTCATGTAGAAGGCGGTGAGCCCGGCACCGAGGAGCGCCGCGATGCCGTAGAGCCAGCCCGTCCACCCGGGACGGTCGAACGCGGCCGCGATGATCGGCTCCTTGCTGAAGTAGCCGGACAGCGGCGGCAGGCCGATGATGGCGAGCCAGGCCACCAGGAACGTCGCCCAGGTGATCTTCATGTACTTCCACAGACCACCGAAGCGCCGGATGTCGGTCTGGTCCCGCATGCCGTGCATGACCGAGCCGGCCCCCAGGAAGAGCCCGGCCTTGAAGAAGCCGTGGGCCAGCAGGTGGATCAGGGCCAGCGCGTAGGCGCCGCCGCCGAGACCCACGCCCAGGAACATGTAGCCGATCTGGGAGACCGTCGACCAGGCGAGCACGCGCTTGATGTCGTCCTTGGCGCAGCCGATGATCGCGCCCATGAGGAGCGTGATCGCGCCGATGGCGACCACGAACGCCTGCGCGGTCGGGTTCGCGTCGAAGATCGGGTTCGACCGGGCGATCAGGTAGACACCCGCGGTCACCATGGTGGCCGCGTGGATGAGCGCGGAGACCGGCGTCGGGCCCTCCATGGCGTCGGGCAACCAGGCCTGCAGCGGGAACTGACCGGACTTACCGCAGGCGCCGAGGAGCAGCAGCAGCCCGAGGGCGAGCGTCACCCCGCTGGACAGCCGGGCCACCCCCTCGGCCACGCCGGCGTAGTCGACCGTGCCAAGGGTAGCGAACATGATGAATATGGCGATCGCCAACCCCGCGTCACCGACGCGGTTCATGAGGAACGCCTTCTTACCTGCGGTGGCCGCGCTGTTCCGCGTGTACCAGAAGGAGATCAGCAGGTAGGACGCGAGACCCACGCCCTCCCAGCCGAAGTAGAGCATGACGTAGTTGTTGCCCAGCACGAGCAGCAACATGGCGGCCACGAAGAGGTTGAAGTAGGCGAAGAAGGTCCGCCGTTTGGGGTCGTGGGCCATGTAGCCGACCGCGTAGACGTGGATGAGGAAACCCACGCCCGTGATGAGCAGGACGAAGACCGCCGACAGCGGGTCGAAGAGCAGCCCGAAGTCGACCTGCAGCGAGCCGACCTGCAGGAACGGGAACAGGTCGATCTCGGCAGACCGTTCGCTGGCCGGCAGGTTGCGCAACTGGAAGAAGTAGGTGAGCCCGAGGGCGAACGCCACGCCCACGGAGAGCACGCCCAGCCAGTGACCCCACCGGTCCGCCCAGCGCCCGAGCAGCAGCAGGATCGCGGCGCTCGCGAGCGGGATCGCGATGAGCAACCAGAAGGAGTTCATCGTCGCCTCAGTACCTCAGCAGGTTCGCGTCGTCGACGCTCGCCGAGCGCCGGGTGCGGAAGATCGACATGATGATGGCAAGGCCCACGACGACCTCGGCCGCGGCCACCACCATGACGAAGAACGCCATGATCTGGCCGTCGAGCGTGCCGGTGATCCGCCCGAACGTGACCAGGGCCAGGTTCGAGGCGTTGAGCATCAGCTCAATGCACATGAACAGAACAATCGCGTTGCGCCGGATCAGCACGCCGACCGCACCGATCGTGAACAGGATCGCGGCGAGCACGATGTAGTAGCCGGGCTGCACGACGCCTACCTCCCCTCGCCGCCCTGGCCGACCGACGGCGCGGCCGACGCGTGGTTGCCTGCGGATTCGTTCGTGCGGCCGGCCGCGCCACTGCGGCTGTCCGCGGCGCCGCCGGACTCCGCCCGGCGGCCGAAGGGCGACGCGGTGCCCTTGGGCGCGACCTCGGCCTCGGTGAGCTGGCGCTTGGGCAGGATCTGCGGCACGCTGCGCTCCGAGAACCGCCCGTCCGGCAGGCGAGCCGGCGTGGCCACCGAGTCGGAGGTGGCGTACACGCCGGGCCCGGCCTTGGGAGCCGGGTAGTTGCCGGGGGCGAAGCGGGCCCGCATCCGGTCAGGCTGGGTCTGCTTCTGGTCCCGCCGTCGCTCGATGTGGGCGAGGATCATCGCCCCGGTGGCCGCCGTGATGAGCAACGCCGACGTCACCTCGAACGCGAAGATGTAGCGGGTGAACACGATCGCGGCGATGGCGTGCACGTTGCCCGGCGCGTTGGCCGCCTCCAGCCCTTGCGCCGGCGCGTCCTGCAGACCCCGGTAGAACGCCGTCGCCACGAGACCGGCGAACCCGATGCCCAGCAGGATCGCGGCGACCCGCTGGCCCCGCAGCACCTCGATGAGCGAGTCCGAGGAGTCGCGCCCCACGAGCATGAGCACGAACAGGAACAGCATCATGATGGCGCCGGTGTAGACGATGATCTGCGCCAATCCGATGAACGGTCCGGACTGGACGACGTAGAAGACGCCCAGGCAGAGCATCACCAGCACCAGGAACAGGGCGGAGTGCACGGCGTTGCGCGCCGACACCATGGCGATCGCCGCGAGCACGGCGAGCGGGCCGAGGATCCAGAAGACCCAGGCCTCGCCGGTCGAGATCGCCTCCACCGCAAGCTGTGCGGTCATGGGCGTGCCTCCCTCTGGCCGGCCCACCCGCGGCGGGCCGGGTCAACCTCGCGCGAGCGCTCGCTCATGCGCCATCGCCTCCGGTGCTGCTCCGTTGCGCCCGCTCCGCCCCGGCCGACGTACCCGGGTTCGCCAGCGCGCCCAGGTAGTAGTCCTTCTCGGATTCACCGAGGTACATCGGGTGCGGCGGACGCTCCATCCCGGGCATCAGCGGCGCGAGCAACTGCTCCTTGGTGAAGATGAGGTCGCGCCGGTTGTCCCGGGCGAGCTCGTACTCGTTGCTCATCGTCAGCGACCGCGTCGGGCAGGCCTCGATGCACAGGCCGCAGAAGATACAGCGGGCGTAGTTGATCTGGTAAACCTTCGCATACCGCTCACCGGGGGAGTAACGCGCCTCCTCGGTGTTCTCCGCGCCCTCGACGTAGATCGCGTCGGCCGGGCAGGCCCAGGCGCACAGCTCACAGCCGATGCACTTCTCCAGCCCGTCCGGGTGCCGGTTGAGGATGTGCCGCCCGTGGTAGCGCGGCGCGGCCACCGGAGGCTCGAAGGGGTACTTGGTCGTCACCACCTTGCGGAACAGGTGCGCGAAGGTGACGCCGAAGCCCTTCACGGCGTCGGTAACGCCCATGGTCAGGCCTCCTTCCCGTCAGTGTCGGAGCCCGGCTCGCCGGACCCACCCGGTCCGAGCACGTTGGCCGGGGCCCGCTCGGCCACCACCCGGCGCGCCCGCGGGCTGGGCGGAACGACGAGATCGATTGGCGGTACCGGGAAGCTGCCGGCCGGTCGGGCCGCCACCTGCTCGGCGACCGAACGGTGCTTCTCCGGCACGCGCGCCGGCCAGAGCAGGCCGATGAGCAGGATCGTCACCGCCATGCCGCCGATGATCAGCCACCGCTCGCCGCTCTCCAGGTCGCCGCCGAAGGCCACCCGCCCGCCGGCCAGCAGCAAAATCCAGGCCAGGTTGACCGGCAGCAGCACCTTCCAGCCGAACCGCATGAACTGGTCGTAGCGCAGCCGGGGCAGGGTGGCGCGGACCCAGACGAACAGGAACAGCATCAGGACGACCTTGATGAGGAACCACAGCAGTGGCCACCATCCGCTGTTGGCCCCGTCCCAGAGCGAGATCGGCCAGGGAGCCCGCCATCCGCCGAGGAACAGCGTCACGGTCGCCGCCGACATGCCCAGCATGGCGACGTACTCGGAGAGCATGTAGAGGAGGAACTTGATCGAGCTGTACTCGGTCATGTAGCCGGCCACCAGCTCGCTCTCCGCCTCGGGCAGGTCGAACGGCGCCCGGTTGGTCTCGCCGAAGGCCGCGATCACGAAGATCACGAAGCTCGGCAGCAGCAGAAGCGCATACCAGCCGGGCCAGTACGCCCAGGACGGCGACCATCCGAAGATCGACAGAGGCTGCCCGCCGGCCTGGGCCGCCACGATCTGCGAGGTGGACATGGTGCCCGAGACCATGAAGACGGCCACAATGGACAGTCCCATGGCGACCTCGTACGAAATCACCTGGGCCGACGAACGCAGGCCGCCGAGCAGCGGGTAGGTCGAGCCGGAGGCCCAGCCACCGAGGACGATGCCGTACACCCCGACCGACGAGCAGGCCAGGATCACCAGCACCGCCACCGGGACGTCGGTCACCTGCAGCGGGGTCTGGTGGCCGAAGATGCTCACCACCGGCCCGAACGGGATCACCGACAGCGCGGTCAGCGCGAAGATCGCCGGGATCGTGGGGGCGAAGAAGAAGACCACCTTGTCGGAGGCCCGCGGCAGCACGTCCTCCTTGAGCATGCCCTTGATGCCGTCGGCGAGCGTCTGCAGCAGACCGAACGGACCGGTCTGGTTGAGCCCCGGCCGGACGGCCATGCGGGCCACCACCCGACGCTCGAACCACACGCCCAGCACCGTGCCGGCCGCCCCGAAGATGAAGGCGAACACGACCTTGATGAGGATCAGCCACCACGGGTCGCGCCCGAAGTCCTCGAGCGTGGGATCCTGCGCCAGCAGCGCCGAACCCTGCGCCAGCAGGGCCGGGCTCTGGGCCAGCTGCGCCAGCATCACGCACCTCCCTCCCGGGCGACCGTCACCACGGCCCCCGAGACCACGCCGAGCGCCCGCCGCACCGGCGCGCCGGGCGAGTTAGTCGGCACCCAGACCACGCCGTCGGGCATGTCGGTGATCAGCGCCGGCAGGGTGATCGACCCACGGTCGGTCGACACCCGCACGAGCTCGCCGTCGGTCACGTTTCCGATCGAGGCCGCGGTCTGCTTGGACAGCCGCACCACCGCGGTCCGTGCGGTGCGGCGCAGCACGTCGTCACCGTCGATCAGACGACCGGCGTCGATGAGCTGCGGCCACGTGGCGAGCACCGCCTTGGCCGTACCGGGGGCGGGCATCTCCAGGGCGGCCGCCGCGACCGCCGAGATGCCGGGACCGAGCTGCGGCGGCACCGCCCGCGGCACCGTGGTGTGCGACAGCACGCGCAGCTCCCGCCGGATGGCCACGACATCCTTGCAGCCGATCTCCACGCCCATCTCGCTGGCGAGCGCGTCGAGCACCCGGGCGTCGGACATGGCCGTCGTCTCCAGCGCGATGGGGAAGGAGCGCAGCCGGCCCTCCCAGTTCAGGAACGTCCCGGCCTTCTCGGCCACGGGCGCCACCGGCAGCACCACCGAGGCGGCCTGGGTCACCTTCGAGGCCCGCACCTCGAGCGACACCAGGAAGTCCACCGTGGACAGGGCCCGCTCGGCCAGGGCCGGGTCGGCCAGGTCGTCGATGTCGACGCCGGCCACCACCAGCGCGCGCAGCTCCCCGGTCGCCGCGGCCGCGATGATCGCGTCGGTGTCGCGGCCCGGGGTCGCCGGGATCGTCCCCGCCGGAACGCCCCACGCCTGCTCCAGCTCGGCCCGGGCCGCCGGGTCGGTGACCGGGCGGGCGCCGGGCAGCAGGTTCGGCAGGCAGCCGACCTCGATCGCGCCCCGGTCCCCGGCCCGCCGTGGCACCCAGGCCAGCTTGGCCCCGGTCCGCTCGGCCAGGCGGACAGCGGCCGAGAGACCGCCGCGCACCTGGGCGAGGCGCTCGCCCACGAAGAGGATCGCGCCTGGCTTGCTCAGGGCGAGCTGCAGCTCCTCCGAGGTGTCCAGAATGGACGCCTCCTCGCCGGGGGCGGCGGTCACCACGGTGGCCCCGAGCTTGGCCAGGCCCCGGCTGGCGAACGGCGCCACCGCGGTGACCGCAAGGCCCCGCTTGCGGTAGGCCTTGCGCAGCCGCAGGAACAGGATCGGGCACTCGTCCTCGGGCTCAAGCCCCACGAGCACCACGGCGCTGGCCGCCTCCACCGAGGCGTACGTGATGTCCACGACACCGGCCACGGTGCTGGCCAGGAACTGGGCCTCCTCCCCGGTCGACTCGGTGCCGGCCGGGTTGATGGGGCGGGCCCGGAAGTCGATGTCGTTGGTGCCCAGCACGGCGCGGGCCAGCTTGGCGTAGGCGTACGCGTCCTCGACCGTGAGCCGACCGCCGGTGAGCACACCGACCGAGCCGCCCGCGGCCCGCAGTCCCTCGGCCGCGACCTGCAGGGCCTCCGGCCAGCTCGCCTCCCGCAGCGTGCCGGTGGCCGGGTCCCGGACGAGGGGAGTGGTCAGCCGATCGGCCAGCGTGGCGTACTGGAAGCCCCACCGGCCCTTGTCGCAGTTCCACTCCTCATTCACCGCCGGGTCGTCGCCGGCCAGCCGCCGCAGCACCTTGCCGCGCCGGTGGTCGGTGCGCTGGGCGCAGCCGGCCGAGCAGTGCTCGCAGACACTGGGCGTGCTCACCAGGTCGAACGGACGGGCCCGGAACCGGTACTGCGTGCCGGTCAGCGCGCCGACCGGGCAGATCTGCACGGTGTTGCCGGAGAAGTAGGAGTTGAACGGCTCCTCGGGCGCGCCGGGCTGCGCGGCCGGGCCGAAGGCCGAGGTGCCGTACGTACCGATCTGCTCCTGGTTGGAGCGCTCCATCAGATCGATGAACTTGTCACCCGCGATCTGCTCGGAGAACCGGGTGCAGCGCTGACACAGCACGCACCGCTCGCGGTCGAGCAGGACCTGCGCCGAGATGGGGATCGGCTTGGGGTACTCCCGCTTCTGCTCGACGAACCGGCTCTCCGTCCGCCCCGTCGACATGGCCTGGTTCTGCAGCGGGCACTCGCCGCCCTTGTCGCACATGGGGCAGTCGAGCGGGTGGTTGATGAGCAGCAGCTCCATGATGCCCTGCTGGGCCTTGCGGGCCACGGGCGACGTGAGCTGGGTGCGCACCACCATGCCGTCGGCCACGGTCTGGGTGCAGGAGGCGACCGGCTTGCGCTGCCCCTCCACCTCGACCAGGCACTGCCGGCAGGCCCCGGCCGGATCGAGCAGCGGGTGGTCGCAGAACCGCGGAATCTCGATGCCGTACCGCTCGGCCGTCCGGATGAGCAGCTCACCCTTCGGCGCGGTGACCTCGATCCCGTCGATCGTCAACCGCACCTCGTCGGTGGTTGGCTTGACCACGTCTGACATCAGTGCGCACCCACCAGTTCTTTGGCCGACAGCAGCGGTGGCTTGCGGCCCTCGATGTAATCCAGGTAGTCCTGCTTGAAGTACTTCAGCGACGAGGTGACGGAGCTGGTCGCGCCGTCGCCCAGGCCGCAGAACGCCCGGCCGAGAATGTTGTCACACGTGTCGAGCAGTGTGTCGAGATCCTGGTACGTGCCCTGGCCCGACAGGATCCGCCGGTACGTGCGCACCATCCAGTAGTTGCCCTCACGACACGGCGTGCACTTGCCGCATGACTCGTGCTCGTAGAACTTGAGCCACCGGTAGGTCGCGTAGACCGGGCAGTCGTGCTGGGAGAAGATCTGCGTCGCCGTGGTGCCCAGGATCGAGCCGGCGGCGGCCACGCTCTCGAAGTCCAGCGGCACGTCGAGGTGGTCAGCCGTGAGCATCGGGGTCGACGAGCCACCCGGGGTCCAGAACTTCAGCTCGTGCCCGGGCTGCATGCCGCCGGCCAGCTCCAGCAGCTCGCGCAGCGTGATGCCCATCGAGCACTCGTACTGTCCCGGGTTGTTGATCCGCCCCGACAGCGAGTAGATCATCGGGCCGGCCGACTTTTCGGTCCCCATCGAGCGCCACCAAGCCGCGCCACCGAGCACGATGGGCGGCACGCTCGCGATGGTGCCCACGTTGTTCACCACCGTGGGGCAGGCGTACAGGCCGTGGGTCGCCGGGAACGGCGGGCGCAGCCGGGGCTGGCCCCGGTAGCCCTCCAGCGAGTCCAGCAGCGCGGTCTCCTCGCCGCAGATGTACGCGCCCGCTCCACTGTGGACGATCACGTCGAGGCTGAACGAGCGACCCAGGATGTTCTTGCCGAGGTACCCAGCCTTGTACGCCTCGGCCACCGCGTTGCGCAGCCGCCGGGCCGCGTTGACCGCCTCGCCGCGCAGGTAGATGAAGGCCCGGTTGGCGCGGATGGCGTACGCCGCGATGATCACGCCCTCGATCACCGCGTGCGGGTCGTGGGTCATGAGCGGCAGGTCCTTGCAGGTGCCCGGCTCACCCTCGTCCGCGTTGACCACAAGGTAGTGCGGTTTGTTGTCGTTCTGCGGGATGAAGCCCCACTTCATGCCGGTGGGGAACCCGGCCCCACCGCGGCCCCGCAGGCCCGACTCCTTGATGAGCGCGATGAGGTCGTCCGGGTGCACGGCCAGCGCCTTGCGCAGCGCCCGGTATCCGTCGAGACGCTCATACGTCTCGATACGCCAGGCGTCCGGCTCCAGCCACCGCCGGGTGAGCACCGGCGTGAGCTTGGCCAGCACCTCGGGTCGTGGCCCGCTCATGACGACGACTCCTTCTCGGGGACGATCGGGGTCGTGGGGTCGTACTCCGGCGCCGTGACCCCGTGGGCCTTGGCCAGGCGGACGCCGGCCAGCGTGGAATCGCCGGCCACCCCGTCGGCCAGCGCCTCGGGACGGTCCTCGGGGAAGCCCGCCAGCTGCCGCGAGATCTCCTTGAAGGTGCACAGCCGGGCCCCGCGGGTCGGCTGCGGCCGCTCGCCGTTGCGCAGGCGGTCCACGATCTCCCGAGCCTGCTCCGGCGTCATCTTGTCGAAGAACTCGTAGTTGACGGTCACCACGGGGCCGTAGTCGCACGCCGCCAGGCACTCCGCGTGCTCGAGCGTGATGGTTCCGTCGGGGGTCGTCTCCTCGTGCCCCACCCCGAGGTGCTCGGAGAGGGCGTCGTAGATCCGCTGGCCGCCGAGCGCATCGCACATGGTGTTGGTGCAGACGCTGACCAGGAACTCACCGGTCGGCTTCCGCTTGTACATGGTGTAGAAGGTCGCCACGGCCGCCACCTCGGCCCGGGTCAGGCCCAGCATCTCGGCGCAGAAGCCGATGCCGTCCGCCGACACGTATCCCTCGTGCGACTGCACGAGGTGCAGCAACGGCAGTAGGGCCGAGCGAGACCGGTCCGGCGGGTAGCGATCGATGATCTCGCGCGCCGCCTGACGCAGCTCTTCGGGGAAGTCTTCGCCGGTACCGGCCAGCACCGACGGCAGACCAAGCGATATCTCTCCCATTATCGATCACATCCGCCCATGACCGGATCCAGCGAGGCGCCGCCGGCGATGACGTCGGCGAGCAGGCCACCCTCGGCCATCGCCGGAATCGCCTGCAGGTTCACGAAGCTCGGCTCGCGGAAGTGCACCCGGTACGGCCGGGTGCCTCCGTCGGAGACCACGTGCGCCCCCAGCTCGCCGCGCGGGCTCTCGATGGCCACGTAGACCTGGCCCGCCGGCACCCGGAAGCCCTCCGTGACGAGCTTGAAGTGGTGGATCAGCGACTCCATCGACTGACCCATGATCTTGGCGACGTGCTCCAGCGAGTTGCCCAGACCGTCCCGGCCGATGGCGAGCTGGGCCGGCCAGGCGATCTTCTTGTCCGCCACCATGATGGGACCGGGCTTGAGCTTGTCCAGGCACTGCTCGATGATCTTCAAAGACTCGCGCATCTCGGCCAGGCGGACCTCGTACCGCGCCCAGACGTCGCCCGTCTCCCGCACTGGCACGTCGAACTCGTAGTTCTCATAGCCGCAATACGGCTGGGTCTTACGCAGGTCCCACGGCAGCCCGGCCGACCGCAGCACCGGCCCGGTCACGCCCAACGAGAGGCAGCCGGTGACGTCGAGCACGGCGACGCCCTGCGTCCGCTCGCGCCAGATGGGCTGGCCCGAGAGCAGATCCTCGTACTCCTTGAGCCGCCGCGGCATGATCTTGAGGAACTCACGGATCTTCGTGATCGCCTCGGGCGGCACGTCCTGGGCCACCCCGCCCGGCCGGATGTAGGCCATGTTCATCCGCAGGCCGGTGATCATCTCGAAGATCTCCAGGATCAGCTCCCGCTCCCGGAAGCCATAGAGCATCATCGAGATGGCGCCCAGCTCCATACCGGTGGTGGCGAGCCACACCAGGTGCGAGGAGATCCGGTTGAGCTCCATCATGAGCACCCGGATGACCGACGCCCGCTCGGGAACCTCGTCGGTGATGCCGAGCAGCTTCTCGACCGCGAGGCAGTAGACGGTCTCGTTGAAGATGGGCGACAGGTAGTCCATCCGCGTGACGAACGTGGTGCCCTGCGTCCACGTGCGGTACTCGAGGTTCTTCTCGATGCCCGTGTGCAGGTAGCCCACCACGAGCCGGCACTCGGTGACCGTCTCACCCTCGAGCTCGAGGATCAGCCGCAGCACGCCGTGGGTCGACGGGTGCTGGGGACCCATGTTGACGACGATCCGCTCGTCGTGCAGCGGGTCGGTGCCGCCGACGACCGTGTCCCAGTCGCCGCCGGTGACCGTGAAGACCTTGCCCTCGCTGGTCTCGCGTTCAGTGGCGTACGTCATGGGACCTCCCTCCGGTCGCGACCGGGCCAGCTGCTTGACTCCACGCGCTGCCCGAAATCACTGGTACGACCTCCTCCGGTCGGGCGGCGGGATCGACGCACCCTTGTACTCCACCGGGATGCCGCCCAGCGGGTAGTCCTTGCGCTGCGGGTGGCCCTCCCAGTCGTCCGGCATCAGGATGCGGGTGAGGTTCGGGTGACCCTCGAAGATGATCCCGAACATGTCGTACGCCTCCCGCTCCTGCCAGTCGGCAGTCGGGTAGACGCTCGTGACGCTCGGCACGTACGGGTGCTCGGCGGTCACCGCCACCTCGAGCCGGACCCGCCGGCGGTAGGTCATGGACGTCAGGTGGTAGACGACGTGCAGCCGCCGGCCATCCTCCGCGCCGAGATAGTCCACACCGGACACCGACGAGCACAGCTCGAAGCGCAGGGCCTCGTCGTCGCGCATCGTGCGGCACACGTCGACGATGCGCTCGGGGACAATGTGGAGCGTCAGCTCGCCGCGGTCGACCACGACGCGCTCGATGGCGTCGTCCAGGCCGGGGAAGGCCTCCTCCAGCGCGTCGTAGACCTCGTCGAACCAGCCGCCGAACGGCCGGGTGGCGCTGGGGAGCACCGGCCGGCGCCGGACCAGGCGACCGAACCCGGAGGTGTCGCCCGTGCCCTGGACACCGAACATGCCCCGCCCAGCTGAGCCTGCCCCTCCGCGCACCTGCGCGTGGCTCGGGGCATCGCTCGACGGCGGGAGCTCGGCCGGGGCACCGCTGGTCGCTCCGGCCGGCGGCTGGCTGACCGGAACCGATCCATCCGCGCTCACCAGCGTCCACCTCCCTGCAAGTGCCGGCCGCTGGCCATCCAGTTCTCGATGCGCAGCTGCTCCTCGCGTCCCTCGCGCACGGCCTTCTCCCACTGACGGCGGCGGACCGGGTCGGACCGGTAGGACGACGGCATGGCGCCGGGAGCGACCGCGGGAACGTCACCACTGGCCCGCCGAGCCTCGAGCATCTTGCGGCCGCCCGCCCCGAGCGGCTCGTTCATGATCTTCTCACGCAGCTTGAGGATGGCGTCGATGAGCATCTCCGGCCGCGGCGGGCATCCAGGCAGGTACATATCGACGGGCACAATGTGGTCGACGCCCTGCACGATCGCGTAGTTGTTGAACATCCCGCCACTGGAGGCGCAGACGCCCATGGAGAGCACCCACTTGGGCTCGGCCATCTGGTCGTAGATCTGGCGCAGCACCGGGGCCATCTTCTGGCTCACCCGGCCGGCCACGATCATCAGGTCGGCCTGCCGGGGCGAGGCGCGGAACACCTCCATGCCCCAGCGACCGAGGTCGTAGTGCGGCGCGCCGGCCGCCATCATCTCGATCGCGCAGCAGGCCAGGCCGAACGTCGCACCCCAGGTCGAGGACTTGCGGGCCCAGTTGACCACCTTCTCGACGGTGGTCAGCAGGATGCCGGCGGGCAGTTTCTCTTCGATTCCCATGGCGTCAGTCCCAGTCCAGTCCGCCGCGGCGCCACACGTAGGCGTACGCGATCAGTACGGTGCCGATGAACAGCAGCATCTCGACGAAGCCGAAGAGCCCGAGCGCGTTGTACGAGACCGCCCACGGGTACAAGAAGATGATCTCGATGTCGAAGATGATGAAGAGCATCGCGACGAGGAAGAAGCGCACGGGGAACCGTCCGCCGCCGACGGGCTCCGGCGACGGTTCGATGCCGCACTCGTACGCCTCCAACTTCGCCCGGTTGGCGCGCTTGGGGCCGACGACCTGGGAGATGCCAACGGAGACGAGCGCGAACGCCGCTGCGAGCGCGAAGAGGAAGAGTATGGGTACGTACGCGGAGAGCGACATGATCTGACGCCTGCCTCGTCCTTCCAGCCGGGGACCGGGTTGGTCCCATTTACCCTATTCCGCACGGTATGGCGGTTGCCGCCGTCTGATAGAGCGTTGCGTCACACCGCCGGAACCACCCGGGTCATCGCGTTGATCACCCGGTCCATGACATCACCGCCTCGCGTCTCGGTGAGGTTCGCCAGCAGCTTCAGCACGAACCGCATCAGCGTCGGGTGCGGCAGACCGTGCTTGGTCGCGAACCGCATGATCTCAGGCCGGCCGATGAGCTTGGAGAACCACCCACCGAGCCGGTAGTAGCCGCCGTACCGGGCCTTCAGCTCGGCCGGGTACTGCTGCAGCGCCCGCTCCCGACGCCGCGGATCGGTCTCGGCCAGCGCGTACACGGCCGTCTCGGCCGCCATGGCCCCCGACTCCATCGCGTACGCGATCCCCTCACCGTTGAAGGGATTGACCATTCCGCCCGAGTCGCCGACCAGCATCACGCCGCGGGAGTAATGCGGAACCCGATTGAAGCCCATCGGCAGGGCCGCACCCTGGATGGCGCCGTCGGCGTTCGCCTCGTCGGCCAGCCCCCACTCCGGCGGGGTCGCGGCCATCCACTCGAGCAGCATCTGCCGGTAGTTGGTCCGGCCGAACTCGACCGACGAGTTGAGCACGCCCAGGCCCACGTTGACCCGGCCGTCGCCCATCCCGAAGATCCAGCCGTACCCCGGCAGCAGCGTATCGGCGTCCTTGCCGCGCAACTCGAGCCACGACTCGAGGTAGTCGTCGTCGTGACGCGGGCTGCGGTAGTACCGGCGGACCGCCACCCCGATCGGCCGATCGGCGCGCTTGGTGATCCCCAGGGCCAGCGGGAACCGCCCGGAGACGCCGTCGGCCGCCACCACGATGGGCGCCCGATAGGTGACCGGTTCCTTCTCGGGGCCGACCGCGGCCGTGACCCCGACCACGCGGCCGGTCCGCTCGTCGAGCAGGGGGCCCGTGACGTTGACGCCCGTCCGCAGGTCCGCTCCGGCGTCCCGCGCGGTCCGGGCCAACAGGTCGTCGAAGTCCAGGCGGGTCCGCGTCAGCCCGTAGTTCGGGAACGACGACAGGTCCGGCCAGTCAAGCTCCAGGGTGAGCCCGCCCCCGATGACACGAAGCCCCCGGTTGCGAATCCAGCCGGGGGCCGAGGTGTCGATGCCCATGGCCACGATCTGCTTGACCGACCGCGGCGTGAGCCCGTCACCACAGACCTTCTCCCGCGGAAACTGCGACTTCTCCAGCAGGAGCACGGACACGCCATGGCGGGCCAGGTGGTAGGCGCACGCAGAGCCACCCGGGCCCGCGCCGACCACAATGACGTCGGCGTCGTCCTGGACCAGGCTCACGAGTCACCTCCCACCGACTCGCCTGCTCCGACGTTTCTCGTCCCGGCGGCCGGCGTCCCCGCTCGCCACGCTACCGGGCTCGCTCGTGAAAGTCTTCACAAGCTCATCCGCGGTGAGTCTAGAACCGACCCGGTCCGGGCCGGTTTCTTAGGTTGCCCTAAGTTGCCGCGCCGGGGCCGGCCGGGTGCCACCGGCCGCCCGCGCTCGGACGTCGATGGCCCCGTTCCACCCCGCCCACGGGGTCCGCCCGGCCCCGACGTCGGACGACGCATCGGGACGGGTCGGGCCGCCCGGACCGGAGAACACAGCCCGCCCACCGCCGCCATCAAGTTACGCGTACCTAGATTCCAATGTGTATATAAATTTCCAGCCTCGCCGGAACGCCTGTCGGGACAAGGACTTACACGCCGACGCACACGTCACCTCGGACAGCCCGTTGACGCCATCAAGGCGGCACATCACCATGGATTGACATCAACGGATATCCGCATCGTGCCCACGACCTAGCGTCCCGACCACCTCGCCGAGCTTCTGGGTCACACCAGCCGGGCCCAGACGGCTACCACTGGGGGTAGCGCGGACGCGGCACGTGCGGGCCCTCCCGATCCCGGCTCGGCTCGCGGTCGTACCCCCGGCCCGCCTCGTGGTCGTACCCCCGGCCCGCCTCGTGGTCGGGCCCCCGGCTCCATCCCGGCTCCCGATCCCACGGTGGCTCCCGCTCGGCGCCGCGATCCCAGGCCGGCTCCCGCTCGGGCCCGCGGCCCCACCCGGGCTCGCGGTCCCGGCCCCACTCCGGTTCCCGGTCCCAGGTCGGCTCACGCTCAGGCCCGCGATCCCACGTGGGCGCACGCTCGGCGCCGCGGCCCCAGCCCGCGTCACGGTCGTAGCGCTCGTACCCGCGGTCGCGGTCGGGTCCGGCCTCCCGGTCGTGGCCCCGGGCGGGGCCGTACGGCTCACGCTCGTAACCGGACCGGTCACGGTCATAGGCAGCCCGGTCGCGCTCATATCCGGGGCGGTCACGCTCAGAGCCGGGCCGGTCATAGGCGGCACCGCGGTCGTACGGCGGCTCGCGGTCGTGCCCACGGTCGTGACCGGGCTCCCGGCCGTACCCCCGGTCGGCCCGCCAGTCACCGTCGCCGCGCCAGTCACCGTCGCGGCCGCGATCGGCCGACGGCCCCCGGTCGTACTCCGGGCCACGGTCGTACGCCGGGTATCCCCGCTCGGCGCCACGGTCGTACCCGGCGTGGTCGCCACGGTCGTACCCGGCGTGGTCGCCACGGTCGTACCCGGCGTGGTCCCACCCTCGCTCCGGCTCGCGCTCCCGCGACCACCCCCGGTCGTCCTCGGGCCGCCCGTATCCGCGGTCCCGGTCCATCGGGTCGACTCCGCGACCCGCGTCAGGGCCGCGACCAGAGTCAGGGCCGCGACCGGAGTCGACGCCCGACCCGTAGACCCGACCGGGTCCCGGGTCCGACGCGTACCCGCGGTCCGGCGCGTACCCATGATCCGACGCGTACCCACGGTCCGACGAGTAGCCGTGGTCGCGCTCGGGCCCGTACCCCCGGTCGCCCGCCCAGGGACGCTCCCGGTCGTACGCCCCCCGGTCGTCGTAGTCGGGCCGGCCCTCCCGAACCGGGTCCAGGTACCGATCGCCTCCTCGCTCGTCGTACCGGTGCGCCGGCTCGCCCCGCGTCGGTGGCAGGGCCGGGGCCTCGGGCCGGCCGCCGACCGACCAGGGCCGGTCGTCACGCTCGTCCGGACGGAGCCCAGCCCACCGGTCCTCCTCACGGGGCGGCCACCGGTCGGGCTCGGCGCGGCCGTCGATCGCCTCGCGCCACTCCCCGTCCACCGAACCGTGCCGGTCGTAGAAGGTCCGGCTGCCGTAGATCATGCCGGTGTCGTCATAGGTCGTGTGGCGGGTGACCTGGACCGTCTCCGTGCGGCGGATCAGGCCCGGCGGCGGGGCCGGGCCATCGATGGCCGGCGGTGCGTGGTGCCCGAGGGCGGGCGGGGCGAACAGGGCGGGATCGACATACGCCGTTCGGGCCTGCACCTGGTCGACCTGGGCCCGCAGGTGCTCCACCGACTCGTGCAGCCCGACGAGGCGGTCCGCGATGGCCCGCTGCGCGTTGTGGGTGATCGCCGCGCTCTCCTCGCGGGTGCGCAACCGGATGCGCTCCATCTCGTCGAGCACGCGATGCTCGATGTCGACCCGGACCATCTCCACGGACGGCCGCAGGGCGATGGAGACGGCGAGCAGGACGATCGTGAGAACGGCGAGCACCACGGCGATACGCAGCGACCCGGTGCCCTCACCGAAGAGGAGAACCAGCACAGCGAGCGGCGCGAGCGCCATGCCGGCCCAGAACAGTGCCTGCGGCAGCTTCCCACGCCGGACATCCGGAGAGGGGTTGGCCGGCATGCTGGCAGATTACCGGGGCACTCAAACCGTACGAAAGTTCGGGCCGATCGGTGCCGACCGAGGTCGGCCTCGCCTGAGGCTCGGTGCCGCCGGCGGCGGGGTCCGACCCGGGCCTACTAGGGCGGGCTGCCCCAGCCCTCGTCGCTCGACCACAACCCCCCGGTCGGGGTCGGGGCCGGCTTCCACGGCTTGCTCGTGGGCGCGAGCGAGTGCACCCGCGGCATCCACGACTCTTCCTCCTCGGTCGGCGGCAGCAGGACCGGCCGGCCGAACCGCTCCACGAGGCGGGTCACGGCCAGGCCCACGCCGATCGCCGCGGCCAGCATCCAGACCGTCGACAGCCGCGGATACACCGCGGCCATCCAGGCACCCACGAGCGTCAGGAGACAGGCGGCGAAGACCGTGCCGAAGATGCCGCCGCGGCGGCCGAAGGCGCTGGTCCCGCCGAGCAGCGCGGCCGCGAGGCCGTACGCGGTCAACTCGAGGGCGCTCTCCGCGTCGGTGCGGCCGTTGAGCAGCACGATGAGGATGCCGCCGACCCCGGCCAGCGCCATGGACACCACCGTGGTCACCACGGCGATCACGGCCGCGGCCACGCTCCGGCGGCGGGCCGGGTCGGCCACCGGCCGGAAACGGGCGAAGCCGCGCCGCAGCGACGGCGCCAGGCCGAACAGGGAGCCGATCACGCTCACCGCAGAGACGATGGCGAACCAGAGGTACGCGTCGGGCAGCGGCGAGTAGTCGATGTGGGCCGTGACCGAACCCTGGGCCGCCGCCCAGGCGCCGATGCCCAGCAGCACGGCCAGGCTGGCCGCCCAGGCCGGCACGTGCAGCCCGACCACGACCAGACCCTGGACCAGGCCGATCGCGGCGCAGATCCCCACGGCCACCCCGGCCGCCGCGAGCCACTCGCCGTCGGCCTGCCGCGCCACCCACGTGCCCGCGAGCACCGCCGCCCCGCCGACCGCGAGGTTCGGCACGCTGGCCCGCAGGCTGACGGCCGTGGCGATACCGAGCAGGCCGATGAATGTGGCGACCAGCAGCAGGTCGCGCAGGTGGTCGCCGGCGAGCGCGCCGGGCCGCGCCTGCGTGAGCGCCATGCCGACGCCCGCGATCGCCAGCGCGAGCACCAGCTCCCAGACGCCGTGGACGAGCACCCGGTCCCGCCCGGGCTCGCCGTCGTTGGGGTCGTCGAAGACGTAGTGCAGGTTGGGTATCTGGGCGGTGCCGGTGGTCCCGGCCGGCTGGTCGGTCTCGCTCCCGGCCACCAGCGCGGGGACGGCCTCGAAGGTGGGTCGCACCGCCTGGAACTCCCCCGTGGAGACACCCAACGACCGGGTGACCCCGGTCTGCGTACCGTCGTCGAACGCCATCGGCTGCCCCCCACGGGGTGAAAAGACGTGTGTGATGGTCTGGCCAGCAAAGTATGGCGGCCGACGGCCAATAACGCAGCTTCAGGGCAAAAAGCAGATCAACGCGGCCGGGCCCGGCCGGCTACGGCAGTGGTCCGGGCGGGTCGGGCTCCGGCCGAGCGCTACGGACGTTCGGGGTTGTCCTCGTCCTCGTCGGGCTGCTTGGGGACCCGGCAGGACCACTCCAAAAACAGCGCGGCCGCGACCAGCGCCAGCGCGCCGATCACGCCCACGAGCGCGGGGGCGAAGGTCCGTTCGGCCACGCCGAGACGGGCCCGCTCGGACAAAGCCCAGGCGGCCACGCCCGCGTACGCACCGGCGAAGATCGCGCCGGCCAGCGACGAGGCCTTGGCCAGGACGGCGAGCCGAGCCACGAGGAGGGGGTTGAGCACACCGGCCCGGGGACGGCGCTCGATGCGCGCCCGGGTGTTGCGGGCGGCGACCGCCTCGACCGCGGCCAATCCGGCCATGGTCAGCCCGCCGAACCAGGTGAGATCGGGGATGTCGCCGAAGTACTGGCGGATGAACACGAACGCCGCGACGGCGCTGACGGCCGCGGCCACGACCAGGTTGATGGGCCGGGTCGGCTCCAGACCCCGACGGGGCGTACCACCCGGCCGTGGGCCCGATCCGCTAGCGCTCATTGAGCGCCAGGCTACCGCACCGAAGGTCGGCCCCGAGCCGACCCGACCGCGCACCCGCCGCCCGATCCGGGGCCCCGATCGTGTCCGGGCGCCGGCGGCAGAGACCGCGTCGAGGCCCCGACGCAAGACCGCGTCTAGGCCCCGGGCGGCCGGAGGACGTGCGGCGTACTCCGGATCCCGGCCAGGTCGGTGGCCACCGGTTCCCGGTCGAGCAGGTCGGCGACCCGGCCGTGCCCGGGCAACACCGCATCCGGGTCGACGTCCAGCCACGGACGCAGGACGAAGGCCCGTAGGTGGGCCCGCGGGTGCGGCACCGTCCACTCGGGATCATCGGCGACCACGGGTCGCCCGTCGTCCAGCCAGACGGCGATGACATCCACGTCGAGCGTGCGCGGGCCGAACCGGCGATCCGGGTCCCGGGTCCGACCGGCGGCCTGCTCCAAGGCCATGGCCCGGTCCAGCCAGGCCCGGGGCGCTCCGTCGGCCCGAGCGAGCACCACCGCGTTGAGGTACCAGGGCTGATCGGAATCCCCCCACGGCGGCGTCTCGTACACGCCCGACACCGCCACGACGGCGTCCCCGAGGCCCGCGACCGCCTGGCGCAGGTGCGCGAGGCGGTCGCCCAGGTTGCTGCCGAGCGAGAGCACGGCCCGCGTCATGAGTCGCACCCGGTCACGACTGCTCCCCGGCGGTCGGCTGTTCTCCGGTGATCGGTCGTCCTCCGGTCGTCGTCCGGTCTTCCGGTCCCGGCCAGCCCGACGCCGACCCGGACGCCTCGGGACGGGCGGCGGACGCCGGGGCCGACCGACGCAGGGTGACCGACACGTCGGTGAAGGCGTGGGGGATCGGCGCTGCGGGCTTGTGCACGGTCACCTCGACCGCGCGCACCCGCGGATCGGCGAGGCAGGCGTCGGCCAGGCGCTGGGCCAGGGTCTCGAGGAGCCGCACCGGCTCGCCGGCCACGATCGCCACGAGGCGGTCGGCCAGCTCGCCGTAGTGCACGGTGTCGGCCACGTCGTCGGAGGCCGCGGCCGGGGCGAGGTCCAGTTCGAGCACGACATCGACGACGAACTCCTGCCCGCGCTCCCGCTCGGCGTCGTAGACGCCGTGGTAGCCGTACGCCCGCAGCCCGCGCAGGGTGATGCGGTCGCCCCCCTCAGCCGGCCTCACCGCGCCGCCTCGGTCGCCGCGAGAACCTTGAGCGCGTCCACGGTGGCCTGCACGTCGTGGACCCGCACGCCCCAGGCCCCGGCCTGGATGGCGAGCAGGCTGGTGGCCACGGTCGCCGCCTCGCGCTGCCCGACCGGCCGGGGCGTGCCGTCCGGCCCGGCCAGCAGCGCGCCGAGGTACGACTTGCGGCTGGCCCCGACCAGCACCGGGAAGCCCAGCGCCACCAGTTCAGAAAGGTGCGCGCTCAGGCGCCAGTTGTGCGCGGGCAGCTTGGCGAAGCCCAGGCCCGGGTCGAGGATGATCCGATCGGCCGACACCCCGGCCCGCAGCGCCGCGTCCACCCGCCGGCACAGCTCGTCGCGCACCTCGGCCACCACGTCGGTGTAGTGGGCCAGCTCCTGCATGTGTCGAGAGTGGCCGCGCCAGTGCATGATCACCCACGGCACCCCGGCGTCGGCCACGACCGAGGCCATCTCGGCGTCGGCCAGCCCGCCCGACACGTCGTTGATCACGCTCGCTCCGGCCGCCAGCGCCGCCCGCGCCACCTCGGCCCTCGTCGTGTCGATGCTCGTGGGAACGCCGGCCGCGGCGAGCTCGCGGAGCACCGGCACCACGCGAGCGATCTCCGTGGCCGCGTCGACCCGCTCGGCCCCGGGTCGGGTGGACTCGCCGCCGACGTCGACGAGGTGGGCACCCTCCTCCCGCAGCCGCACCGCGTGGGCCACGGCGGCGTCGATCCGGGTGAAGCGACCGCCGTCGGAGAAACTGTCCGGCGTCACGTTCAGCACGCCCATGACCACCGGTCCGGGCGGCAATGGGGTCATGCTCTGGACGTTACCCAGTCAGCGCGGCACCCACGCGCTCGACCCATCCGTTCGGGCTACCCGCGTTGGACCCTCCGTCGACGCGCCCGACCTATCCGATTCCGGCGGATCAGATGGGATTCCGAGCGATGGGACCTGACCGATCGGACGAACGCGTACGAACCCGTTCGGTCAGCGCGTACGGGCCCGGTTGGGTGGCGGCGGCGTACGCGCACCTCAGTTCCTGTGCGCTAGTTCATGTGCGCCTCCACCCAGCGGCGAACCCACCCGTGACCCGGGCGACGCCGTGGCGAACGCTGGCGGACACCCGTAGCGGACGGGCCTGTCGCGTGGCGGACACCCGGGTTCACCACTCGGGCTAGTCACCGGGACCATACGGAGTGCAATATTCTTCGTCGTCGGGCAGGCGCGCCGTATGGGGGTGACTGTCTCACGCCGTGTGACGATAGTTCCGTTTGGACCCATCGTCGTGCAGGCTGGACGGGTCGGCCCCGGCCGGTGATGCGCTCAGGGGCAGGCGGAGACTCCGGGGAGGTTGCCGATGATTGTGTCGACGCTTGCACATCTGGCGGGGTTGGCCAGCGACGCCACCCCGGTCCTGGCCCAGGCCTCGGCATCGGAGCCACCCCAGATCATCAATACGACCGGCATCGTCGACTTCATCGCCACCAAGGTCACCCCGATCCTGCTCGCCGTCCTCGGCGTCATCTTCATCAGCCGGGCCGGCAAGGGCGAGATGTCGAAGGTGCTCACCAGCTCGGCGATCGCGATCGTGGGACTCGCCTTCATCGTGGGCGCCGGGGCGCTGTTCTTCCTCGGCGAGGGCCTGGTCAATCTGATCTTCGGGACGAACTGACCCGGGTGGCCCTATGCGCCTGAGGACCGACGACGACATCTACCGGGCGAGGCTGGTCTATCTCGGGCCGCCGGGGTACACGCTGCCGGTCCAGCTGCCGTACGCCCAGTACGGCCTGTTCCTGATCCTGGTGCCCATCTACATGGGTATCCACTACCTGATCACGTTCGAGTTCGACCCCATCCCGGCCTGGGAGATCGCCCTGGCCATGGTCACCACGTCCGTCATCTGGCGGTACGTCGACCCCGACCGACCGGCCCGACAGGTCATTCGAACGGCGCTGACCGACTGGCGCGGTTCGGGTCGGGCCGCCCTGACCCGCGAGGAGCGCCTTCCCCGGCTCGTGGCCCGTCGGGTCATCATCAGGGAGCGCCTGTGAGGACGAGGAGCGCCGCGCAGCTGTGACGCCGACTAATCGGGGGAATGCGGGCCCGCCGGCTCTCCCCTTCGAGGACGACTTCGCCGACTACTACGACGACGAGCCACCGACGCAGCCCGCCGCGCCGGCCGTTCTCCGTGCGCCGACGCCGGTCGCCGGACTGACCCCGCTGCGGCCCCCACCGGCCGCTCCGCCACGGACCGCGGACGTGGACTCGCCGTTCCTGGGCCTGTTCCCCGGCGCCACGGCCGGCCAGCCGCCCGCAGCCGGCCCGCCGCCGGCGTCGGCACCCCCGGCTGCTCGGCCCGCGCCGCCGTCCAGCGCACCCCCGGCGCGGCCGGCTGCTCACCCGGGGCACCCGCAGGTGATGCCTCCGGGGCCCCCGCCGCAGGCCCATCCGGGCGCGGCTCCACCCGCGCAGACCCATCCGGGCGCGGCTCCGCCCGCGCAGACCCATCCGGGCGCGGCTCCGCCCGCGCGGAGGCCCGCGGGTCCGCCGCCCCCCACCCCGACGTCGGCGAACCTGCCCGCGGTCATGCCGCCCCGCGTGCCAGCGGCGCCGGCCCCCGCGCGCAGTGTTCCCGCCCGGACGCCCAGCAAGTCCCGGCGGCGGTCGGGTCCGCCGGTGCCCGCCTCCCGGCGCCCGGTCTACCGCGACCGCGACCCGGTGTCCGAGCTCGCCCTCACCGAGATCGCCGGGCACCTCACGTTCACGCGGACGAGCGTCACCGCCTGGTACTGGCTGCCCGAGGTGCGCTGGGCCTTCCGGCCCGACATGGAGCGCGAGGCGCTGATCATCGCCATGTCGGAGCAGTACGCCGGCCTCGCCGGGTTCCGGCTGCACCTGCGCCGCACCACACGCCCCTTCGCGGCCGACGAGTGGGCCCGGACGCTGGACCAGAACACCCCCCGGCCCTTGCCGGACGTGCCAGGCGCACCGACCTGGGCCGACCACCTCGTCGGGGCCCAGCGGCACCTGCTCTCCCTGAACCACGCGGAGGGGCAGACCTTCCTGGGCATCTCGTTCGCCCGCCGCACGCTCGGGGACACCTTCGCCGAGCGGTTCCTCCGGAAGGGATCGGGCGAGGCCGAGCGGAAGCGGTGGGCCCGCCTCGTGGAGCAGTTCGACGAGATCCTCGGCTCGTTCGGTATGCGCGGGCGGCGGGTGACGCCAGCCGAGCTGGAGTGGCTGCTCTACCGCTCGGTGGCGCTGGGCATGTCGCCGCCCCGGCTGCTCTCGGCGTCGGGTGAGCCGCAGTGGGCCAAGGGCGACCTGCTGGCCCTCACCGAACAGATCGAGCGATTCCGGTCGCCCTACGGCTCGACCGTACGGCTCGTGAACCGGCTCACCGGTGAGGAACGGCACGTGGCGGTGCTGACCTTCGGCCGGATGGAGCCCTTGGAGATCCCGCAGCGGCACGAGCCGTGGCTGCACTACCACGAGCGCCTGCCCTGGCCCATGGAGATTTCGTCCCGAGTGGACATTCTCGGGCCGGGCGATTCGTTCCGTAACCTCGAGCACCGGCTGCGGATGATCCGGTCCCAGCAGCTCGACTACGCCGAGCACGGCATGGACGCCCCGCCCGAGCTGGAGCGGCTGGCCCAGCGCGCCCTGGTGCTGGGCGACGAGATGACCACGGGCCTGCCGGTCGACTCCACCCGGGCGCACGGTTGGCACCGGATCGCGGTCTCCGGAGAAACCCGTGAGGAGTGCCTGGAGCGCGCCCGACGGCTTATGCAGATGTATCAGCGCGACATGCGCATCTCGCTGCAGCACCCGAAGGGGCAGGACGCGCTCGTCCGCGAGTTCATCCCAGGCGAGCCGCTCGCGTCCACCGCGTACCTGCGGCGAATGCCGGTCAAGCTGTTCGCCGCGGCGATGCCGCAGGCGGCGTCGACCGTGGGTGACCGCCGCGGCGACCTCATCGGGCGGACCGCCGGCACCTCGCGCCGGCCGGTGTTCCTGGACCTCCACTTCCCCATGGAGGTCCGGGAGCGGTCCGGCCTCGCGGTGTTCGTGGCCGAGCCGGGTGGTGGTAAGTCGACGCTCCTCGGGGCGTTGGGCTACCTGGCCGCCCGCCGCGGCGTCCAGGTGACCCTGCTCGACCCCTCGGGGCCGCTGGCGCGCCTGACCCAGATGCCCGAGCTGCGGCCGTACTCGCGCGTGCTCAACCTGACCGGTTCGGAGCAGGGCACGCTCGCGCCGTACGCGCTGATCCCCACCCCGCAACGGGACCACTTCCCGCCCGGCCCGGCCGGCGACCAGGAGTGGGCGATCGCCGTCTCCAACGCCCGGGCCGAGCGGCGCATGCTCGTCCACGACATCTGCTCGATGCTGCTGCCCCCGCAGGTGGCGCGGGAGGCATCGACCGCCTCGTTCCTGCGCCACGCGGTGCGGACCGTCCCGGCCGAGGAGACGTCCACGCTGGACGACATCGTCCGGTGCCTGCAGGGCATGGGCGACGCCGCCGCCGTCGAGCTCGGCAACCTGCTGCTCGACACGGCCGAGATGCCGCTGGCCATGCTCTTCTTCGGTTCCCCGCCACCCGGGGTGGTCGCCGACCAGGCCATGCTCACGGTCATCACGATGGCCGGGCTGCGGCTACCGGACCTGAAGATCGAGCGCGACTACTGGTCGGCCGAGGAGCAGCTCGCCCTGCCCATGCTGCACACGGCCCACCGGCTCGCGGTGCGCCGGGCGTACGGCGGCGCCATGGAGACCCGCAAGCTGGTCGGCCTGGACGAGGCCCACTTCATGGAGGGGTGGCGGTCCGGCCGCTCGTTCCTCGTCCGCCTGGCCCGCGACTCCCGCAAGTGGAACCTGGCCGCGCTCGTGGCCTCCCAGAACCCGAAGGACATCCTCGGCCTGGACGTGCAGAACCTCGTCTCGACCGTGTTCGTGGGCCGCATCGCCGAGGACGCCGAGGTCGCGGCCGAGGCGCTGCGCCTGCTCCGCGTGCCGACCGACGACGGCTACGAGGCGGTGCTGGCCTCACTGTCCCAGGTGGACACCGCTTCGAACGAGCGGCTGGGCTACCGGGAGTTCGTCATGCGGGACGTCGACGGCCGGGTCCAGAAGCTGCGCGTCGACGTCTCCTGGGTGCCGAACCTGCTGCAGTACCTGGACACCACCCCCACCGCGGATGCCGGCGCCGCCTTCGACGACGCCGCGGCCCCCGTATCCGGCCCGGCGTCGGCGCGACCCTACTCGGCGCCTCCCTCGACCGTCCCGCCCACCTCACCCTCCGGCCCCATGGAGTGACCGTGGTGCATCAGGTCTCCAGGCTCGCGCGGGTCACCGGGCTCCCGGGCTCCTCGGCGACCCTGACCGCCCGGCTCGGCGCCGGTCTGCTGGTCCTGCTCATCGTTGCCCTGGCGGTCGTGGTCTTCCCCCGGCCGGCGACCGCCCGGCCGTCGCAGGATGTCGCCACCGCCGGGCTCGCGGCCGCCCCCTGCTCCCTCGAAGAGTGGCGGGTCGACCCGGTTCGCTGCGTCGAGGAACTGCCCGACGTCGTCGGCGGACGGCTCGCGTGCCTGGAGGCCCCACCGCCGGACGCCCCGGATTCAGGCCTGGGCGGATGGTTCGCCAGCCGTCCCCAGGCATCGCTAGAGGAAGGCTACAAAGGCCTCTACACCAACTTCGCCTACGCCGGCTACTCCTACACCACCTACGACATCGGGTGCGCGCAGACGCTCATGCATCCGAACTACAAGTTCGAGAACACCGTGGCCAACGGCGAGCTCATGCTCGCGGTGGCGGTCATCGGGGCCGCCAACGCGGTGCGGGAGCGGGCCTGGGACCCCGGGGTGATGTGGGGCTGGGCCAACCCGCTGGTGGAGCAGGCCACGCAGGCGCTGTACGAGCGGGTGTTCACGGTGTTCGGCTGGATCACCCTGGCCGCGGTCGGCGTCTATCTGCTGTGGCGTTCGCGGCAGGCCGAGATGAGCGTGGCGGTGACCACGGCCGGGTGGGCGATTCTCGTCATGCTCGTCGTGACCGCGCTCGCCCGGTGGCCGGTCTACAGCGCCCAGGTCGCCGACCAAGCGTTGGTCACCTCGCTGAACGCCGTCCACTCCGCCGTCGGTCCTCCGGCAGCCACGATCCCACCCGATCAGTGCCGACTTCCTAACCCGGATGCCTGCACCGATAAGCGACCGCCAGCGGTGAGGGCCAGTGACACCGCTGTCGAGACGATGCTGTACCGCAACTGGTTGCGGGGTCTGCTGGGGTCGGCCGACAGCGAGACCGCGCAGAAGTATGGCTTCGCGCTCTACAGCGCTCGGACGCTGTCATGGGACGAGCTCGAGGAGGCTCGCACCGACCCACAGAGTCGTCAACAAATCATTGAGCATAAGGCACAGCAATGGATGCGGATTGCTGAGCAGATCAAGGCGGAGGATCCGGAGGCGTATCAGTACCTGCAGGGCACGAAGGGGATGGAACGGATCGGGGCGGGTTTCATCGCCCTGATCTCGGCGGTGATGTTCGCGA
>Ga0310826_100376_pt1 | contig 49697 bp, 47 predicted proteins | sample WT_ome_FD_201306 | JGI IMG/M metagenome (GOLD analysis project Ga0310826, IMG submission 201306) | Sorghum-adapted microbial communities enriched on wild type (WT) sorghum from Joint BioEnergy Institute, Emeryville, California, United... ... | reverse complement strand
ACGTGTACAAATGGGCTTTTTACCTTTGCTTTATTCGGTAGAAAATGAAAATCCTCAATGCTGTACCTTTGAGAATCCCACTTGAGTATACGAGTCCGTTTCGGATTTTTTCGGTCTTTCGTCAAGGTTATCTGCTCCCTGTCCATACTGACATTTTCACGGAACAGTTACACCCTGACAATATCACAGCACAACAACACGTTGGAAAGCGGAATGCCGCCGTCAAATGTTTTCGCGTTCGGATCAGCCCCGTTTTGGAGCAGCAACCGGACGATTTCCCGATGGCCGAACAATGCCGCCTGGTGCAATGCGAGACTTCCCGCTCCATCCGGTTCGTTCGGGTCGATTCCCGCTTCCAGAAGCCGCCGGACCTCGGCCAGGTTCCCTGTTTCCGCCGCGTCGATCAGAGCGGAAGCGCCGGCGGAAACGCCGAGGTCTTCCGCCGCGGGCGCGCTTGCCTTCGGAGACGCGCCGGCAGATCCGGCCCCGGCCGGTATCCGGAAATTCGGAGCCGCTTCGGCAGCTCCGGCCCCGGCCGGTACCCGAACATTCGGCGCCGTGTCCCTCCCTTTTCCGTTTCCAGTCCTCCGCCGTCAACAGATCCACGCCGGGTTCATTGCGGACGATTTTGATCCCGTCGACGGTATCGAGCAATTCATGTCTCAAATACAGAATGCCATTCACGACGGGCGGCTGGTCTCGGGAAACCTGTCTGAAGGTAAACAACAGCGTATGCCGCTTGTCGTTCACATAGGCGTATTCGAGCCGGTTGTCATCGACGAATACGCCGCGCAGCCCGTCGGCCGCATAGGCGTCCACCACCCGCGCAAACCCGTCTCCGATGCCCACTCCCCGTTTCGTCTTGAATTCCTTGTCTTCAGACCCGATACCGGCGATTTTGTCGTCCAACAAAAAGAAACCCAGTTTTTCATATTCATAAATGACGAGATTTCTCTTCTCCTCGTTGTGTACGTGTTTGGCCTTTGGAACCCCCAGCGTGTTCAACAGCTTTTGTTTGTCGTCGTCCAACTTCAAACCGTAGACCGATAATTCGTCCGTTCCGAAGCGTTTCTTGGTACCGGACAAAAACCCGCACCCGGCCAGCAGAACGAGAAAAACGCATGTAAGCAGCATCGATGACAGCCAGGTTTTCCGCTTTTCTTGTCGCCTCCATGCAAGTCAAAAACCATGATGCTGGCAGTATTTTTATATTATCAGGATAAAACCCGCCTGAAAATAAGAAGTAGAATTCACCGGGGATTGGGGAGATGACCGCATGGACAAGCCCGAAGCAGTACCTGAACCGGATCCGCCTGGAAGCGGCCCAGCGCCTGCTGGCGGACAGCGGCCGGACGGTCACCGACATCTGCTTCGCCGTCGGTTTTTCCGGACTGACGCCGTTTTGCCGGACTTTTCGCCAGGTTACCGGGTTGTCGCCGCGGGCGTACCGAGTGCGGAGGTGACGGCGGCGACGGCTTTCCCTTCTTCACGAAGCAAATAATAGGCGATTTGGTAGGCGTACGTTTCCCATTGACGAAGCGTCTCCCTTTTTTGGGCCGGATGCACGGCCGTCTCACCTCCCTTGCCGTAGCAGGCCTTCCTCTCACGCGTGAATTTCCAGATCGTAAATTTGCAGTTTTTCCAAGCGGCGTTTTGCTTCTTCCGCGCTTCCTTCCGCTTTCACGACGCCGCGATACAGCAGTTTCCCACCGGGGGCTTCCAATATGACGGCCGACATCTCGTTTCCTTGCAACAGCAGATACAGTTTTCCTTCATGCCATTTGACGGACCTGATCGATTCCGCACCGAACTGTTGGGATTGCACGACGAGCGATTGGACTTCGCCGCGATCCAGGCGGACGCTTCTGAATTCCGCCTGGTGGGCGTTGTAGTTGATCAGCGAAAACGTGCCGTCCTCCATTTGGTAAGTACTGTTCGTATCTTCGCTCCGATCCCGGTCCATGCCTTCGATCGGCCGGATTTCTCCGGTCGCGTAATGATAGGCGGCCAAGTATTCGCGTTCCGGATTCGAAGCCGTGACGCCTTCCGTGACGGCAGGCCACTCTTTCAGCCGGATGACCACATATTCGCTCGGATACGATCGCCTCGTTTCCCCGATGATCTGAACCGGAATCGCGCTTCCGTCTCCGAAGGCCGCGAAATCCAATGCGTGGGCGCGGAGCAAGGTCCCGCTGTCCGGATCCAGGACGAACACGATACAGGTATCGTGCTGCATCGTCATGACATGCAGCTCCCGGCCCACGCGCTGCACGTCCATCACATCGACATTCTGGAACGAATAGGGCAGCGAAGGTTCGGAAGGCAGCGTGATCTTCGTGTCGAAACGGTTCTTTTTCTTCCCCGTCTTGTCCAACATGTCGACGTGAAACGTGACGACAATGCCTTTTTCCGCGGCCTTCGTTCTGGACGTCTTCACATAAACGAGCCACTCGTCATCCTGAAACAACCCGCGGTAATCCCCTTTGCCGCGCATGAACTGCCGGTAATCGTTCTGCAGCTTGCGGATATCCGGCATGTAATCGATCCAGGGTCGGGCTTCCGCAATCATTTTTTGATAGGCCGACTTTTCCGAGTCATAGACGCTGCCCCGCGTCGTCAGAGCCAATGCTTCATGACGACCGGAGACGGTCGTTACGCCCATCAATTCCATGCGCGCCGCCGCGTTTTCATCGCCTTCCGCCGTCACCAGCGCATATTGCGGCAGCCGGTCGAACGCCGAGTAGGTCAAAAACGTCACGATGACGACGGCGCTGAACAGACACAGTCCGATCGTCCATCCGTATGTTTTCATCCCGATCCCCTCATACCGTTATTTTCCTGTTGAGCAGCCAATATCCGAATCCGAGCGAAACGAGCGCGACGACGGCGCACGCCGTCAGTTCGACCGCCAGGATTTCCCCGGGATACAGCCAGGCGTCCGGATTTTGCATTTCGAGCACTCCCACGGGCAGCAGCATCGCCGCCGCGCAAACCGCCGCATAGCCGATGCCGTACACGATGCCGATCCCGCGGAAACTTCTCTCCAGCAAGATGGCCGTAAAGGCGACCATCACGCTGATGATGCCGACACCATACGAAAAGACGAACTGATCCGCCGCTTCGGGAAGCAACATTTCCCAGACCGGATGCACGCGCACCGCCGCGGAAAAATCGGAAGGCAGCCGCATTTCCTCCGGCAGGATGATGTGAAACAGCCATTGTTCGAGCGGAATCAACACGATCTGAAACGCGACGAGGCTGAACGTGAACAGCACGATGGCGCATCCTTTGGCCAAATAAATGGAAAACCGCGGTTGAGGCAGCATCAGCAGCCGGTAAATGAACGTGTCCTTGCCGAACCATTCCCGGTACCAAATGAAGAAAATATAAATTCCGATGACGGCGACGCCGATCAGGATCGGCCATGTGAACTCCATGAGCAGCTCTTGTTCCACGAGATCGACGAACGAAAAAGGGGTCCACTGCGGTTCGGTATCCTGCTGTGCGCCGTTCCATGAAAGCCGATTCTGACGCCGCGATTCCAATTTGATGAGCAGCGTGGTGACGAGCGAGCCGATTTGAAGTGCGGCGGTAATCGCCATCAAACCGACCAGCATCCAGCGGAAACGGCGAATTTCGAAGTTCAGCAATCGGACGAATGCGTGCCAGCCCGTGATCTTCTTCATGGTGCATACACCTCTCTCATCACATCGATCACCGACTTGCCCATCTCATCGCGCAAGCGTTCGCAGTCGATGTCCCGCACGATGACGCCGTCCCGCAAAAACAGCGCCCGGTCAAGCAGCTGTTCCATCTCGCCGATTTCATGCGTGGTCAAAAGCACGCCGCGCCCTTCCATCAGGTCGCTGGTGAACACTTTGGAAATTTGCTCCCGGCTGAACAAATCAATGCCGGCGAACGGTTCGTCCATCAGCACATAATCGGTTTCCTGGGCAAAACCGAGCACGAGATTGAATTTTGCCGCCATTCCTTTGGACAGATTGCCGATCCGTTCCGACGCATCCAGCCGAAAAAACGCCATCAGTTCGCGGCAGCGCGCCTCGTTCCAGCGCCGGTGGTAATCTTGCATAAATTTGATCGCGTCGGACAGCCTCATGCCCGGAGGCATTGTCAGCCGGTCGGGAATGAACGCCACCCTTTCATACAAATCCGCTCCCGATCTCGCCTTCCCGTCGATCAAAATTTGCCCCGCCTGAATCGGCGCGAGCCGCATGATCGCTTTCAGGATCGTCGATTTTCCCGATCCGTTCACCCCGATCAGGCAAGTGATTTGCCCCTTTCGGACCGCAAAGGAGACGCCTTTCAGCACCTGGCGCCGGCCATATCGCTTGCGGACGTCGATCAGTTCAATCATGTGATTTCCCTCCCGCAAGTTCCTTGTATTTGCGTTGCAAGAGGTCGATCAATTCCTCGAATGGCACGTCGATTTTCCGCACCGCCCGCACAAACGCTTCCACTTCCGATTCAATCAGCTCGGAACGGACCGATCGCAGCACCTGTTCGTCGGTCGTGATCCGGCTTTCTTTGTTCCCTTCCGTGACGATCAACTTCTGTTCCTCCATCTCCTTGTAAGCGCGTTGTGCCGTATTGGGGTTGATGTTCAGCATGGCCGCCAGTTCCCTGCGGGACGGAATGACCTCGCCGGAACGCAGCCGGCCCGTCGCGATCAATTCTTTAAAATGGCGGACGACCTGCAGATAAACCGGGACTCTGGGGTCGAACATGACGTATTCAAAATCGCTCAAATCCGCCATTTCGCCACCTCGCATTATTGCGGAATTTATCTCGCGCACCGTCCTTTTTCACACGGCAACACCCTGGGATTTTTGCTGCGATGATTCTTTATGATGCAGGCGCGAGTTTCACCGGGACCGCGCCTTGACTCCAAGTGTATGTATTAATTGGTTCATACACTTGGACGTCTGTATTATATGCTTAATACACTCGGGATGTCAAGCGGTGGAAAATATCTTCCACTCCCGCATCCCCGCGAATCATTCTTTCGTAAACGTCTCCGGGGACCAAAACGCCGGAGTCCCCGTCTTTTTCCGTTCTTTATCGCCTGGATTTCGAAGAGCTGATGTGCCGTGTGGCGGGTTGGAGGGAGAAAATCCGCAAGCGGGCGAAACATGGAAAAAGGGAACCCGAAATCGGGTTCCCTTATGGAAAGCATTGCGTGTTGACGGTTATATCCGGCGCGGAGCGCGGAAAACGGCGGTTCCGTTTTCTTCCCAACCTCTTTATGATGTTCGGCACCCTATTTCCGAAGCGAATCCAAAAGCGGTTTTATTTGGGGGTGCAGCTCCAGCGCATTCCGGATGATCTGCAGCGCTTCGGCCCGGGTGGCATGGTTCTTCGGAGCGAAGAGCCCGTTCCCTTTGCCGTTGACGAGCCCTGCCTGCGCCGCCGCTACGATCACATCCGTTGCATATGAGCCATCCAGATCACGGAAATGGCCCTTTGTCCCATCCTTCTCCAGATGGTCCAGGTTGACGAAGCGCGACAAGATGACCACCATTTCTTCCCGCGTAATCGGCTGATTCGGCCTGAATGTACCGTCCGGATATCCCGTGATGATCCCCGCCGATACCAGCGCCTCAATTTCTTCTTCAGCCCAGTGGCCTTCGACGTCATTCCATGTTGCATTCGGTTTGCCGCTGTCTTGGCCGTTGTCTTGGGCCACAAACACCCGGTACAGCAACGCGGCAAACTCCGCGCGGGTAATCGGTTGGTCCGGCCTGAACGTGCCGTCCTCATAACCAGCGATCAGGTTCAAACTTGCGAAGAGATCGATGGTCTCCTGAGCCCAGTGTCCCTTCGTGTCCGTGAAACCATTTGCGGCCGTCGCTCCTTCCGCCGCAGCAATCGCTTCATCTGCTTTCGAAGCGATTCTTTGGATGAATTCGGCTTCATTCACAGCATGGGGATAATAGACTCCCCCGGGCGCCGGCGTGTCTTCTTCTGTTTGTTCGGGCTCTTGCTCCGTTGTCTGCTCCGGCTGCGGTGGTGCCTGGTTGTCCGAACCTGGACCGGGACCGGGGTCGGAACCTTGGGCCGGAGCCCTGTTGGGCACTGCGCTCGCTTCGTTGGATGCGGGGCTGGTTCCGGAAGGATTCATCGCTTTCACGATAAAATAATAGGTCGTCCCGTTCATCAGTCCGCCGGCTTCATATTCCGTTCCGGACACCAACGCCACCGCATCTCCATACGTTTCGGAAGCTGTCCTTTGATACACGGCGTAATTGACGGCTCCAGGCACTTCGTGCCATTTGATCTTCACACGGCCGTCGCCGGCTTCCACAGCGTAAATATGAGGCGCATCCGGTTCAGGCCACGGCAAATCAACCGCCTGACTCGCCACATGGACTCCATGCGCCTGGAAAACCAACTGCGCTCCCGTCACCCCGACGGTATTCCTTGCGCCCAGATCCGTAAATTCCGCCACCCCTTCTTTTGCGGTGACGGTATTCGTGCCGGTGAGCTCCCAATCGCTATCATCATGCTTCAATGCCGTTACTTCGGTATCATTGTCGTCTGACCGGATGTTGCCGAACCGGTCCGCAAGCTCCACGATCGGCTGCCGGGCGAACGGTCCGCCGTTTGCCAAAGGCGCTTCAATATCCTGCTTAAGGATTAGCGCCGCCAATTGGCCTGCGCTTGGCGTGATCGTCACGGAAGCCGTTTCTAGCGCCTCCAGGCCTTCCTCGCCGAAAGCAATATGCTGCGCCGCCGCGTGATGAAGCTTCAGATTCAATCTGGCGACGCCGTGTTCGAATTTTGCCTGGATCGTGCCCGGTTCTACCGTCAACTCCGTTTCGTTTAGGCCGCCAATATCGCCAATGCTGCCATACGTTCCGTCCGGCGCTTGCGAATAACCGGAGATGGTTACGTTATGCGTGCCGTCAAACGTTTGATCGGCAAAGTCGAATTCGTTTATGACCGTGAGGGTGATTTCATTGTCCGCGCCGGCTTCAGGTTCAGCCGATGCGGCGGCCGCGATCACTTTCACGGGTTCGGGAACATATTTCATCACGGTTGTGTTTCCGTAAGCACCGGCACCGGTTAACTGTTCCTGGAAAGCAACATAAATCGTACCGCCATCGTCCGGCACAATTTTTGTATAATAAGCCGACCCATTCGAAAATCCCGGAACGCCTACGGATACCCAACGGCTCCCGTCGTATCTCATCACCGTCGCTTTGCTGTTTTTGCCGAAGTCTTGATAGATCACATAAGGAACCCCGTTGTTGTCCAGCGCAATTGCGGGATAATTAATATAACTTTGCGAAAAACCCGGACCGCCTACATACTCCCAAGATTGCCCATTGAATTTCATTACGGTTGCTTTGGAACTGGAACTGCTATCTACAAAGGCAACATAGGGGGTGCCATTCTTGTCCAGCGCGATCGTGGGCCAATTAACCGAACCTGGCGAAAATCCAGGAATGCCTACGGGCTCCCAATCGTCCCCGGTGAATTTCATTACGGTGGCTTTCCCGCCGTTCCAAGCATCCTTATAGACGACATAAGGAGTGCCGTCCTGGGCCTGCGCGAATGAAATATCCGCAACCTCATTCATCGAAAAACCCCGCTCGCCGACATACTCCCAATCGTCCCCGTTGAATTTCAGACGCTCGCTTTATTGCCGAAATCAAAATCTTCAAAGGCAACATAGGGCGTGCCACCCGGATCCAGCGCGATGGAAATGAAACCAATCGCACCTTCCGAAAACCCCCTCCGGCCGACATACTCCCAACCGTTCCCGTTGAATCTCATGACCACCGCTTTGCGGTCGTTCAGATCCATGGATTCCGCATAGGCCACATAAGGGGTACCGTTCTTGTCCAGTGCGATGGATTGGTAATATGCCAAATCTTCCGAAAAACGCTTATTGCCTACGGGTTGCCATTCCCCCACGCTCAATGCATTTTCTTCCTTGATTTGACAGTTCTTTGCACAAATCATCATCCCTGACAAAATTTTAGCAAATGTTGGACAAGAGATGCTATATTCGAACATCATCGACAATAACGCGATCGAATCCGGATGGGATGCGGGAGATGGAAACCTTGAACAAAATCGAATCGAAACCGGCGAAAAAAATCTCCGGGGACGATTTCGCCTTCCTTCTGGAAGTCGGCCGTCTGTCTCCGAGTTCGTTCGGCTTCGAGCCGTGGAAGTTCGTCATTTTGCAAGACCAGGCGATCCGGCAGCGGCTGCTCCCCGTTGCATGGGGCGCGCAGCGGCAATTGCCGACGGCAAGCCATTTCGTAACCCAAATGTAATCATTCGGGCTTGTCGAGCGGTAATAAAATAGAATGAAGATCTCTAATCCCCTTCGTTTGGAGTGGGTTGTCATGAAAAAATTGCGTCTTTTTCTCAGCGTCTTTTTCGCCTTCACTCTTGCGCTTTCAGCACTTCCTGCCCCGTCGCGCGCCGCGGATCCCGTAACCCTGGAAGTGAACGGGCGGGAAATATGGCCGGACGTGCCGCCGAAAATTGTTGGCGGCCGGGTCATGGTGCCGATCCGCTGGATCGCGGAAGCGCTGGGGGCCGACGTGGAGTGGGATGCCGGGAGACAAACGGTGATCATCTTCACGGACGGCGAACGGGTGGAAATTCCGGCCGGTAGCGTCATCGTACAGGGACGAACGCTGGTGCCGATCCGTGCCGTGGCGGAGGCGCTGGGTGCCCAGGTGGTATGGCATCCGGAAAAGCGGATTGTGCAAATCGCCAAACGGCCCGCGCGCCTTGGTCCCGCGAATTACTTCCTCTTTACGGACACGAAGGGATGGGGAATTTACCGGTATCCCGGCCCGACGGAGGATGCGAAACAGCGGGCGGCGAATCATTTTCTGGATCGCCTGATCGCCTTGTTGAATGAATCTCCCATTGCCGTCGGCGCCCCCGTGAAGGAGCCGGCGCGGTATGTACATATGCACCTGGATGAGTGGGTGGACGCCAAAGGGGAAACCGTCATCGGGGGCACCGCGGATCTCGCGATTTCGGCGGATTATTCCGTCGTTCGGGTGGAAATGAGCGCGCCCGTCCCATGGTCGATGACGCTGCGGGTGGACGGCGAGGCGCTGCGCAGGGAGCTGGCACAGGTCGAAGCGGTGCTGCCGGACAAATTTCCCACGGTCAAGATCCGGACGCAGCGGGTATCCGACGCGACGCTCGCGGACCAACCGCTTCTGTTCCCCCGGGTGGAGCATCCGCTGCCGGAAGGCTGGGTGCACGATCTGACCGTCAACCCGGCCACGGGGGAACTGTTCGCGATCATCACCGGCCGCAACGCCTCCCAGCCGACCGTATGGATTTCAAAAGACGGCAAGGAATGGACGGTAGCGGGTGATGCGGCGTTTGGCAATTTGTGGCCGTCGGCGATCGGATTCGTGCCCGGCGGAGCGGGCGGCGAGGAGAATGTCCGGCTCCTCAGCAGCAGTTTCAACGGCGGCATATATCGATCGGTGGCGGGGGGACCGTGGGAACTGGTGCGGGCGTATCCCCTTCCGGAAGCGGTCAACAAGTACCCGCCGGCGCGCTACATTCCCGATCCGGCGAACCCTTCCCGCATCTACGCCAGCCTGGATCACGATACGCAAATGCCTTCGGCCGCCGGAGTGTTCTTGTCCGAAGACGGCGGAAGGACCTGGACGGAAACGGGCGTAAACGGGGATGACCGCCTCCGGTTTGTGTTCCCGACGCCGCCGTTGCCGGACCCCGCCAAGGAAGGCCGCGTGCTGCTCACGGCGAACGTGACTTATTCCGATGCCCTCGGAGTTTTCTCCGCGGACACGGAGGATCGCGTTTTGCTTTCGGAGAATGCCGGGCGAAATTGGATCATTCTGGACGATGTGGATCGTTTGTTCGGTGTGGCGAAAACCGCAGAAGGCTCGCTGTATGTCGGCGAAAAAAACCGGGACGGCTTCTCGTGGCTGATGACGAGCCGGGACGGCGGACTTGCCTGGCAAGTGCGCCGGCTGCCGTTTGAGGTCTTGGACGGCATCGCCTTTGACCCGGCGGCGCCGGAACTGATGTTCGCGTCCGCCGAAGGGGGACTGTATGTTTCGCTCAACGGCGGCGCCTCCTGGTCGCGGCTGCCGATGGGCGGGACCATCCTGCGTGTGGATGCGGCGCGGAAGCTGCTGTTTCTCCTGGACGACGACGAGATTCAAGTGTACCAATGGGAAGCGCGGGCATAGGTTTGGCTGCCCGGGCATGGGCCGTGCCCGGGCTTTTTTTGTGCGTTTTTCAGCCTGATTGCGTTGGCCAATGCAAACGGTTAAACGGAATGCTCTTCTCCACAGCAATGACCCACCAGGTAATCGGAGCAAAAAAAAGGCGGGGCTTAGCCTCTCCTCTGCTGCTTCGTATGATTGACCGGCCGGCCGAATCGCGCGAAGAAGATGGCCGCGATAATTAAGGTTGCCGCCGCCAGCAACAGATACAGATTGCCGAATACATAAGCCTCCGGCCTGTCGTTTATCGGATTCCAACGAATGCTCGCACCGTGATCCACCACTTTGCTGTACAATCCCGCGGAGACGGCGCCGGCCATAAAGTTCAGCATCGACATCAGCCCCATGCCGACTCCGCTATGTTCCCGGGAATCGTTCGGGATACGGTGTTGGACAACGCGATGAGCAGGAACGAATGGCCGACGTAGCCGATCATGAGGAAGACGGCGACGAGAATCGGCGAGACGCCGGCAAACGACGACATCAGCAGAAAGCTGACCAAAAGCAGGCACGAAGCGACGGCGAACAAAAACGGGTTGCCCTTCGTATCGGCGAGTTTGCCTCCGCGTTTGCCGAGGAGTGCCGTAACGACGGCGGCCGGCACGATCGACAGGCCGACCGGACCCGGACCGAGCCGATGCACCTCGGAAAGCAGCTGCGGCACGAGGAAAGGCAGCGAGTATCCCGTTGCGGTCGCCAAAAAGGCGATGGCCAGCCCGAGCGAGTAGCTCCGATTGCGAAACAAGCCTGGCTGGACAAATGGATCGCGAGCCGTGCGGATGCGTGCTTTCGGATCACGCAGGCCTCCATCGAGGAGATGGCCTTGTTGATCGAGGAAGGGGAAGCCGATCTCGGCTTTACGGCGTTGCCGATCGAGCGGCCGGGGTTTCGGGCGGTAACCGCGCTGAGCGAGAAAGTGTATCTTGGTGGATGAACCGTCCGCCATTTTGCGACTTGTCCGGGCCGGGCTCGGTGTCGCCCTGATCGGCGGCTGCAGCCGGGAAGGAAGCTTTCCGTTGCCGACCCTGTCGATCGAATCGCCCGTCTGCCGGCGGCATTTTCGGATCGGACGAACGCCGTTATTTGTCGCTGGCCGCCCGGCAGTTTCGCGATTTTCTTGTGGAGTATTTTTCCGGAAAAGAAACGGCAGCGACAGGCATCGAAAAAACGGGTTGAAGAAGTATAGCTCCGGCAGCCCTGTAACCATTACAAACCTTTCCGCTTGAGGAACATGACAAACAGCACGAACTGCAACGCGGCATACCCGGCCGCCGCCGACATCGCCGCCGCCGGACCGGTTCCGTCCTCGCCGATAAAAACGCGCATGACCAGGCGCACCGGCGGTAGCAGCCAGACGACGGGCGCGGCGAAGGCGGGCAGCGCGTTGCGGATCCCTTCCGCGCCGACGGAAGCAGCGATGACCAGCAACAACACAAGAAGTTTATAGGATTTTCCGGGAAACAACCGCTCGCTGAAGAATACGCCGGTGCCAATGCCGAGCCACGAAAGCAGCAGATGCCCCGCCAGCGCAAGCCCCAGTTCCTCCGCCGTCGCCGCCCGCTCGAAGACGCCGGCCAGCGGCGGACAGAAGACGGCGATGAACGCAAACGGCGCCGCAAACAGCACCAGGTACGCAAGTTTTTCGGCCGCGAACTTCAGGAAACTTTGCGCGTGCAGCGCCGTCAAGATTCGCTGCGCTTCGGGTTCGGCATCGATGTAACCGAAGGCAAGCCATGCGGAGACCACATAGAGCAGAGCGGAAGTAAAGCCATAGCTGGACATGACCGGATTCGAACTGATAGAATCATAAACCATTTTTTGTTTCCCGGGCTACGATTTTGACCGGTTTTCATGGCCTCCCATGCAAATCCGGTGCAAACAACGCCCATGCATTTTCATGACAGGTGGAATGATGGGCCGTGACGGGTGTGTGGTATATTGGAATCAAAAGGAGGCCGCAAACGCGATGGCCCAAAAATGGAACGAATTCATCTCATTCCGAAAAATCAAAATATTTTATCGTTTGCTGATCATGTTCATCTTCGCGAGCCTTTTGCCCATCATGATTTACGGCATCCTTTCGTACAACAAGAGCAGCGAAGTGATCACGGAAGGCATCAGCCAATCGCTGGAATCCATGCTCATTCAGATCGGTTCCACCATTGGGGAGAAGATCGAAAAGGTTCGGACCGACAGCATTGAAATCAGCTATATGGACGAAATCCAGGATATCCTGATGAACTACGACGCGTACACGGACCGGATGAAAAACGCGACCAAAGAGATCATCACCGAACGGATGAGCACCAAATACGTGTTCGACAACATCGTGTCGGAAATCACGCTGTACACCCTGGACGGCGATGCGGTGAACGTATACGGGACCGACGCGTTCCGCCTGAATCTGGCGCCGGAACATTTGCGCAAGTTTCTCGAGGAATGCCGCGAGGGCAACGGCCGCGTCATCCTGAAGGCCATGAACGAGAACTATGAACAGCGGATTGCTTCCGGCGTCAAGCTGAAACGCGAGAGCCTCGTGCTGGGGAAGGCGATCAAGAAGAGAATCGAAGGCAGCATCATCGGCTATATGCAGATGACCATCGAGGAAGAGAAAATCCGGAGCATCTACCGGGAACTGTCCGAAAATTTGTCCGCCGACATGTTCATTCTGGACCGCGACAACATCGTGATTTCTTCCGTCAACGAATCCGTCCGGGTGGGAGAGCCTTTCACGGACACGCAAGTCCTGGACCGGCTGGGGGAAGATCGCTACCTGCTCCGTTCAGCCAACGGCGTCAAGATGGTCTACAACAAGCCGATCGGAAACAGCTGGACCATGGTCAGCGTCATCCCCTCCGCCTACCTGTACGCGGATTCGGAACCCGTCCTGCAGCATTTCATTCTGATCGGCATGATTGGAATCGCTTTCGGAATCCTGATTACGGCGATGGTATCCTACAGCATCATCTCCCCGATCAAGCGGACGATTGTGGGCATCCGGCAGTTCGAAAGCGGCAGGATGGATACGCGGCTGAAGGTGGACGGCAACGACGAAGTGACCATCCTGGCCCGGCAATTCAACCGGATGGCCAGGGAAATCGGCAGGCTGCTGGACAATATCCGGCAAGCGGAGCGGCAGAAAAGACGGCTGGAAATCCAGGCGCTCCAGGCGCAGATCAACCCCCATTTCCTGGCCAACACGCTGAACGTGATTTCGTTCATCGCCAGGATGAGAAATGAAAATTCCATCGTGACGCTGGTGAACGCCATCATCAATCTGCTGAGGGGCAGCATGAAAAACGACGAACACCTGCATACGGTAGCCGACGAAATGGATCTGCTGAAGAATTACGTCATCATCCAGGATTACCGGCTGATGGGCAAATTCGATGTCGTGTTCGACATTGACCCGGAAATCGAAAACAACCTGATTCCGCGGTTCGTGCTGCAGCCCATTGTGGAAAACGCCATCATCCACGGGATTGAGCCCTCCAGCCGCAGGGGGCGGATTGAAATCCGCGGGTACCAGCGGCAACGGGTCATGATGTTCGAAATCACGGACAACGGGGTCGGCATTGACCGGAAGGATTTCCCGAAAATCCTCCAGGACCAAAAGAACGAAGGGAAAGAGCGATTTACCGGCATTGGAATCGGCAATGTGAACAGCCGAATCCGGCTGTTGTTCGGGGAACAGTACGGGCTGCAGCTGCACAGCGAGGAAAACGCGTATACCAAGGTCGTCATCACCCTGCCCGTGATCAGAAAGGAGGATCAGCATGTATCAGATCATGTTGGTGGATGATGACCCGATCGCCCTGGTGGAACTGAAGTCGATGATCGAATGGGACGCGCTCGGCTGCGCCCTGTTGGCCGAGGCCAGCAGCGGCAAGGCCGCCATCGAACTCATGAAGGAATGCAAACCGGACATCGTGTTCACCGACATCAGTATGCCCCACGTGTCGGGGGTGGAGCTGATCGACTATATCCATGAGATGGACGGGAAGATCAAAGTGGTGGCGCTGAGCGCTTACGATGATTTCGATTACGTCAGGGGAAGCCTGAAAAACGGCGCGAAGGATTACCTGTTGAAACACCGGATGACGAAGGAAAGCCTCAACGAATTGATCAGGTCCCTGATCGAGGAAATCGAGGCGGAGCAATCCCGCGGGGCCCCGTCCGCATCCGGGGAGAGCCGAAGCGACCTGCTGCTCGAAATCGTGGAAGGGTACGCGGACATCGGCCGCCTGGCCGGACGGTTGGAACGGGAGAAACTGGCCTGGCTGCGGGACGATCTGCTGGCGGCGGTCGGCGGCGTGGATGCCCTTTTCGGCGACGAAGGCGGACACCCGCCGGATGAACGGACGATGCGGATCGTCATCGACGAAGCCATCAAATATTATCGGGACTATTTTCTGGTGCCGCTCGAGCCGGGCGTCTTCCTCCTCGTGTTCGGCGCCGCCGGGAAACCCGAACGGGAAATCGAGGAAATTGTCAGGCAAATCCAGTCGACGGTGTTCCGGTTTTGCAACGTCGCGCTTTCCTTCGTCATCTCCGAACGGTTTCGCGGCGCGGAAACCGTCAAAAGCGAGAAGGATGCCCTCAAGAGCTGTCTGCTGGAACAATACTTTCGGGGGAACAAAAACTTCATCGCACGCAAAGAACGGCTGGAGCAGCCCGACGTGACGCTGAACGATGACCAGCTCATGCGGCTGGACGAGATCCTGTACGGGGATGAGCGAACCATCGTCGACTACTTTGACGGTCTGTTCGCGGAACTGGCGCAGAAGCGGTTGTCGAAAGAATGGTTCCAGCTGCTCTACATGGAGGTCGTCATGTTCCTGAAGCGAAAGGTCAAAGCGATGCAGCTGGACGAGAAAACCGTTTTCCGCAACGAGCAGCCGGTTGAAATCTGGACGTCTTTCAAAACCTGCGGGGACATGAAGTCGTATCTCGTCGGCAAATGCATCGGCATCCAGAAAGAATTGAAGAAATCGTTCGCCAAGCATTCCCTCGCGGAGCGGGCGATGAAGTATGTGGAAGAGCGGTACAGGGAAAAAATCACGCTGCGCCAGGTGGCGGACGCGCTGTACGTCAGCCCTTCATACCTCAGCCGAATGTTCAAGAAAAGCACGGGACTCAACCTGGTCACCTACATGAACCGGGTCAAGATGAAACATGCCCGGGAGCTCATTCTGCAGCGGAAGATGTCCTTGCAGGAAATCGCCTATGAAGTCGGCATCGCCAATTACAATTACTTTTACATCCTGTTCAAGGAAACCTACGGGATATCGCCCTCGGATTTTCTGAAACAAATTGAGGCAGAAGCGCAATAAGGAAGACAAAATAGTAAGAATACAGGTTTGTTCCTTTAATGTACTTGCGGCCGCCGCCGTTTGATAATGAATCATGAAAGCGAATTCAATCCATTGGGAGGTCTCCAGGATGAGAAAGACGCTGATCTTGCTGCTGCTGGGGGTATTGGCGGCGGCTGCGGTTCTCGCGGGGTGCCAATCCAAGTCTTCCGGAGGCACGGGCGGGAGCACATCTTCCGGAACGCAGCAGCAGTCGCCGAAAGGCGAAAAAACGACGCTGACGTTCTGGACGTACGTGGAGCAGCACGGCGAATTTTTCCGGGACGCGGCGGAAAGCTGGAACCGGAAGCACCCGGACGAGCAGATTGAAATCAAAGCGGAAACCTATCCCCTGGAAGACATGCACAGCAAATTGCTGATCACGCTGCAGTCCGGCGACGGGGCGCCCGACCTGGTCGACGTCAACGTGGCCCGGTTCAGCGACTTCATGCTGGGCGGCGAAGAGGTCTTCGTGCCGCTTAACAACGTGATCGAGCCGGAAAAAAGCAGCTTCCTTGAAGCGGTGCTCGACATTTACAAATACAACGGCAATTATTACGGCATCGAGTATCACGTCGGCGCGCCCATGATGTACTACAACACGGAAATCCTGGATCAGGCCGGCGTGAAGGTGGAAGACATCGTCACCTGGAACGATCTGCACGAGGCGGGCAAGAAAGTGCTGGCGGCCACGGGCAAGCCGATCATCACCTTTGAAGTGAAAGACTCCTGGAGCTACTACATCATGACGGGCGAACGGGGCGGCGACTACTTCGACAAGGCGGGCAACGTCATCATCGACAGCGAAGAAAACAAGAAGACGCTCGAATTCATGCTGGAGATGCTGGCGGACGGAACGGCCATCATCACGCCCGGCGGCTGGTTCCACTCGGAAGAATACTACGGGTTCATGGCCAAGGGCGGAGCCGCTTCCATGCTGGAAGCGATGTGGTACATGGGCCGGTTCACCGACTATATGCCGGAACTGGCCGGCAAAATCCGGATGGCGGCTCCTCCGGTCTGGGACGAAAAAAGCGTGTACCCGGTGTTCGGCGGAACCGCGACCAGCGTGACGAAGCAGTCCAAGCACCAGAATCTGGCCGTGCGCTTTCTGGCGGATGCCAAGATCAGCGCGGAGGGAGCGGCGAAAATCTGGAACGTCCTTGGCTTCGACCCGCTCCGATGGGACATCTGGGAAACCGACGCCATGAAGCAGGACAACAAATTCACCCAATATTTCGGCAAGGACATCTTTGACATCGTGCTGGGCATGAAGGACAGGTTCCATCCTTCCAACATCACCGCTTCGCCCAAATTTTCGCAGGCCAACTCGCTGGTGGCGAACGACATCCTGTTCAAGGTGCTCGGCGAAAAGAGCGAAACGCCGGAGCAGGCGCTGAGGAGCGCCGCGGATCAACTTTCCAGGTAATCCAGGCATCATAAGGATCCCGATCGGACAGACTGCCGCGGTTTCGCGCCGCGGCAGTCTGTCCGATGGAATCCGGGAGGTGATGAAGAGCCCATGATGACCAAACACACCGCTCCCTATTTTTTTTGCCTGCCGTTTGTCATCTCGTTCTCGGTGTTCATGGTATACCCGATGATCGACATGGTTTACCGCAGCTTCTACAAGCTGGAGGGCGTCAGCACCTATCGGTTTGTGGGGTTGGACAATTACGACAAGATCCTTTCCGATCCGCATATCGGTAACGCGGTCTGGAACACCGTCTGGTTCACCGTGGGCATCACCGTCGTCAATCTTGCGCTGCCGCTGTTTTTGGCGATCGCGCTGAACAACAGGCTGACCCCGCTGCGCAACCTTTTCCGGTCGGCGTTTTTTATTCCCGCCCTGACCTCCGTCGTCGTGGCGGGCATCTACTTCCGGCTGTTTTTTGCGGGAAACCCGGATACGCCGTTGAACTGGCTCGCGCGGGTGGTCGGCCTGGGGGCCAGGGACTGGCTTAACGCCAAAGAAACGGGCGTCATTGCCCTGGTGCTGACCTCCACCTGGCGCTGGCTCGGGCTGAACATCCTTTACTTCCTTGCGGCTTTGCAGACGATTCCCCGGGAGCTGTACGAAGCCGCCCACGTCGACGGCGCGAATGCGGTGCGGCGTTTCCTGTACGTAACCCTTCCGGGCATCAAGCCGATTCTCATCTTTGTGACCACGGTGATGGTTTACGGCGGTTTTCGGATGTTCGGCGAAAGCTATGTGCTCTGGAACGGCAAATCGCCCGGCGACATCGGCCTGACCATCGTGCTGTACGTTTACCGCACGGCCTTCGGGTATTTCGACATGGGGTACGCTTCGGCCATCTCGGTGGTTTTCTTCATTTTCCTGATGGTGGTGAACCTGGTCTACATCAAATCCATGGGATTTCTCGGCGGGAGGAGAAAAGGATGAGCGTCCGGTCCCACAGCACGTTCCGCATCGGCATGTTCATCATTCTCTTCCTGATGGCCTCCGCGTCATTGGCGCCGTTTGTCTACCTGGTGGTCACTTCCTTCGTCACCGATATGAGCCAGGTGTTCAAGAACGGCATCGCGCTGAAGATCAAGTGGGACATGTTGAGCTTGGAGAGCTACAGGCTGCTGGTGGAGGACGACGGGGGAAAGTATTTCAACTGGTTCAAAAACAGCATCATCATCACGGTCCTGAGCACCGCCATCTCCATCGTCTTCTGCGCCATGGTGGGCTACGGCATCACCATGTACGAATTCCGGGGGAAAAAGCTTCTTTTCGTGCTGGTCATGAGCACGATGATGATTCCGGTGGAGATGCTGATGATCCCGCTGTTCAATGTGGTCAAATTTTTTCACCTGACCAACAATTACTTCGGCGTCATTTTGCCGTTCGCGGTCGCGCCGTTCACGGTGTTCTTTTTCATGCAATACGCCCGAAGCCTGTCGAAGGAGTACATGGAGGCGGCCCGAATCGACGGCTGCGGCGAGTTCCGAATCTTCCTCTCCATCATGGCGCCGCTCATGACGCCGGCGTTTGCGGCGATGATGGTCCTTCAGGCCACCAATGCCTGGAACGATTTCCTGTGGCCGCTGATCGTGATGTCGAGCAGCCAAAAGTTCACCCTTACGGTCGGGATTCAGACCTACCTGTCCCCGTACGGAAACAACTACAACCTGCTGTTTGCCGGGGCGGTGGTGTCCGTCATTCCCGTGGTCATTTTGTTTCTGTACTGCCAGCGCCTGTTCATGGAAGGTTTCATGCAGGGCGGAATCAAGGGCTGATGTGTTGACGGCAAAACTCCCACGCGCGATCCATCATGACAGGAAGCCGCTTATCGGGCGGATCGCGGTGGGAGTTTTTCGTTCCGTCCCGCCGGCATGGAGCCGTTCTCCACCGTTTGCGTTTCAGGTTGGAAGGCCCAACCGGTTGACGGCGCGGAGAATTTCTTGCCATTCGCTCGTCATTTTTCGGAGATGTTGATTGCCCAGGGCGGTCAAGCGATAATATTTTCGTTGCGGTCCGCCTGAAGTCCGGCCTTGATAAACCTCCGTATGCCCTTCCGCGTGGGTTCGGCGCAAAATCGCGTAGATCGATGCATCGTAGACGTCCGGGAAAACGGACTTCACCGTTTTCATGAGCTCATAACCGTACATGTCTTTTTGGGACAAAAGATGGAGGATGCACAGTTCAAGCACTCCTTTTTTCAATTGCGTATCCATGAGTTTACCTCTTCGCCGGCGGACCGATGTTCTTCGATGACACGTGTGCCTGCGATCACATCGTGGATCGTTTTGTGTTCCTTGGTAAACAGGCTCCAAATCACGGAAACGAGGTAGCTGATGCCGAACGTGATGCTGTTGATGAACTGTCGTCCCAACAGTTCTCTTCCAAAGATTTGAAAGGCGTCGAGCCCATCCCCATCCTTGCTGACGACGCGCAGCCCCATCCACCGTTTGCCGGGCGTTTGTCCCTTGAACAGGATCAGGAACAAACTATGATAGAGCAAATAGTAACCGATGCAGATGCAAGCGGCCACCGACATGGCGGTCGACGGTGGAGGACTGACAGCGTAAAAAAAGGGGAAAGCCGGCCAAACGATCATGACCGGAATGACTCTGGCGACATTTCCGAAGAAAGCCAGCGGGAGAACGCTGAGCAGAAAATCGAGCAAGGCGGCGGCGATCCGCTTGTAGAGCGGGGCGTAGAGCCGCTCTTCGCCTTTTGCGGCAGCGGCCTGGCCGGAAGACGGCCTTTCCGCCAAAATCAGCTTGACCGTTTGGGCGGGAGAGCCCATTTCGGCGCAGATGGCTTCTTCCGTTTTTCCTTCCCGCAGTCCTTCCTCGAACAGTTCCCTATAGTCGTTCAAAATATCTTCCAGCTCGGCCGGGCTGACACGCCCGTCAAGGCCGCTTCGCAATTCCGCCAAAAACTCGTTTTTCCGCATGGACCACCACTCCCAGCCTTGATTTTACTACACTATTGTTTAATAAACAATAGTTATGGCAAATGTGGGAAATCCATCGTGCCGGCGCAGGATCGGAGGATGTCGGTAAGCATGATGTAACGGCGGGCGAAACCTCCAACTCTTCAGCCTGTGCCGGCATCGTTTGACCGGAAACGCGCTGCGAATGGATGGATTCCGGGATCTTCTTCCAGTAAGGTATAATGATAGAGGTTTTTTGGCATTTCTCCCATTTCCTTTAACGAAAGGACGGTGGACCGATTGAATTTTGAGCAGTCATGGGCGGCTTTTCTGGAACGGGAAAGAAAAACGGCGAAGGGCAGACGGCTGGAGAGGTTGATGGCGGATCTGACCGGCGAGAAAAAAATGTTCGAGACCGTGCTTTGGCCGGTTTTTCGTTCCTTCGACGGATTCAGCCTGGAGTATGAGCTCAAGAGCACATCGGGAGTGAGCATATTTGTCGATGCCCTCTATCATCCGCTCAGGCTGGCGTTCGAAAGCGAGGGATTCGTCCCCCATGCGGAGAACATTACCCGGGACCGTTTCGCGTTTGAACGCATGAGGATCCGTACGCTGGCCTTGTATGGGTACAAGTACATACCATTCAGCTGGGATGAGCTGGACCGAAAGGCCGAGTCCTGCCAGCGTTATTTATACGAATTTCTCGGCCGATACACAGGCTCGGACGATCCGTCACTGCAAGAATTGACGGTTTTCGAGCGGGAAGTGCTGCGCTATGCCCTCCGGGTCAACCGGCCGATTCAAATGCGGGATGTCCTGTTTTGTCTGGGCGTGAAAAAAGACGCCGGCCGGCATGTGCTCAAACGGCTTATGGCCAAACGGATCATTCGGCCGTCCGGGCGCGGCAGGCAAAAAATCAGAGCCTATGTGCTGGATGACCGGGCGTACAATTATGTCCTGTGAAAGCAGTGTACAGGTCCCTCAGCCTTGCGTGGATGCTCCTGGCGTGTCTGCAGGCTTCTCATCTTTGTTCGAATGCGCACGGCGTACCCGTGAGAGGCGGTTTCTCCGTCTCTCAGCGTCGTTCCAACACCGCCGCGGCACCTGAGAGACGATTTTTCCGTCTCTCGGAGGCGTACTGATGCCCGCTGGATAGCTGAGAGGCGGTTTTTCCGTCTCTTAGCGTCGCACCGACACCACCGCGGCACCCGAGAGGCGGTTTTTCCGTCTCTCAGCGTCGCACTGACACCACCGCGGCACCTGAGAGGCGGTTTTTCCGTCTCTTAGCGTCGCACCGACACCACCGCGGCACCCGAGAGGCGGTTTTTCCGTCTCTCAGCGTCGCACCGACACCACCGCAGCACCCGAGAGACGATTTTTCCGCCTCTCGCGGGCGCGCTGATGCCCGCGGTACAGCCGAGAGGCGGATTTTTCATCTCTCAGCATCGTGCAATCGCGCCGTGCGGCATACAATCCCCTTCGCGTCAGGAACGATCCGTCGCGCCCGGGTCTGGATCCGGCCGCCAGTGCGGAGCGGATGAGACGATCCAGCGCCTCCCCCTGCCACGAAACGGCATGCCGCCAATCTTAAAAAATCAGATGATACGTCTCGGACAGTTCGTCGTAAAACCGGGTCACCTCGTCGCCCACGCCCGTCGCCCCCTGCCAGAAACCGATTAACGCCCCTCGTCCCGGCCTTTTCCATGACGATTTCGTCCGGGGCGTCAAACGGACGGCGCTTCATCCTTCCATTCGGCCGTTTCTTTCACCTTCGTCGCCAGCGCTCCCGCCATCAGGTACAGTCCGCTTCCGATGAACAGAGCCGCCGTCCCGAAGACTCCGAACACGCCGACGGTGAGGGGGGCGACGATCAACACGGTCCGGTTCACCGCAAACCGCAAGGCCTGCACGATGCCCTTCTGGTTCTCGGGGGCCAGATTGTACGTGATGGTCATGGTGAGCGGTTGCCCGAAACCGGTTCCGAACCCCGCCAGCAGGGCCAAAATCATGAAACCCGTCGTGCTCGTCCAGAACGGAACCAAGAGAAACGCCGTCCCGGAAATGAAAATGGCAGCGAACAGCAGCGTTCCCCGGTCCGCGAATTTCGTCATCAGCGGCAAAAAGAACCGGATCGCCAGAACGGCCGTGCTTTGCGTCGTCAAAATCAGGCCGATCATCGTGGCCGACAGCCCGTGTTCGGTGCCGATCAACGGAAAAAACATGACGAACAGATCCCGGGTGGTGAGCGATATGCCCGACGCAAAAATCACTTTGTTCAAAGGGGGGCGTTTCAGAATGGCCCAGGAGCTCTGCCGCGCGGCCGGCGCATTCCCGGCGGCTTCGGCGACAGCCGCCGGCACCAGCAGGGCCAGCGCCAGCGGGATCAGGCCCAGCCCCATGGAACCGGCGAAAGACAGGGGATAGCCGTATGTGTCGGCAAACCAGCCTCCGAGCGGCGGGCCGATCAGACCTCCCAGCGACATGGAGGTGCTGAGCCAGGCGAAATTTGTATCCCGCCTTGATTTCGGCGAAACGTACCCGACGACGTTTTGCAGCGACAAATGAATGAACACTTGCGAAAGGCCGACGAGCACCTGGGAGGCGTACAGCGCCCACATCACCGGAAAAAACCAGGGAAAACCCAATCCGGCGCAGGCGAGCACCGCCCCGCCCAAAAGCGGCACCCGGTAGCCGAACCGGTCGGCCATTCTCCCCGCCGGCACCGTGACCAGAATCGCCAGGACGGAGTAACTCGCCGACAGCAGCCCGATCTCAAAGGCCGTGGCGCCCAGCTGGGCACCGAAAAGCGACACCAGCGGCCGCGTGCCTTGCACCATGATATGATACAGGACCGCGGACGCACAAACGACAAGAAGAGTCCGTTTCTCACTCCTGTCCATCATGTTGTCCGCATCCCATTCGTTCTGTCAAAGTTTTAAAGTTTAGATATCCTCGTTGACATTCACTCTTTTGCCTCTGCGTTTCAGGATCACCGGAACGAGAATCCAAAGCGCGGCCACGATCAGGAACGACAGCGACAACGGTTTTTGCAAAAAGATGGTGAAATCCCCTCCGGAAATGGTCAGGGCGCGGCGCATGTTGTATTCGATCATCGGAGCGAGCACCAGCCCCAGCACCATGGGCGCCAGCGGAAAATCGTTTTTCGCCAGAAAATAGCCGGCGACGCCGAACCCGGCCATCAGAAACAGGTCGAAGACGGAAATTTGCACCGCGTACACGCCGAACACGGAGATGGCACCGATGAGCGGAACCAGATATTTGGCCGGCGTTTCCACGATCTTGGCGAACACTTTGATCAGCGGCAGGTTGAGGATCAGCAGCATGAGATTGCCGATGAACATGCTGGCGATGAGTCCCCACGCCACATTGGGGTGTTTTTCGAACAAGAGCGGCCCGGGCGTCACGTTGTACATGATGAACGCCCCCATCAGGACGGCCGTCGTCGGCGACCCCGGAATGCCCAGGGTGAGGAGGGGAACCAGGTTGCCCCCCGAAGCGGCGTTGTTGGCGGATTCCGGTCCCGCCACGCCCTCAATGGCTCCGGTGCCGAATTTCTCCGGTTTTTTGCTGACCTTTTTCTCCAGCATATAGGACATGAACGACGCCAGCGAAGCCGCCGCGCCGGGAATGAGCCCGATGATGAACCCCAGGATGGAACCGCGGGCGATGGGCATGGCGCTGTCCTTCATGTCCTGCCGGGTGGGCAGGATGCGTCCGATGTGGGTGATGGCTCCGCCACCCTTGTTGTCTTCCATCATATATTTGCACACTTCGCCGATGGCGAAGAGCCCGACCGCCAGCACCAGAAAAACGATGCCCCCGTAAAGCTGCGGGTAATTGTAGGTAAAGCGCGCGACGCCGGACACCAGGTCGACGCCGATCATCGACAGCCACAGGCCGAGCACCGTCATGATGAACGCCTTCGTCAGCGATCCGCCCGCCAGTCCGCTGAGCGCGCACAATCCCAGAATCATCAGGGAAAACTGCTCGGCGGGTCCCATCATCAGCGCCACTTTCGCCAGCGGGACCGCCAGCGCGATCAATCCGATCAGCGCGAACATGCCCGCGATGAACGAACCGATGGCGGCGATGGCCAGCGCCGGGCCGGCCCGCCCCTGTTTCGCCATGGGATACCCGTCCAGCGCCGTCACGACGGAAGCGGCTTCGCCGGGCGTGTTCAGCAGGATGGAAGTGGTGGAACCGCCGTACATGGCGCCATAGTACACGCCCGCCAGCAAAATGATGGAGCTGGCGGCCGCTTCCTCCAGCGACAATCCCGCCGTCATCGTTGCCGTGACGGGAATGAGCAGCGCCACGCCGCTGGTCGGCCCGATGCCGGGGAGGATGCCGACCAGCGTTCCGATCAATACCCCGAAAAACGCAAACAGCAAATTATGCCACTTGAGCGCAACCGAAAATCCGTCCAGCAAAAATCCCAGCGTGTCCATGCCAGCCTCCCGCTACCAACCGAGCCACGATGGAAATCCCGGCAATGTTCCTTTGAGCACCACGACAAAAACGTAATAGATCACGCCCGCAAAAACGGCCGCCACCAGAAGGGACAACCACAGTCTTCCTCTCTGGACCAACTGGAACGCGACCGTCAAATACAAAATCGTGCTGAGCACATACCCCAGCGGCTTGAGCAATGCGATGTACAAAAGAAAGATGGCCACAAAAAACAGAAACCGCCGGTAATTCAAGTTTTCTTTCGGTTTCGCCGCAGCGCCGCTTTCCTTGTATTTGGGAGAGGTGAAGGTCTCGTAAATAAGCCGGAGGCTGAAGAGCATGAGCAATGCTCCCAGCCCCAGCGGAAATGCACGGGGACCCACCACGCTGCCGCTGACGCTTTGGGATATGCCGAAGCTTTGCCACACGATGGCCGCTCCCAGCACGAGGAAGAAGAACCCGCCCCAGCGGTCAAACGTTCTGTTCATTCCATTTCCCCCGGATTGTCAGTTTGCCATGCCGAGAATTTTCAGCACGTTGTAAATCACATCGTTTTGTTCGTCCAGAGCGGCCTTGAACTGATCCGCATCCAGGTAGGCCGGTTCCCAGCCCTGTTCGGCCATCAGTTTCTTCCAGGCTTCGTTTTCCGAAAGCTCCTTGAATTTCGCATTCCAGTAATCCTTCGCGTCCTGGCTTATGTTTTTCATGCCGAACACGCCGCGCCAGATGGAGAAGTCGGCATTGATGCCCAGCTCGGCGAGGGTGGGAACGTCCTGGAACGGTTCGGGCAGACGTTGCGGAGCGATCAGCGCGAGCACCTTGATCTGGCCGGCGCTCAGGAATTCCTTGACGTCCGACGCGCCGCTGGACAGAATGTCCACGTGTCCGCCGAGCAGCGCCGCCATCGATTCGGCATTGCCGTTGAACGAAACATATTTCAGCTTCGTCAGGTCGATGCCGCCGTAGCCATGGGCCGGAATGGCGAAGTTCAGGTGCCAGAGCGAGCCGGGAGCGGAACCGCCGCCGATCGAATAGGCCCCGGATTTTCCCGCATTTTGTCAAACAGCGATTTCAGGTCGTTGAACGGCGAATCCGCACGGACCGCGATGACGCCGTAATCGCGGAACAGTTGGGCAAGGGGCGTCGTGTCCTTGTAACCGAACGGGCTCGGCGCCTCGTTCCGCAAATTGTTCAGCAGAATCGACGGAGAATTGACGAAAATTTCATAATCGTTATTGCTCCGCTTCGTCACCGCTTCCGCCAGATACACGGCGCCGCTGCCGCCCGGAACGTTTTCCACCGGCATCTGGAAGTCGATGAGCCCTTCTTCCTGGAGCACTTTCACGATGGCCCGGCCGGCGATGTCCCAGGAACCGCCCGGAGAGTTGGGAACAACCATGGTCACCGGTTTTTCTGGATATGAGGGTTTTTTCGTTTCCTGCGCCTTCGGTTCCTGCTTGGTTTCCGTCGTCGCGGACGGGGAGGCTGCTGCCCCTCCCGATCCTCCCGTATTCGTGTTGGCCGGGGCCGTCTGGGAAGAAGAACTTCCCCCGCAAGCCGTCAATGCGACAGCCATAATCAACGCCAACGCTCCCGCCCACCATTTTTGCTTCATCGATATATTCATGATTTTCATTTGACCGGTTCCTCCTCCATGATTGAATCCAAAGCGCTTGACCGCTTCCTTAAACTTCCTGAACGCCAGTATTTGTAAACGGTTACATAACCGGATTGAACGCATCCACCGTCATCGTCCGCAGGTCGTCGTTGCTGAACCCATTCTCAGACAAACGGCGTGCCAAATCAAGGAAGCCCTTTCCTAAAAACAATCGGTCGACTCTGTTTCCTGAAGTTCAAAATGGGTTTTGGGCCCAGTGCGGAAGTTTTTCCGGCGAATTGGCGCGAAAGTGGTGCTGTTTGCCGCATGATTCAGACAAAGCGTCCCGATGGCGCTGACCCCCGGAAACATTTGCGAATCAGGCGCGTCCGGCCCGCGCTGGAACCTTGGCGGGATTTGATCCCGAACCCTTCACACCCGGCCGATGAGCCCTTTGCGCCCTGTCATGCCAAACTTCCTCCTCTCACCCCAAATCATTGATCGCAAACAGTTTGTACATACTTGGTCATCTTATTTGTTGAACAAATTTGTTACACTTGGGTATATAGTGAAACGGGAATATTGTCAACGGGAAAATGACCGGCGTTGCCAAATCTTTCGAGGGGGAACGGTCACAGACGAAGCGGGAGATGGGGGTTCGTATGGGCGGGCATTAAAAGGGGAACCCGAAAACGGGTTCCCCGGAGCAGGGTCACAGTTAACGCGGGGGCCGCCGCATCCGCCGCCGGGCTTCAGCGGCGCGCGTATTTGACGCCGAACAGCCATCTCAGCACGGCGATACGCCGGATGACCCAATCGTACAGCAACCATGACGCGGCCAAGGAAGAAACCAGGATGACCTCAAACTTGGCATAAGGATTCCAGTCGAACCGCACCACGTAATAGCCGATCACGACGATGACGGTCTGGTGGATGACATAGATCGGGAATGCCGCTTCATTGGCATAGGCCAGCCACCGGTGACGGAAATTGAGCAGCCGGCTTCCGTACCCCATGATCACGATCAACGCCAGCCAGACATTGAGCGTCCGCAGCGCTGTATGGAGAATGTCGATCGCGCTGAAGTCGGCCGCTCCATGAAAACGGTGTTGCATCCAGAGATAAGCCGGAACCGTGGCCAGGAGAGCCAGCAGCGCGGGCAGACGGATTTTGGCCAGCATGTCGGCGAAATTGGGGAGCATGCATGCCAGAAATCCTGTTGTATAAATGAAAAAATAGTAAAACGGATTCTGTCCTCCCGGCGCCGGCAAGGCCAGCAAAGCCGAAAGCGGGACAAACAGCGCGACAAAGAACGCCGGACGGCTTAACCACCGCGCCATGTTGCGGACGGTTGCGCTGTCCGGATGGCGCGCCAGCCATCTGAACATGGGCAGCGAGATCAGGGCGAAGACAAACAGGTACAAAATAAACCACAGATGGGCGGGCGTAAATGAACCGGTATATCCGGACAGGTCACTGAAATCGGGAAAATAATCAAGCAGAAAAGCGAAGTAGTTTCCAGGGTCTCCCCCATTCGCTTTCAACGCGATATAGCCTTGCGGCGGAACAACGAGCAAAGTGCCGGCAATCAGCGGCACGAACAATCTGGAGAAACGCTCCCGGATATACTGTCGGTCCGACCTGCCCTGCAGCGCATACCAGCTTGCCGACCCGGCCAGCCAGAACAGCAGCGGCATGAACCAAAAGCCCGCAAGTGCGACGAACCAGCTCAATCCCCAGCTTTCCGCATCGTTTTTCACATAGAACGGTTCCCACATGTCGAAAATTCAAGCGGCATGTTTCGTCCTACATCGTCCGCTCATCCGGTTACGGCCCGCCCGGTCCTCCGGAGCCGCCTCCCGGCGGCCCGGAGGATCGAAGCGATGCTTGACGGGCAGGGGATTTATACCCTGACGCGGCGGATGAGGGCGTAGGCGCTCGCGGCCAGCACGGCCGTCGGAATCAGCGCCCAAAGGGCCAAATCCAGGGCGTCTCCGATGGCGAGGAAAAACCGGTCGATGGGCCCCCAGCCGTTGAAGCCGTCGATCAGGGCGATGCCCAGGATGACCAAGGCGGCCAGCGCGTACAGGCTGTATTGTCCGAACCGCCTGTTCAGAAGCGCCAGTTTCCAGGCGAGCAGGTACAGCAGCAGGAATATGACGGCATGCGAAAACCAGGCGCCGCCGAAGGCCAGGGATTCGAAGCCTTCCATGCGGAACATGCGGAAGGTGACGTTCGGCCGGTCAAACCAGGCGCCTTCCAGCACCGCCCCGGCGGAATAGGCCAGGCCGAAGGCGGCGGACAGGATGACGGCCAGGGCAAGGACGGCGGAATAATAGTCCGTTCGGCGCACGCTCATGCCGAGGGCATAGGCGAACGTCTCCTTCAATCCGGTGACGCCGATGACGAACATGTAGATATGCAGCGGAGACACCACCGTCACGTATACCTCGGCGGATGCGGCGCGCATGGAGATGATGGCCAAAAGGGCGTAGATGCCCAGCACAATCCCCCACGTGACAAACACTGAAGTGCGTGCGTTGAGCCACAGCATTTTCAGGGTACCTTGAAACGTTCTCCTCATTGTCCGCTTGCCTCCTTCCGTTCCTGCTCCGTCCAGCCGGTCATGCGAATAAACAGCTCCTGCAGCGATACCGGACCGACCGCAAGACCCCGCCGTTCCGCCTGCCGTTTCGCTTCCGCGTCCAGCGCGCCGCGCACCACGACTCTGGCGGTTCCGCCAATGGTTTCCCGATGCATCACGCGGCAGCCGGCCGTGAAGGCGTCGACTTCCCCGGCGAGGCCTTCGACGGTGAACGCCGAGGAGCGCAGCGCATCCGCATCCGCGTCGGCCACCAGCCTGCCCCTGTCGATCATCAGCACATGGGAAAGCAGCCGGCTGACTTCGTCGATCAGGTGCGTCGAGAGCACGATGGTGCGCGGATGCTCCGCATAATCGGCCAGCAACCGGTCATAGAACAGCCCCCGCGCCACGGCGTCGAGTCCGAGGTACGGCTCGTCGAAGATCGTCAGCTCCGCCCGGCTCGCCAGGCCCACGATGATGCCGACGGTGCTGAGCATGCCGCGGGACAGTTTCCCCATGCGCCGATCCTGCGGCAGTCCGAACTCCCGGGCGAGGGCGTCCGCGTACGCCCGGTCCCAATTCGGAAAGAACGAAGCGGACAGTTCGAAAACGTCTTTCACCCGCAGCGATTTGGGGTAGATCTGGCTTTCCTTGATGAAGCAGACCCGCCGCAGCACGCGGTCGTTCTCGTAGGGGTCTTCTCCGAACAGGCGCACTTCACCGCTCGTCGCAAACCACTGGGCGGTCAGAATGTTCATCAGCGTCGTCTTCCCCGCGCCGTTGCGGCCGAGAAGCCCGTAGATTTTGCCTTCTTCCAGGCGAAAGCTCACCTGGTCCAGCGCCAGCATCTTGCCGTAGGATTTCGTGACGTTGCGCGCTTCCACGATGATGTTGCCTTGCATTGCCCGTCAGCCTCCCTTGCGAATCATCTCGATCAGTTCTTCCCGGGTGATCCCCAGCTTCTCGGCTTCCGCCAGCATGGCGGAAACATATTGGTCGAAAAATTGCTTGCGCCGCTTCACCATCAACGCCTCCCGAGCGCCCGTTGCGACGAACATGCCGATCCCCCTCTTCTTGTACAAAACCCCTTGTTCCACCAGCAAATTGACGCCCTTGGCCGCCGTTGCCGGATTGATGCGGTAGTATGCGGCGAACTGGTTCGTCGACGGCACCTGCGCTTCTTCCGGCAGCGCGCCCCTCAAGATGTCATCCTCGATGCGCTCCGCGATTTGCTGGAAGATGGGCTTGCCGTCTTCGATCAATTGGGACACCCATTGTTCACCACCTAACTGGTTAATTACTCATGTAACTAACCATATATCCTCGACGGACTTTTGTCAAGTCCTTCGGCTATGCGGAAGCGAAAAGGCAAAAGTGTCGCCCTGATCGTGATTGCGTAAAAAAAGCCCGGGCTCAATGCCCGGGTTCTTTTTTGCCAAACTGGCCGAGGCGATCAATCCAGGGATGCAACCATTGCCGTGCTGACAATCCAAATAACCGCTGCCGGAATGTAATAAATCATTGCAATGCTCGCATCGGTGTGGGGCAGGATAAAGTTGAAAAACAGGACATTGTAGGAGACAAACAGCACAAAGGATATCAGCCCTCTGAAGTAGGAGCTTCCGTACACCACAAATCCGATTCCGGGAATGAACAAATTGGCAAGAACGCTGATTCGTTTTTTTGAAAGAAGCGTGCTCCCTTTTCAACTCGTCAATTTCTGCATAAATCTCCCTTTTGAGCTCCCTTGACCATTCTTCATTTTCCACCTTTTCAAGCCCCCCTTGTTATTGATCGGCTCTATATCTATTCCCTCTCTTTCGTGTGCAAACCTTCTCTTATGTTGACTTCGCATCCAGCCTCCACACGGTCACGGCCGCCGTCCGCCGGTCAAAACACGAGCTTGAACGTATGCGTCTCAAACGGACGGGTTGCAAACTCGAGATTGCCCTCCGTGAGTTCGCACGGCACCAGCGGCATTTCCAGCAGGCTGCAGCGGACGGCGGAACGGGGCAAACGGCGGAAGGCCACGCGCACGTTCCGACCGATGCCGAGGGTATCCGCAAGGCGCAGCACCAGCCCGTCGCCGTCTTCCGCCGGCTTGAAGCAGAGTAGCTCCAGTCCGCGGTCCGTCTGCAGGAGGCCGTCGGACCACGCCGGCAAAGCCGCGGGCGCGGAACCGGCCGGGCCGCCGTCGTAGCGGAACGCGCCGATCAGCGCGGGGGCAAACGCCTCGGCCGCATGGCGCGGCACATCGGCGTCCCGCCACGATCCCGCATGCGGCAGCAGCCGGAAACGGAAGCGATAGTCGCCGCCCATCCATTGCGGGAAATTGGTGCCCCAGCAGTTGTTGAACAGGTTGAACAGCAGCGTCGGCTTTCCTTCCCGGTACGCGGGGCGGAAGCGGAGCAGGCCGATTTCGCCGAGCGAAAACAGCGGCGTATCCAGGGGGATGACGGCCAGCCCACGCTCCCCGTTGCCGATGTCGACCCACCGGTCGCAGCAGTACACTACGTGGTTGGCGCCCTCGACGATGTCCGCCGCCGGGTCCACGACCTGGCCGAGCTTCTGGATCGCCACGCGGGCTCCCTGCAGGCGGATCGGCAGCGCCAGATGCCCGGATTCCACGAACGGCGTTTCTTCCTTGCCGCCAAGGCGCATCTCCATGTCGATGTACGGTTCGTCCTCATAGAGCGTGACCGACAGCGATACTTCCGTCGCGTTGCCGTACTCCCCGGTGCTCACCGGGTCCGTTCCGGCGGTCATCACGATCGTGGCGCTGCCGTCCCCCCGGATCATCTCGGTCCGGAAACGGGCCGGAACGAACGTCCGATGTTCCTGCCGCGGATAGCCGGCCCGCCCGAAATCGATGACGCCCCAGGTATAGAACCGGTACGCGTAGGCGCGCAAAAATTCGGTGATATCCTGATCCCCGTACACGTCGTAGCGGTATTGCCCGAAACCGGGGACGTCCGGGGTGCCGTCGACCCATTCGTATCCGGATGCTTTCTCCCGCAAACTGCGCACCACGCCGTATTCCGGATCCACCGTCAGCCGGTACCAACGGTTCTCCAGCGCACCGTCCTCGGCGCGCAGGAAAGACGCCGGTCGCGGGGCCGGCGAAGCCGCCCGGTCCCAGCGGATCATCCGGCAACCGAGCGGAGGAACGGCGCGGACGAGCGCCTCGGTGCGGCCTTCGACGGTGCGCAGGGCGAGCGTTTCGCCGGTCGAAGCGTCGACCGGAACGCCTCCGCCGGCAGGCAGCCGGCCGGTCAGGTCGACCCAGATGTCGCGCGTCCAGCCGAGGCCGTTGAAGGCGATCAGCCCGTCCGCCCCGGCAAAGTCCGCCGTCGACCTGTCCTCCAGACCGGCGCGCATCTCCGGGAGCCCCGCGGAAGCGGTGGCGGCCGCTTCCCTCGCGCCGGGACCAGGCCCGGCGTCCGATGCCGCACCGGACTCGCCGCCCGCAATGCCGCCGCTTGCCGCGTGCGCCGCCAGCCGCTCCATCACCCGACGGCATACCGCTTCGGTTGCGGCGGCCGCGGCGCAGACGCGTTCCCGCTTTTCCTCCCAGGATCGCTCCATGCGAAGATTCAGTTCGGTCGTTTTCAGCGCCCGGAACCGGTCCTTGCGGTATTCTCGGTGTTCGCCCATCTTCTTGACGTCCATGCCCCAGGTGTGCTCGCCGAACAGGATCGATTCCTCGTAAGCGCGGTCGAGACCGCGTTTCAGTGCGGCCGCTTCCTCCCCGTCGATCACGCCGGCGGCGATCGCCGTCGTCAGCGCCTTCTCAGTATCGGCCAGCGTTTGCCTGAGCCGCCGGAGGCACCCGACTTCCTCCGGGTAGCTGCCAACCCCGTGAATCCACGTATCGGCCAAATCCCCGCGAACGACGGGCAACCGGTCCGCGAACGGTTCGATTTCCGCGTAAAAATCGTCGAGCGTCCCCATGACCACTTCGGCGCCGGGCATGACACGCTCCGCTTCGCGCAAGATTTCGCCGACCGCCTCCGGCTTCTGCGGCCCTTCGTTATCGCCCGTGTTCATCAGGGCGAGCCAAACCGGAAACGGCCAGTCGTCCGGCGGCACCAGCGAAGTGCCGTATTCGCCCTTGTTGTAAAACGTCACCACCCGCCGTCCGTCCGGTCCTTCCCAGCGGAAGATCATCGGCACCGCGGGCGGCGTCGAGAACGGATTGCAGCCGAGGTGCAAAAATCGGACGCCGGCCTGATGCAGCAGGGACGGCAACATCCGGGTGTGGCCGGGCACGTCCGTCATCTTGGCGGCCGTCGGCGCAAAGCCGAACTCGGCAGACAGTTTCCGCGAGAAATACATGCCCCGGATAAACTCTTCGAGTCCGCAAAACTCGGTATGGGTCGTAAACGGCAGCGCGTGCCACCGGATTTGCCCCCGGCGGATCAGGTCCGCCGCGCGGACTTTCACTTCTTCCGCGGTGTCGTTCGAAGCGAGCGCGTGGGCAAGCGGCCACGCCGGCATCGTCCAGACGAACCGGTGTCCTTCCGGATTGGCCCCGGTGGCTTCGCACGTGCGGACCGCCTCCGGCAGCATCCCGGTGCTGTAAGAGCGGATAATTTCCGAAGGCAGTCCCGTAAATCCGATATCGAAATGCGTTTTGAAAACCACAATGATTTTCCGAACCTGTTGCCGCTTCACTCCGGTGTCTCCTTTGATCCCGCCCAAGCTTCAGCCGGACACGGATTCGTTCACTCGCCGTCCAGATAAACGGGGTTCGTCACGGCCGCAAGCAGCAGCCTGCCGCCCGCTTCGTCGAAACGCCGCCAGATTTCCGCCCGGCAGAACGTGCGTCCCGGCGCGGCCGGCAGCTCCAGCGTCAGCGTGCCGTCCTGCCCGGCCGCAAGTTCCAGCTGCACGCCGCGATTGTCGATCAGCCTGACGAGATCGCCGGCTTCCACCCGCTCCGCCGTTATCGAGACCGGTTCCCTCGATCCGGTTCCCGCGGGCGCCACGTCCCCGATGCCGTACGGACCGCAACGCAATTCGGCGAAAGGGCCGTCCGGCGCATACGAAAGCACCACGCGACCGCGCCCGATGCCCTCGAGGATCCCGTCCGCCGTTTTCGTCTCGCTGTACACCCAGGTGGTCGGCATGGCGTGGCGCCGGTACGGGTCCGGGCGGTGCATGTCGCTCCCGCCGACGGCGGTCAGGCGCCGTCCGACGACCAGCTGCGCGTGCCACCATTCCAGCGTCGCCTGATTGGCCGCCGTCCAGGGCCCGTTCCAGATTTCCACCCAGTCGAAATCGACGTCGAACCCCCAAAGCCACGGACAAAAATGGCAATGCGGATGGTTCAGCACGATCTTCGCCCCGCGCTCGCGTGCGGTGCGCAGGCGGCGATCAACGTCTTCCCTGCCGGCCACCCGGAAATCGTCCAGCGGGTCCACCACGCCCAGGAAATTGATGTGTCCGAAATTCGTCGTAAACTCGTACCCGGGAATCAGGACGATGTCCATGTGGGCCATTTGGGGATAGGCGAAATTTTGGCTGCACGTGTTGTGGTCGGTCATCGCCAGAAAATCGCAGCCGAGCTCCTCCAGAATCCGCGCATTCTCCTCCGGCGTGTACACCCCGTCGCTGTGCACGCTGTGCATGTGCAGATCGCCCTTGAGCCAGCGCGGCGCGCGCCGGTGCAGCTCCACCGTGACCGTGACCGTGCAGCCGCCGGCAGGAACCCGGTAGGCGTTGTGCAGCACGGCCCAGCCGCCGGGCGTCAAGTGCCCGGGCAAATACCCCGGGGTCGCTTTTTCCAGGCCAAGGCGGAACTCCGAACGCGCCCCGCCGCTCCAGCCGCGCACCCGTTCGCCGTCGCGCACGCCGAGGTCGATGACGGCGTCCGGTTCGCCGCGCGAATCCACCCGGAACCGCACGCGAATTTCTTCCACGCCTTCCGGCATGTCGAACGGAATTTCGATATATCGGCTTTCCTCTTCCTTTCGAATTTCGCGCGACATCGTCATCACGGTGACGTTCGCTCCCTGCCGCGTGACGCTCACCGGCAAGCACCTTCCTTTTCTATTCTTTGTTCGCTCCGAGCATGATGCCTTTGACGAAATACCGCTGGACGTACGGATAGACGGCGATGAGCGGAATGAGCGCGATGACGATGCCGGCCATCCGCACATTGGTCGTGATGATGAAATTGCTGGAGGTCGAATCGGTATCGATGATCATCGATTTCAGCGCGATTTGCAGCGTATACTTGGCCTGGTCGGTAATGTAAAGCAAAGCCGGCGTGAAACTGTTCCAGCGGGCGACGAATTCGAACAGCGTGACGGTTGCCAGCCCCGCCTTGGACAGAGGCAAATAGATCCGGAAGAAAATGCGCCAGTCGCCGGCGCCGTCGATCCGGGCGGATTCGGCCATCTCCACCGGCACGCTGAGGAAGAAGTTGCGCATGAGCAGAATGCTGAACCCGGAAACGAGCGAATAGACGATCAGCGCGTACAGCGTGTTCAGCAGCCCCAGATCCCGGTTGACGACGTAAAGCGGCACCATGATGGCTTCCGTCGGCACCGTCATGGTGAGCAAAATGAAGCTGACCATCAACTTTTTGCCCGGCAGCCCCTGCTGCACGAGCACGTAACCGGCCATGGCGCTGAGCAGGACGTGCGCGAACGTGCCCGCAATCGTCACGATGACGTTGTTCCGGAACGGCAGCCAAAGCTGCATCCGCTGCCAGACGATGGAGAACCCTTCCACGCTGAACTCTTTGGGCCACAGCACGATTTCCGGCCGCATCGAGGCCAGCCCCGACGAGAAGGCGAGCGCGAACGTGTTCAGCAGCGGAATGATCATCGTGAGCGCCAGCGCGAGCAAAAACAAAATGTTGACGGCATCAAACACCCGGCTGGCGAAGCTCAAGCGGTCGGTACGGTGACTCATCGGAACCGGCTCACCCCTCGTCGTACCGGATGATCGCCCGCACCGCAAACACGAGCGCCAGCGTCATGAAAATGAGCACGAAGCTGGAAGCGGCGGCGATGCCGAGCTTGAATTCCTGGATGCCTTTGGCGTAGGTGTAATACATGATGACGTCCACCTGTTTGGCGATCGCTCCGTTGCGCATGACGACAATCTGGTCGAAAATGCGCAGCACGCTGAGCACGTTCAGCATCATGACCACTTTCATCGTGTTGTACAGCTGCGGGATGGTGACGAACCGCACGAGATGCCAGCGGTTCGCCCCGTCGATGCGCGCCGCCTCGTACAGCGACGGGTTGACGGAGACGATCGCGGCCAGGTACAAAATGCAATAGTAGCCCATGTCTTTCCAGACGGCGGACAAAATCATGACCCACCGCGCGGTCCCGGGCTGGGACATGAAGTTGACCGGCTGCTCCGCTCCGAGCGCCCTGAGCAGCATATTGACGATCCCCGTGTCGGGAGACAGAATCATGATCCAGATGCCGCCGACGACCACCCAGGAAAACAAATGCGGGATGTAGACGATCGTCTGGGTCAGCTTTTTGAACCACGTCTGCAAGACTTCGTTCAGCGAAAGCGCCAGCACGATCGGCATGACGAAGCCGATGATCAGCGTGCCGCCGCCGATGACGACCGTATTGACGACCGCCTCCCAGAAGGACGAATCGCCAAGCACCGTCCGGTAGTTTTCGAGACCGACGAACGGCCGGTTGCCGATCAGCCGGTAGTTTTGAAAACTGATGACAAACCCGCGAACGAACGGATAATACGAAAACAGCAAAAAGTAAGCAAAGACGGGAAGCATCATGAGGTAGACGGATCTGTACTTCCAGATCGTTTTCAAGCTCCGGTCACCGCCTTGTCAGGTTCCTCCGTCCCGCCGGGAGAACGGGGGGCATGGCGAACCATCCCCCCCGCTCCGCATGGCCTTGCACGGCCTCATTGATCGATCAGTTTTTTCGCGATCAGCTCTTCCCGCATCTTCCGGACGGCGTCGGCCGCCGGCATCTGGCCCATGATAGCCTTGAAGGAATAGTCGTTGATGATCTTTTCGGCTTCGCTCCATCTGTCCGTCGGCGTCAGCTCCAGGGACGAATACTTCGCGAGCAGCTCCTGGGCTTCCTGGACGCCCGGCAGGAGACCGAACGGATTCGGCACGTTTTTGTTGTACCAGAACGGAACGCCGTGGTCCATGTTGTGTTCCTGGCCGACTTGCGTCAGTTCGATGGTGCCGTTGTTTTCGATCCAATCGTGGTCCTTGATGCCGAGGCTTCCGAGGTAAATGCCGTCCTTGGTGTGCCACCATTCGATGAATTCCCAGGCGGTTTCCGGATGTTCGGCGTTCACCGGGATGACCCACACGTCCGGATCGCCGCGGCGCAGCATATGGTTGCCGTTCGGGTCGGCGGCGCCGGGCAGCCCCTTGGCTTCAAAGGTGGTGTTCGGATCCTGTTGCTTGCGCGTATTGTTCAGCATGCCGACCCAGGCATCCCAGTACGTGATCATGCCGACGCGGTCGGAAAGGAACAAGTTGCGCATTTTGCCGGTGTCGTTGGTGGCGAAGTTCGGGTCCAGGATGCCTTCCTCATAGAGGCGGTTCAGCCATTGGTAGATCGGAATTGCCGCGTCGGTGGAATACGGCACGTCCAGCTTGCCGTCGATTTCCACGTACCGCTGCTTGAGGCCCGCCGCGCTGAAGAAGCCCTGCACCTCGTACATCCCGGCCGTGGTCAGACCGTATGTGTCGTCTTTGCCGTTCTCGTCCGGATCCTGTTCCTTGAACGCCTTGAGCACGGTGTAGTAGTCATCCAGCGTCACCGGTTCCTTCAGCCCGAGCTTCCGCAACCAGTCCGCGCGGACGATCGGCATCGTGCCGCCCTGGTATTTGGTGAACACCCCGTAGATTTGGCCGTCTTTCGTTTTGAGCTGATCCCATTCGGCCGTCGGGATGACGTTCGGGTCGGAGAGGATCGAGGAATTTTGCACCTTGTCCGTCAGCGGCGTCAGGATGCCCTGTTCGATGAACAGGTTCATTTTTTCCTTGCTGATTTGCAAAAGGTCGAATTTCTCGCCGGCGCCGACAGCGGCCAGCAGCTTCTGGTCGTAATCCGACGCCGGCTTCTCCCACTTCACCTTGATGCCGGTGAGACGTTCGACTTCCTGCTCGAAGAGCGCGTTCTCTTCCGGCGTCTTGCCGCCGATGACCCCGGCCATGATGCGCAGCGTGCGTTCTTCTTTCTTCCCTTCGGCTTTCGGCTGTTCGGAGCTCTGCGGCGGTTGGTTCGACGGGGCGCCGCTTCCGCCCGCCGCCTGCCCGCCGCCTCCGCCGCCGCTGCAACCGGCCAGCAGGCTGCCGAGCAAAACCGCCGCAAGGACGGTACTGACGATGGCTTTCGATTTCGGTCTCATGGGAACCCTCCTGATCAATGAGATATCAATGCGGAATGGCCTTCCAATGACACGCCCTCGACCGGACCCATCTGTGCATGTCATCATGTCCGGGAGCCCGCCGCTCCCGCCGACCACCCTCCCTTCCTATTAAGAAAACGCTTGCATTATCAATAAAGCGTATACAATTGTTTTTAGGACAAAAAAAGAAAGCAATACTTGCCGTCATAGCCGTTTGCTGCAGGATTCCCGCAATATCAGCCTGGCGTCGATGATCTTCTGGCGGACTTCGGCAGAACCATTCATTTTCTCGATCAATAGTTTGGCGGCTTCCGTACCCAGCCGATGGACGTTGAGTTCGACCGTCGTCAGCTTCGGCGTCGTTTCCAGCGCCACCGACGCGTCGTTGCTGAGGGCGATGAGCGACAGTTCGCCGGGAATGTCGACCTTAAGCTCCCGCGCCGCGCGAAGCACGCCGAGAGCCACCTGGTCCGTATCGGCGATCACCGCCGTATAATCTCCGGCGCGATAGGTATCCAGAACGGACCGGTAACCGTAATCCGCCGCATTGGGATACGCCTTGCGGGAATTGTACATCACGAGCTCATCGGGGAAAGCGATTCCATGCCGTTCAAACGCTTTCCGCAAGCCCCGGAGGCGGTCCGACGCGACGGTCATGTCCTCGAAAGCGTTCAGGAACAGCACGCGGCGATGCCCGTTCCCGATCAAATATTCCCCGACCTGCGCCGCCATCTCCTCGTTGTTGTTGTCCACAAAACAGATGTCTTCGGTGAGCGGCTGCGGCCGTCCGATCACCACCAGCGGAATGCCGATGCGCATGTACCGTTCGATGCGCGGGTCTTTCTGCCGCGGGTTCAGCAGGATGACCCCGTCCACCGGATCGCTGGAGAACGCCGTGACATCGTCCTGTTCCGGCAACGTATCGAGCAGCACGCGGTATCCGTGTCTTGCGCATTCCCGGGTCACGCTGTCGATCATCTGGGTCTCGAACCCGGACAGCGTGGAGTTGCGGGAAACCGGCATCTTCAGGCCAACGATCATTGTCTTGCGCGTCGCCAGGCTGCGCGCCACGTGATTCGGCTCGTAGTTGAGCTGCCGGGCGGCGGCCAGCACCCTTTCGGTCACTTCCCGGCTGATCGGCCGTTTTTTGCTGAACACATTGGAAACGGTGCCCTTCGATACCCCGGCAAGTCTTGCTACATCGTCGATGGTGGCCATTTCGGGGAACACTCCTTTTTCGGGTCCCAACAAAACTGTTAAACCGGTTTAATTCGGGCTGTTCATAAAACCGGATAACATTCGTTAAACCGGTTTAATTCCTATTTGCATGTTGATTATACATGAATCCCCAAAACTCTGGCAATAGGTTTCGGGCAAATTCGCCGGGAATGCCCTCGGCCGCAGACCGGAAAGCCTGCGGCCGCAAGGTTTACCACGCCGCGACCATCCCGTCCGTTCGCGGTTCCGTGCCGCCCGCGTACACGCCGTTATCCAGCCTCCAGATGATCTGGCCGCGCCCGAAGTCGGGGGTGCCGAAGGGCGCAAAGGCCCACTTCACGTCATGGCCCCTGCGGGCCAGCGCCTCCACGAGATGGGCCGGCGTTTGTTGTTCAAATTCCACGGTCCTGTCCTTCAGCCACCGCCATCTCGGCGCGTCCAGCGCCGCCTGCGGATTCAGGCCGAAATCGATCAGGTTCATCACCACTTGCACATGCCCCTGCGGCTGCATGAAGCCGCCCATCACGCCGAAGGGGCCGACGGGTTGGCCGCCTCGGGTGATAAACCCCGGGATGATGGTGTGATAAGGTTTTTTGCCGGGCTCCAGGCAATTGGCGTGCGACGGATCCAGGGAAAAGTTGTGGCCGCGGTTATGCAGCGCGATGCCCGTTTCCGGCACCACCAGCCCCGAACCGAACCCCATATAGTTGCTTTGGATGTAGGAAACCATACAGCCGTCCGCATCGGCCGTGCACAAATAGACCGTCCCTTCCCGACGGCGGGGCTGCCCCGGCTCCGGGGTCAGCGCCGTCCGTCCGATCAGGCGTCGGCGTTCATCCGCGTAGGCGTCGGACAGCAGTTCCTTGACCGGCACATCCGACCGGGCGGGATCGGCGATATATTTTTCCCCGTCCGCGAATGCCAGCTTGATGGCTTCCAATTGTTTGTGATAGGTATCCGCCGCGTCTCTTTCGGCAAAGTCGAACCCCTTCAGGAGATTGAGCGCCAGCAGGGCGACCAGCCCCTGTCCGTTGGGCGGGATTTCCCAAATGTCGTAGCCGCGGTAATTCACGCGGATCGGTTCCACCCATTCCGGCCGGAACGCTTCCAGGTCCTCTTTGCGCAGGTAGCCGCCGTATTGCCGCGAAAAACGGTCGATACGCTCGGCCAGCTCGCCGCGGTAAAAAGCTTCCGCGCGGGTCTCGGCGATGATCCGCAGCGTCCGGGCATGGTCCGGCAGGCGGAACAGCTCGCCGATCTCCGGCGCCTCCCCGTTTCGGGTGAACGTGCGGAACCATTCGCGAAACGGTTCGCCGGAAAGATGCGCCCTGAAGGTGTCGCAGGCCGCTTTCCAACAGTTGCCCGCGGAAATCGGGAACCCCCGCTCGGCGTACTCGACGGCGGGGGCCAGCACTTCCGTCAGCGGCAAACGGCCGAAGCGTGCGGACAATTCGGCCCAGGCGGCCGGAGCGCCCGGAACCGTCACCGGAACAAAACCATACTTCGGCATTTCGCTCACGCCCGCCCGCCGCAACGCTTCGATCGAGAGTCCGGCCGGCGCGGGGCCGCTGGAGTTCAAACCGTGCAACCGGCCTTCATGCCAGATGAGCGCAAACGCGTCGCCGCCGATGCCGTTCGACCCCGGTTCGACAACCGTCAATGCGGCGGCTGCGGCAATGGCCGCGTCGACGGCGTTGCCGCCCTTGCGGAGAATCACCAGCCCGGCCTGGGCCGCGAGCGGCTGCGAGGTGGCGACCATGCCGCGGTGGGCATACACGGGGGTCCTTCGGGAAGGGTATGGAAAATGGCAGGGATCCTGATCTTTCATGACCGTCAGCTCCTGAGCGATGCTTTGATCGGTAACCGCTCCGGGAATATGCTAGAGATCCCGCACGTGCGGCAGCACCTGCTCCCGGAACAGCTGCAATCCCGTGACCACATCCGCGTGCGGAATGTCGGCGATCTTGAAATTGAGGCTGAATATGCCCGCGCCCAGTTCCCGGCGCAGAAACCGGATTTGTTCCACCACCGTTTCGGGTGAGCCGCAGATCAGGATATTTTCGCCGGAACGCTCCGCCCCCTGTCCGCCGCTGTTGTAACGGGTATTTTGCAGGACGAGCCGGGCGGCCTGGTGCTGGGCTTTGGACAACAGGTTATGGAAGCGGTCTTCGGCGTTCTCCAGCAGCTGGCGCGCCTTCCGGTCCGTTTCCGCGACGCAGGCGTGGAAACCGACGAGAATGTGTTCCGGCGTCGGTTCCCACCCGCATTCCCGGGCGGTGTCCAGATAGATTTGGATATTCCTTTTCGCGTCGTCCAGCGAATGGACCCGGATGATGCCCATCATCGACCTCGTTCTCGCGGCGTATGCGGCGGATTCGGGGCTTCCGCCCGACAGCAGGACGGGGGGATGGGGCTGCTGCAGCGGACGCGGCCAGATCGAAACGGCGCGGTACTGGTAATATTTTCCCTCCCAGGCAAACGGTTCGGGTTCCGTCCAGCATTTCAGGATCAGTTCATGGGCTTCCCTGAACCGTTCCCACGATTCGTCGGGCGGAATGTTGTAGGCGATGTATTCGTGCGCAATGCCGCGCATGAGCCCGGCCACCAGCCGTCCTCCGCTCATTACGTCCAGCATGGCGTATTCTTCGGCCACACGGACGGGATTGAGCAGCGGAACGAGATTCCCGAGCACCGCCACTTTCGCCCGTTGCGACCGGTAGCACAGGGCGCCCGCCACCAGGTTGGGGTTGGGCATCAGGCTGTACGGGCTCATGTGGTGCTCGTTGACGGCGAGTAGGTCAAAGCCGCACCGTTCCGCCAATTCCAGCTCCTGCAAATACATATTATACAGTTCATGTCCGCGTCCGGGATGAAAATCCTTGTTGGAAGCGGGCCAGCCGACGGGAGTGTCGATCAGGTCCGTATAGGGCATCAAGTGGAAAAACAAAAATTTCATGTCGCGGTTCCGTCCCTTCGTGGAATCACAAACCGGTCGCCGTGAACCAGAAAATCCCGCACCGCGCGAACCCATCGATCGGGCTGGTCCGTTTCGATCATGTGGGCGGCATCGTACACGTAAACGAGATGGGCATCGGAAATGCGCGCTTTCACGAGCCTCAGCCCTTCCGCCGGAATGATGCGGTCCGCGGTGCCGGCCAGAATCAGTGCCGGAATCGGGATTTCTCCGAGCCGCCCGAGCAGTTCCTCATCCAGCGGGACGGATCGGTTGTAGAAGCGGGCCGTTTCCCGGTTCGCCTGCAGCACGGAAGGCGGCTTTTCCGTGGACGCGGCGCGCTCCGGATGGGCGTACATGGCCCTGCGGATCGCTTCCGGATCGCCGCCCAGGCCGCCCCGCCCGTGGAGGCGGAAGCCCGCGGGGGTTTCCAGCACCAGCAGATCCGCGATTTCCGGATGCAGCACCGCCAGCCACGCGGCGACCCAGCCGCCGAAGGAATGGCCGATCACGGCCGTTTTCCCCCGCCCTCCCGGCATTTCGACGGCGAACCGGGCGGCCAGCCGTGCCAAATCCTGCATCGAACGGACGTGATCCATCCGCGGCGTGCCGTCAAATCCGGGAAGCACCGGAGCCAGAACGCGGCAGGATTCCGCCAGCCGCTCCAGGGCGGGGGTCGCATGAAATCCCCCGGAGCCGTGCAAATACAGGACCGGACGGCCTTGGCCGGCTTCCCAATAATCGAGGTTTCCGTCGGAAAGCGACACCTGTTTTCTGGCAAAAACGCCCGCTTGCGCTGTCATCGGTCGATATTCTTCCTTTCGCTTTTCCTCGGCGTCCGATTTTTCCTACAGATGGTACTCCGGTTCGGCCTGCTTCCGGCTTTCGTAGATCGCCGCGTAGATGTCGTTTTGAATTCTCAGAAGTTCCGTGCTGCCGCGTTCTCTCGGACGCCGGTAGGGAATGTGGAAGATTTGCTGCACCCGGCCGGGACGCGGAGACAGGAGAACGACCCGGTCTCCGAGAAACACGGCCTCGTTCACGTCGTGGGTGACGAACACGACGGTTTTCCTCTCCGCTTCCCAGATGTTCAGCAAATCGTTCTGCAGCTGCAGACGGGTCAGATGGTCGACCGCGCCGAACGGCTCGTCCATCAGCAGCACATCCGGGCTGTTGGCCAACGCCCTCGCCAGTCCGGCCCGCTGCCGCATGCCGCCGGACAGCTGGTGGGGATATTTTTGCTCGAACCCCTGCAGCCCGACCATGGTCAAATATTTTTGCACGATCGGTTTGCGATCCGCTTTGCGGACTCCCCTGATCTCCAATCCCAGCTCCACGTTTTCAAACACGGTGCGCCAGGGGAACAGGGAGGGATCCTGGAACACGACGCCCAGCTTCCGGTCCGGTCCCTGCAAAACCTTGCCGTCGTACACGATTTCTCCGCCCGACGGCCGCTGCAGCCCCGCCAGCATTTCCAGCAGCGTGCTCTTGCCGCATCCGCTCGGGCCGAGGATGCACACGAATTCGCCGTCCCGAATCTCCAGATCGATCTCTTCCAGGGCCACAACCGGCACCGTTTCGCCGTATACCTTGGACACGCGCCGAATGGAGAAGCCAGCCATGGGCACACCTCCGTCGCGCCGCTATTTTTTCGGAATGAACCGTAGGTCGATGATGTTGCTCAGATCATAGATCTGATCCTGAAAGCCCACTTCCATATGGATCCGTTGCGTGTCCTCGATGGCGCCCATGTCGACGTCCGGGTTGTTCTCCCAGATCGGTTCCTCGCGCCGGAACGCCTTCTCCAGCACATCGCGGTCGATGTTCATGCGCCGGAGCACGTATTCCGTGTATTCGTCCAGGTGGCTTTTGGCGTATTCCTGGGATTTGAAATAGGCGCGCAGCATTTTTTCCAGCAAATCCGGATGCTCTTGGATAAACCCGTTGCGCGCGGCCAGCACGCCGGTGTGGAACGTCGGCAGGTAGTCCCAGCCTCTGGCGAGCAATTTCGCTTTTCCCGTTTTTTCCGCCAGCGACACAAAGGGCTCATGGATGATGGTGGCGGCCACCTGGCCGGATTCCAGACTGGCGAAGGCTTCCTGCATCGTGCCGTTGGCGATGAACGTGACTTGATCGACGGAGACGCCGTGCTTCTGCAAAATATACCGGGTGTAGACTTCCAGACCCGTTCCGAACCGGCCGATCCCGACCGTCCGGCCCGCCAGCTCCTCGATGGATCCGATTTCCGGCCGGCCGATCAGATAGAACGGTCCTTTCGTCCGGAACATGGAGGAAACGATTTTGATCGGCGCTCCTTTGCTGGCTCCGATGATGGCCGTCGTGGTGGGCATGTCCGCGATGTCCACGTCTCCGCTGGACAGACCGGCAATCTGATCGGACAGCTCCACGAACTCGACGTCCACGCCTTCCTCGGCGAAAAATCCTTTTTCGGCGCCGAATTTCGCCGCCAATCCGCTGAGTCCCCCCAGCGCGGCATATCTCACCTTTCCCGCTTTGGCTTCCCCGTTCGCCGCATTCGCCGGAGTCGAAGAGGACGTCCGGTTTCCCCCGCAGCCTGCCAGAATCGCCGCCAACAAGAGCAGCGCCACGGAAAGAATACTGATTATTCTGGTTTTTCCGACCAATTTCGACATGATTGCAAAACGCTCCTCTCCGATTGAAGACTGACCTCACGGTCAGGACGACGATTTCCATTTCAGAAACACTTTTCTCTCAAGCAAATCGATGCACGCGACGATCAGGATGGATACCACGGTCACGACGGTGATCACCGCGAACACCCGGGCCGTGTCGTACAGCGAGGTCGCCTGGACCAGCATGCTGCCGAGCCCTTCCTTGGACGCCAGCATTTCGCCGAACAGGGCGCCGACGAGGCCGGTGCCGGCCGCCACCCGCAGCCCGGCGAAGATGGACGGCATGGCCGAAGGGAGGATGACTTTGAAGACGGTTTGCCGGAACGAAGCCTCGAACACGCGCGCGACCTTGAGATGATTTTCCGACGTCTGCTTGACGCCCGCGATGGTGTTGTAGATGATCGGAAAAATGCAAAACAGGAACACGACGGCCGTCTTCTGGGTGAGGCTGATGCCGAGCCAAAGCGTGAGAAGCGGAATGATCGTCACCTTGGGAATCGCCATCAACGCGGACAGGAACGGGTTGAAAAAGGATTCCGCCCGGGGCACCAGCACCAGAAGCAGCCCCGATCCGACTCCCAGTACGACCGAGAGGATGAATCCCAGGCCGAATTCCAGGAGGGTGACGTACAGATGCCGGAACGTGGCGCTCTGCTGCAACATCCCGACCAGTTCCCGCACCACCTGCGTCGGTGCGGAAAAATAGAGCTTGCCGACGATGCCGGCCTGGACAAGGTATTCCGCAAAGCCCAGAAGCAGCGCCAGAAAGAGAACCTGACCGGCCGCAATTTGCCATAAAACTCCGCGCTTGCGCATCATGACAACTCCCCGGTTGGATGAAACCGCGCCGCAGAGGCGCGGCTTACGGTTTCAAAATCAGCTTGCCGAAGATTTCCCGCTGTTCCATCAGGCGATGGGCCTCACGCGCCTGGTCGAGCGGCAGGACGCGGTCGATGACCGGCTTGAGTTTCCCGCTTCTCACCCAATCGATCAGCGTGAGAAGATCGCTGCGCTCCCAGCTGGTGGAGCCGAGGATCGTGATTTCGCGTCTCCAGACGTAGCGCAGGTCGGTCACCGCTTCATATCCGCTCGTCGCGCCGCAGGTCAGGATGCGTCCGCCCTTCCTGCAGGCGCGAATGCTTCCCGGCCAGGTGTCTTTGCCGGAATAATCGACGATGACGTCCGCGCCTTTTTTGCCGGTAATCTGCCACGTCTCCCGGGAGAAGTCCGACGTTTTGTAATTGATCACATAATCGGCGCCCAAGGCTTTCAGCTTCTCCGCCTTATCGTCCGAGCCGGCGGCGGCGATCACGGTCGCGCCGATCAGTTTGGCGATGAGCACGGCGGCGTTGCCGACGCCTCCGCTGGCGCCAAGGATGAGAATCGTTTCGCCGGCCTTCAGCCGGCCGCGCGTGACGAGCATGCGGTGCGCCGTACCGTAGGCGATCGGCAGGGAGACGGCGTCTTCGTCGGAAATGTCGTCCGGCAGGGGGATCAGGTTGCCGGCGGGCACTTTCACGTATTCCGCCAGGCCGCCCTGGGTTTCCTCGCCCAGAGGACCCACGTTCGGAATTTTCGGGTCGATCAGCACCCTCTGCCCGATGGGCACCCCGGTTACGCCTTCGCCCAGTTCGGCCACGGTGCCGACCACGTCTCCGCCCGAAATGTGGGGCAGTTCCAGCTTGATGCCCGGCATGCCGCGGCGGACGAAGATATCCAGGTGGTTCAACGCGCACGCCGTGACCTTCACGAGCACTTCTCCCGCCTGCGGCACCGGTTTCGGATACTCCCCGATCACCAGGTTGTCCAGACCTCCATGCTGCAAAATCAAAGCGGCCTTCATCATCGTCATGGAAGATGCTCCTTTCTCGCATGTTCGTGTTTGTGTTTCGAATTCATTGCGGTTGGGCCTTGAGCAGGTCCGCCAGTCTGGCCCGGTCCACTTTGCCCGTGCCCGTCAGCGGCATCTCGTCCAGAAAGAACACCTCGCGCGGATACGCGTAAGCGGCGCCGTGCCGAAAGAAATAGTCCTGCACGTCTTTGGCGGACAACGGCAAACCTTCTTTCGGGACGACAAAGGCGACGGGAACCTGGCCCTTGACCGGATGCGCTTTGGCCATGACGCAGACATCGGCAATGTCCGGGTGCCTGAGCAGCAGGTTTTCGATTTCCTTGGGGTAGGCTTTCTCACCTCCGATGTTGATCATGTCGTCCTTCCGTCCGACGATATAGGCGTAACCTTCTTCGTCCAGACGGACCAGATCCCCCGTTTTGAGCCATCCGTCCGGCGTGAAGCGGCTGGCGGTGACCTCCGGAAGGTTCCAGTATCCCCTGGCGGCGCCGGGGCTGTTCACCCACAGTTCTCCCACCCGGCCCGGCGGCAGATCTTCGCCGCCTTCTCCCACAACACGCACCCGGCATCCCGGGAGCGGATGCCCCGGGGATCCCCTGCGGTTGCGCTCGCCCCTGACGGCCGAGAAGACGACCGGACCTCCTTCGGTCAATCCGTAGCTTTCCAGGACCTCCACGCCCAGACCGTGTTCCAATTCGTGCACCAGTTCGTGCGGGACTTCCGACGAACCGCACAGGACAAACCGCAGCGATGACAGATCGTAGCGGGGGTCTTCCTTGTAATGGGCCAGAATCATCTTGTACATGGCCGGGACGCCGGTCATGAACGTGCAGCCGTGTGTCTGCACCGTTTCCAGAATGTTGCGGGGATCGACGCCCGGCAGGATGACGACCGACGCGCCGGCCCGCAGGCTCATCTGGACGTTCACCATGGCGTTGGCGTGAAACAGCGGCACCGCGATCAGCGCCCGGTCGTCGTGCCGGACGTTGCGCACCGTCCGCAGCGCATCGGACTGCCAGTATTGTCCCCCGTGGGTCAGCATGCAGCCCTTGGGTTTCCCGGTGGAACCCGATGTATAGGGCAGGTAGCAAAGATCGTCCGCCTCCGTGTCCGCCGGAACGAGATCGGCCGGCTGCCCGGCCACCAGCTCGTCGTACGGCAACGCGGGGAACAAGGCGTTCCCTTCGCCCGCCCGGAACCAGGTCTTGATCAGCCCGGCTTTGTGCAAACCGGGCAGCTTTTCTTCCAGCGAGGCGTGAAACACGGCCGTTTCCGCGCCGCAATCCCGCAGGATATAGGCCAGATGGCTTTCGCCGAGCTTGATGTTGACCGGGACGGGGATGGCGCCGATCCGCATGATGCCGAACACGATTTCGAGAAAACGGAAATCGTTGCCGAAGCAGACGGCGACCCGGTCGCCTTTTTTCACGCTGAAGGATCGAAAGAGATTTCCAACCCGGTTCATCCTGTCGTCCAGTTCGGCGTAAGTCCACGTTTGTTCCCGGGTGATGACCGCCGCCTTGTCGGGATAAAGCCGGACCGCCTCTTCGATCAGCAAACCGAAATTGACCGTCATGCCGATGCTCACCTTTTCCGTGATTGTCCTCGCAAGAAACTTCACATGTTGAAGCGATATAGGCCGCCGAAGAGATGGGCTTCCCCTTGTTTCGAGCCGCCCGACAGGCCGACCAGAAACGGGCCTTCCCCGCGTTCCGCCAGCACGCCGGACACCACGCCGGTTCCCTCCGGCCGGCAAAACCTCAGATTTCCGCCGGGCAGCCGCAGCGTCCGGCAGCGGGCTTGCAGGGATCCGTCCGTTCCGGCTTCTTCCATGGGGAGGCCGAACCACCGTGACCACGCCAAGGCGATTTCCAGATCGCGAACGGCGAACGCCACGCAGGAAATCGCGGTAACGCCCGAGGGATGGGGGGAGATGACGTTCCGCGCCGTCAGGTCCTCCCTGCGCCGGGCTTCCCGATCCTCCCATTGGATGAGAAAGGGCAGCGCAAAAGGCTGGTCCGGATGCGCCAGATACAGTTGCTTCCAACGCACGACGCTGCCGTCGAGCCGCCTGCGCGACGCGTCCACCGGGCCGATCACTTCGAAGCCAAGCTTCACGTAATGTTCGGCATCTTCATCGATCCGGTCCGTACGCAGGGCGACCCGGACAAGACCTTCCCGGAAGGAAGCGCGGGAGATCGTATGCAGCACGCTGTGGGGAACCCGGTTTTGGTCCGCCAGATGCCGGTCGTAGATGCCGATCCATTCGATGTAACTCAAATCAAAATGGCAAAGGGCGTTGTGCGTGCCCCGCCGTTCATGCCGGCCTCCTTCCACCGCATGAAGACCGATTTCGCGAGAAAGGCGAATCGCTTCGTTCGGATCGCGGACGTAATGGACGAGATGGTCGAATATAAGACTCATCCCATTTTGCCTCCGCCGGGAGCCGCCGGTTTCGCGGCCGCCGCCGTGTTGTACAGCCCCCGTCCGACGGCGATCAATTTGCCTTCCGGATTGGTGACGGCGATGTCGCTGACGCCCACGGAACGCCCCAGTTTGACGATCCGGGCGTCCGCGATCAAATCTTCGCGGCCGCCGGGGGATAAATAATTCACATGAATGCTGATGGTGGGCAGGGCCGTCCCCAGGACGGGAGCGAAGACGAAGTCGCCCGCAATGTCGATCAGCGACGCGATGACGCCGCCGTGAATATGGGTTCCGCTGGCTCCCGCCAGGAATTCTTCCTTGAACGGAAGCCGCAGGGTGATGGCATTTTCCGATACGCTTTCCACCGCAACCTCCAAAAACCGGTGGAAACTGGATTTCCAAATCAGTTCCGTCAGCTGTTCTTTTCCAATAAATGTCATTTTTTCATCCTCCCGGGAATGTTAATTTAAAAAAAACTACGACTGACCAATTAACTAACAAGGATTTCCAATCCCTCTGTCGAAGTAAATGAATAGCCAATTGCGACGGAGGTTTTTCATGATGCCGTT
>Ga0310826_100373_pt1 | contig 50202 bp, 51 predicted proteins | sample WT_ome_FD_201306 | JGI IMG/M metagenome (GOLD analysis project Ga0310826, IMG submission 201306) | Sorghum-adapted microbial communities enriched on wild type (WT) sorghum from Joint BioEnergy Institute, Emeryville, California, United... ... | reverse complement strand
ATCGGCCACGGCTACCGACGCTTCGACCACTACCGACTCCGGCTGCTCCTGCACTGCGGAATCGACTGGCCTACCCTATTGCCACCTCGGATCAGGAGGCGCCGACCCACGTTCGTGGCGTAGAGCCGCCAAATAGAACATGACCACGGCCCGACGCTGCACCGGCGGCAGGGTTTGCAAAGCCCGCACGAGCATCACCCGATCCGGCGACAGCGCAGGCCCATGCCCCTCACGAACCGCCGACGCGTACCGGCGAACCCGCCGCGCCCGCCGCCAGTCCGACGTGGCCAGGTTCCACGCCACCCGCCGGATCCACCCGACCGGATCGTCATAGGTCGAAACCTTCGACCACCGCGGCACCACCCGTACGAACGCCTCCTGGACGAGGTCCTCAGCAAGCGCCAAGTCCCCGGTGTACGCATACAGCTGCGCGACCAACCGGGTACTGTACGCCTCGTACACCTCGTCCAAGTCGGCGTTCGTCCCCCGAAAGGCGTGGCGACGTCCGCCGCTGGGCTGAGCAGCACTCATGCCGTCATCGCTCTCCTGACCGCCATCTATCCGATGACACGCCCGACGGCACAGCCAGGTTACGCAGCGATCCACCGACCCGGTCCGCTCGTCCGCGGACGGCCCGACGGCAGCGACCGCCGAAAAAGCGGGATGAACCCGAGTTCCGCGCTGCAGAACCTGCGTGGAAATGACGGAGCCGACGCCTTTCGGCGCCGGCTCTCAGTCAGCAGATCGTTGCCCGCGTTCGGTCAGGAGGTCGTCGAGGTGGTTTCGGCGGCGGGCTCGGCCTGGTCGGCGCGGCGGGCGCGGAGGGTGCGGCCCACGCTGGTCAGGCAGCGGCCGGACTCCAGGTCGAAGCGCCAGCCGTGCAGCTGGCAGGTGAGGGTGCCGTCCTCGATGAGGCCGAACCGGGTCAGGTCCGCCTTCAGGTGCGGGCAGCGCCGCTGGACGTTCCACTCGACGCCGGTGTTCTGGTCGCGCAGGGTGATGTCCTCGGCATCGACGGCCTTCTCGTGCTCGTCGTACCAGCCCTCGGCGTACTGCAGGCGCTCTTCAGACAGGCACTTGAAGAACGAGTAGATGTACTCGTTGTACTGGCCGATCCGCGCGGCCGAGAACCGGCACGACAGGAACAGCGAGTTGACCCAGTCCACCTCGCCCGAGGCGAGCAGAGTCTCCACAAGGGACTGTCGCGTGCGGAACCGGTAGCGCACCTTCTCGTCCGCAGCCGGCCGCACCTGTTTGGCCGGGAAGTCGATCACGATGGACTGCTTGACGGTCTGGTTGTCGTCCTCGAGCAGGTCGAACCGGACCGGACCGCCCACGCCCTGGGCCATGTAGATCGACTCTTCCAGCAGCGGCTCGATCCGCCGCTTGAGCTCGGCCAACACGTCGATCTCCGGGTTACCCCACGACGCCTTGGCCGCATCGATGATCGTACGCTTGCGGGCCTGGTAGTCGCGCAGGTACTGCTCCTTGTTGGCGAAGAACTCGTCCAGGTCCGGCACCGGGTGCGTGACCGTGCAGTCGTCCGCGGTCAGCGTGGCCACCGAGCCCGGCAGCAGCACCACCGCGTTGTCCCGCCCCAGCTTGCGGTACTCCCGCAGGAACACCGACTGGTCGGGGAAGATGTTGCCCTCGTCGCCGAAGATGTCGTTGAACTGCCACAGCTCGTCGTCGAGGAAGCACGGCGGGCCGGCGATCGGGAAGACCCAGCTCGCCTTGAGATCATCGATGTAGCGCCAGGTGCGGTCGAACTGCCGCTCCCGCTTCTGCTTGCCGAACGCCCGCTTCGCCGCCTCCGGCAGCTCGTACACCATCGGGTACCAGATCGCCCCGGAGAACTGCAGCATGTGCGCGTGCACGTGGCCGAGCTTGGCGAACTCCGACAGGTCGGCCGGGCGGGCGTCGTTCTGGTTGAGCAGGCGGATCCCGTCGTACTCCACCCACAACGACGAGTCACCGATCGGCCCGTCCGTCGGCGACGTCAGGGCCTGGATCATGATCTTCAGCCCACCGTCGAGCTCGACGACCTCGTTGCTGACGGTCCGGATGAACTTCGTGAAGCCGACCTCCCGCAGCTCGTCCTCCATCTCGCTGGTCGGGAACGCCGGCAGCAGCACCGTCGCCTTCTTGTCGACGAACCGCTTGAGGTGCTCGCGGTCAAAGTGATCGCGGTGCAGGTGGCTCACGTACAGGTAATCGACCTTGCCGAGGCTCTCCCAGTCGAGCTCGGAGTTGTCCGGGAAGGGGAACCACGAGGCGAAGTACGCCGGGTTGACCCAGGGGTCGGTGAGGATGCTCCCCGCCGGAGTGTCGATACGCATGCTGGCGTGACCGGTACCCGTGATCTGCACGCCCCGAAACTATCAACACAATCTGGCCCACAGGTCCGGGTGGGCCCAGGCGTCCGCCCGCCCCGGGACGACCATCCTCGGGCGGCGGGAGGGGGCGCCCGCGGAACCGGGGGTGACCGCCCACGACGGCACCCGTTCGGGGCAGTCGCCCCGCGACCCGGAGCCACCGCGCGGGGCGACCGCCTCGCGGCCCACGCCATTACGGGACGACCACCCCGACCCCCGGGAATGCGGACTGTGCCAGACTGAATCGCGAGATCACCGCGCGAAGGGAAGGGAAAGACGTGGCAGGCAACGAGTCACCGGCAGCAGTGCAGCGGAGCCTGCCGGGCGAGAGGAAGCCGGGCACGGGAGCGGTGAGCCACGCGACCGCTCATGGCGAGGTCGAGCACCACGAGGCCGGCCACGACGAACCGGTGGTGGCACCCGACCAGCTCAAGCCCCCGCCGTTCCGGCGGCTCACCCTGTTCGCCGCGCTCTTCACGGCCGTCGCGCTGCCGCTCATGGCCTTCGTGGGCAACCACGAGGGCAGCGTGGAGAAGGTGTGGCTGGTCGGCATCGCCGCGCTCATCGTGATCGCGATCTTCGCCGACTTCTTCCTCCGCAAGGCCGGCCTGCGCAACTGACCACGGCGCGCGCCTGGTTACGTCGGGCCACCTGGCGACGCCGAGGCCACTTCGTCGCGCCCGGCCGCCCGGTTACGCCGCGGCTCTGGGGTACGGCGGGCGACCGAGGAGACGGTCGACCCGCCGCAGAACCCCGGACGGCCGCTCCAAATTTTCCTATTTGGGGGGTTTCACCCGATTAGTCGCCTTTTGTTCAGGCGATGGTCTGGTTGGTGCTGACCGGCTAGCCCAGCCGCTGGATGGTCGCGCCGCCAAAGCACAGGACGAGCCCGACCACGGTGATGAGGGCCGGCCCGAGGAGCCACCGCCGGCCCACCCACTCGGCCAGCACCGCGATCCCGGTGAGCAGCGCCGTGAGCGCCGCGACCGCGAACGCGACGAGCAACACCGCAACGGCGGCGGCCGGAGCGTCCCGGTCGTAGGGATCGGACCTCAGCACCAACAGGGCGAAGAGCAGCACCAGCACCCCCGCCCCGTTGAGGATGCCGAGCACGATCCGGGTAGCGATGCGCGCGCCCCGTCGGGTCGGTGTCACGTCTTCCGGTGCGACAGCCATGGTCACCTCTCCTCAACGCCGGCCGCCGCGCGGTCGGTGGAGCCCGCCGACGAGGCGTCGAACGAACCCGCGGGCGGCGTGTAGGTGGAGTGGCCGAGGAACTCGTCGATGAGGTCCGTCATGTACTCGTCAGCGCCAGCGTACGTGGACGCCACCGCTTCGACCTTCGTCGACAGGGCGGCGAGCAACGCCACGGCATCCTGGTACTGGTCCCGGCCGTACCGGGAGAACTGACGCACCCACGCGCCCACGTCCGGCCCGACCGCGGGCTCGACCGCCCGGGACGAGATCTCCTCGTCGGGTCGGCCCGCCTGCAACAGCCCGGCGACCTCGACGAGAGTGTGCGCGTTGCCGTTGATGCTGGCCGGCGACACGGTGATGGTCGTTCCGGCCACCGGCGATGACCCAGTCACAGACACCTGATCCACGGTCCCTCCCCAGGGAAACAGGTAACTACCACGACACAACGAACGTCAATTGATTACATAGACGTGGTCCAGCCGCCCGGCCCGCCGCGGGACGGCGGCCGACCGCCAGCGTGAGCGACCGACGGTCGACCAAGCGACAGAACCAGGACCAGCGGCAGGTCAGTACAGGGCGGTCAGGTCAGTACAGGGCGGTAGGGCGCGCGGAGACCCGCGCGTCAGTGCAGAGCGGCGTTGACCTCGTCCAGGTGCTTGACCAGGTCGTCGGCGTACCCCTGGGGCTCGATGGCCGCCCAGTGGGGCCCGCCGTTGTACACCGCGGCGAGCTGGTGAATCTGGGCCTCGGTCATGTCGGCCGGCTCGACCAGCGCGAAGTCGGTCGCCTGCTTGGCGTCGTGCAGCACCTTCGCGGCGATCACGATGCACTGCTCCGGGTCCTTCAACGAGGCGATGATCGCCTCACGCTGGGCGGCGGTGAGGTGCTCGGCGTCGTACCCCAGCGCCCGAGCGGCCGTGTCGACCTGGATCGCCAGCGGTCCGTAGGAGGTGTCGTCGGGCGGACCGCCCACCGGCACCCAGTGCTGTATTCCGTCCCGCACCCATCCGGGGACGTTCTGCCGGGTCCAGTCGGCGGCATCGTCCACCCACATCGGCTTCCCGCCGAACTCCTTGTACGCGACCCCGGCCAGCAGCTCGGCCGGGATGCCGTACTGGTAGGCCGCCACATTGATGATCGACCGGTAGTCGCGGACGAACTGCAGCTTGGCCTCGTGCTCGTCCCCGACGCCGACCTCCCAGCCCAGCCAGTCCAGGGTGTCCCAGGTGGCGCCGTTGATGTCCTTGGGCCCATAGAGATCGATGATTCGCTGGTGCAGCTCGGTGACCCCGTTCGTGGGGAAGACCGGGAAGTCGCGGGGCACCGGCCCCTGCCCCGGCAGCCGGACCAGGCTTCGACCCAGATGGGCCGCCTCATCGATCTCCCGGAACATGCCCGGGGCCCCGCGAATGACCCCCTCGACATACCCGGAGGCGTCGAAGTGCGGCAGCAGCGCGACGGCCTCCTTCAGGCCCGCCACGCACCGGTCCGCCGCCAGGCGCTCGACCCGCAGTGCCCGGTCGTACGCGTGGGCGGCGGCGTAGTAGTGGCGGTCCGCCTCGGCCCGGATCCGCTCGACGTCATCGCGGATCATGAACTCCGCGATCCGGTCGAAGAACCCGGTGGTCGATCGCAGGTCCTCCCACTGCCCGAGCGGCTCGGACTCATGGAATCTCGGCGTCTGCCAGCGCGTCAGCGGCGCGATGAGGTCGGCCAGGCGGCGCTGGGAGGCGTCGCCCTCCTCCACCCAGCGCTTCGCCACGCGCAACGCCTGCTCGTACTCGGCCAGAGCCTGGCCCGAAACCCAGTAGGCCGAACGCAGCGACGTCAGCAGGTCCTGCGCCTGCGACATCCGCTGCTCGTACAGGTCCCGCGCCGACGCCTCCCAGATCAGGGTCGCGCGTGCGTCGGTCAGGATCGGCTCGGTCGTGTCGACGAGGCGGCTGACCCGCAGGTACTCCTGCGCCGTGAGGTCGACCAGAGCCGGGACACAGTCGTCGAGATACGCAACATCCTTACGGAAAGCCATCGTCTAAACCCCCGTGTCACGTGGCCGTCCTCAGGCTACGGGGGCCGTCAAGGTCGTAATGTGTCGCGAACCCGGACCTAGACGGCAAACACCCCGAGCATCGGGGCGGATTCCGGCCGGATCTACGGCGTACGACAGGCCGGACTCACGGCGTACGAAACGCCGATGCCCCGGACCGACTCGGCCCGGGGCATCGGGGAAAGACCAGACGACAACTACCGGCGAACCAGCTCGCGAACCTCACGCAGGGCCTGGTTGACCTCGGCCTCGAAGTAGCCGCCCGGCACCAGGCTGAACTGGTTCGGGTCGAGCTCGGCCTCGGTGATCGGCATGCCCGACCGACCGGACAGCGACGCGATGATCGCGTCGAAGAGCCGGTTGACCTGCACCGTGTCGTAGCCGCTGCCGAACCGGCGGGCGGTGAAGGTGCGCCGCAGCTGGTCGATGCGCTGGACGTCGGCCGGGTGTACGGCGCCGGGGGCGTGGCCCGCGGTCGGGGCACCGGCCGGGCCGCCCGCGTCGAACCGCATCTCGTGGGTCATGTCGACCCGACCGCGGCGGCCAGCGTACTCGCCACCGTACGCACCGTGGTCGGTGTCGTCCGGACGCGGGTAGCCGTTGCCGATCGGCGGGGGCGGCGGCATGGGCCGGCCACCCATCGGCGGGGCCGACATCGGGCGCATGGGCGGCGCGGACATGGGCCGCATGGGCGGGGCCGACATCGGGCGCATGGGCGGCGCGGACATGGGGCGCATGGGCGGGGCCGACATGGGCGCCGGCGCCATCGGGGCCGTCATGCCGGGACCGGCCATCGGGCCGGCCATCTGCGGCACCGGCGTCAGCGGCCGGGTCGGCATGGGCGGCCCGGGAATCGGCGAACGCCGGATCTCCACGGGCTCGTCGCGCAGCGGTGGCCGAGCAACCCCTTGGCGGGCGAAACCGCCCGTGCGCTCCTCGAGCTCGGCGAGCTGCCGCTCAAGCCGGTCCAGGTGCAGGTCGACCTGCCACTCGTCGTATCCGCCGAACCGAACGCGGAACACGACGTCGTGGACCTCCTGGGCGGTCACGGGCGCGCCGATCGGCTCACCCTGCAGTGTCGCCTCGACGCGGTCCAGGAACGCGTCGACCTCGTCGACCTTGTAACCGCGCCGCAGCGCACGCCGCCGGAACCGTTGACCGTGACTCGTCACCGTTTCGCCTTTCCTCCCGGCCCCCGTGAGTCCGCCCACCCAGACTGCACGAGTTTGCCAGGGATGCCAACAGGATCTTGCACGAGGCTGCGCGTTTGCGCCACTGAAGCACCAGTATCAATCACGGGCCCAACCCCGCGGAGGGGCCCCTCACCGGCCGACGGAACCGACGGCTGGCTGGGCTCGCTGGCCGCGAGCTGTCCACAGGCACCATCAATCTCCCGCCCTCGCGTGTCCCGAACGGTCGTCGCCACCCCAGCGGCGCGCAGCCGCCGGACGAACTCCCGCTCCACCGGCTTGGTGCTCGCGTCCCAACGCGAGCCAGGGGTGGGATTGAGGGGGATCAGGTTAACGTGGGCCAGCTTACCGGCCAACAGGCGACCCAGCAGGTCGGCGCGCCAGGGCTGGTCGTTCACGTCGCGAATGAGCGCGTACTCGATCGACACCCGCCGCCCCGTGCGCGCGGCATAGTCCCACGCAGCCTGGAGCACCTCGGCGACCTTCCAACGCTCGTTGACCGGTACCAGTTCGTCGCGGAGGTCATCATCCGGTGCATGCAGAGAAAGCGCAAGAGTCACAGGCAGGTTCTCCTCCGCCAGGCGGCGGATGGCCGGAACCAGCCCCACGGTGGAGACCGTGAGGTGCCGGGCCGACAGGCCGAGCCCTTCGGGCACGGGCGCGATCAGCCGCCGTACCGCCGCCACGACCCGGTCGTAGTTGGCCAGGGGCTCGCCCATCCCCATGAAGACCACGTGGGACAGCCGCGACGGCACCGAGGGCCGGGCGCCGCGCTTGGCGCCACCCTCCGCGCCGGGCGAACCGGATGACAACACGCCGCTGGCGGCGACCTCGGCGGACCGCACGACCTGGTCCACGATCTCGGCGGTCGACAGGTTACGGCGCAGCCCGCCCTGCCCGGTGGCGCAGAACGGGCAGCCCATTCCGCACCCGGCCTGGCTGGACACGCACACCGTCACCCGGTCCGGGTAGCCCATGAGCACGCTCTCGACCAGCGAGCCGTCGTGCAGCCGCCACAGGCTCTTGCGAGTGGCGCCGCCGTCGCAGGTCTGTTCCCGGATCTGGGTGAGCAGCGGGGGCAGCACGGCGGCCGCCAGGCCCTCGCGGTCGGCCCCGGGGATGTCCGTCATCGCGGCCGGGTCACGCACGAGCCGGCCGAAGTAGTGCCGCGAGATCTGGTCGGCCCGGAACGCCTTGTGCCCCAGCTCGGCCAGCCAGGCCCGCCGGCCAGCGAGGTCGAGATCGGCCAGGTGCCGCGGCGGCATGGCCGGCCGCCTGCGGCCAGCCCGGACAGCGCCCTCGGAAGACGCGCCGGCCCCCGCCGGGGTCACAGCCTCGGAGGGGAGCACGGGCAGGGCGGTCGCGGGCATAACGCCGACCATCTTCGCATGCCTTGCATCCGCACAAGCACCCTGTGTCGGTTCAACCCGCCCAAACCCGTCGGAAACCCCGAACCGCCGGGTTGACCGGGTCGGCCGATCGCCCCTCGCCCGGGTCCGACCCCCGGGCCGCCCTCGCCCGCCGAGACTCGGTCAGGCCACCGGGACCAGGAACGACAGGAATATGTAGCCGACGGGCGCGGCGAAGAGGATCGAGTCCAGGCGGTCCATGGCCCCGCCGTGTCCGGGCAGGAGGGAGCTCATGTCCTTGATGCCGATGGCCCGCTTGACCATCGATTCGGCCAGGTCGCCCACGACCGAGGCGAACGCCACCGCGAGCCCGAACAGCAGCCCCCACCACACGGCGACGTCGAACATCACCCACAGCACGATCGCGCTGCCCACGGCGGCCGCGGCCAGCGAGCCGCCCAGGCCCTCCCACGACTTCTTCGGGCTGATGGCCGGCGCCATGGCGTGTCGGCCGAACTTCACCCCGACGGCGTAGCCGCCCGTGTCGGTCAGCACGACCGCGATGAGGGTGGCGAGCACGCGCAGGTGGCCGTCCTCGGGCTGGGCCAGCATCGCCATGAAGCCGCCCAGGAACGGCACGTAGACGGCGATCAGGGAGGCCGTGGTCACGTCGAGCGCGTAACCGGCGGTGCCGTGGGCGAACCGCCAGACCATCACCGCCACGAGCGTGACGACCAGGCCGAACGTGAGGGCTTCCGTGCCGCCCCACCAGGCCAGCCCGGTCATGAGCAGGCCGCCGGCGATCAGGGGCACCAGCGGCGGGTTGGCCCCGGTCCGCTGCAACGCCCGGACCAGCTCCCAGATCCCCACGCTGACCCCGAGCACGACGAGCCCGAGGAAGGCCGGCCGCCAGATGAACAGCGACCCGAGCGCCACGGCGCCCAGGCCCAGGCCCACGCCGATGGCCGCGGGCAGGTTCCGGCCACCCTTGGGCGGCGGGGGCTCGTCGCGGGGCTGCTCGTCCACCCCGCCGGGGTAGGCGCTGGCGTCGGGCGAGGCCGGCGACCGACCGTCCGGCGCGTCAGCGCCGTTCTGGCGGCTCGGAGGCGCCGGCTCGTCAAGGGAGAGCCCGGAGGCGACGTACACGGGCTCGGGCGCGTCCGCCAGCGACGGCCCGGCCGCGGTGGGGGACGCGCGGTAGCTGGTGTACGTCTCCGGCGCGAAGCTCTCCGGTGTCGGCAGCGGGGTATCGGTCGCCGCCGGATACAGCGAGGCGGGGTTCGTCGGCGTGGCCGCCGGATACGCCGAGGCCGGGTTCGTGGGCCGCGGGTTCGTCGGGTCCGGACTTGTCGGGCTCGACAGCGTCGACGCCGGATAGGTGGACGCCGGAGACGTCGCGGCCGGATACGGCGCAGCGGGGTAGGTCGGTGGGGCGACCGATCCGGGCGTCGGCGGCGGCCCGTAGCGGCTGCTCCAGTCGGTCTCCCGGTCGTACGACGGCTCGTAGGACGATGGCGCCTCGTAGGAGGGCCGGTCGTAGGAGGGTGCCCGGTCGTACGGCGACGGCCGGTCGTACGAGGCCGACCCGGGCCGGGACGGAGGCTCGGGTGCGGGCGGGCCGTACGGGGACGAGTAACCCGAGGTACGGATCGGCGGCCGGACGTCGTCCGGCCGGCCGTACGTCATCGCGTCCCAGGCCGGACGGGTGGGCCGGGTGGCGCGGCGAGGGCGGTCGGACCGGGGGTCGGTCCCGTCCCGAGGGGGCCCGTCCCGCTCGTACGGGTCCCGCTCGTATGGATCGTCGCGGGCGACCATCAGACCTCGAACAGCCCCGACGCCAAGCGACCCACCCGAGCGCTCGGACCGATCACGTCACACCCTTCCGTGCCGTCTGCGTACGTGCGCCTATCCTCCCACGCCGACCCCAGCGCGGGATCAGCGTGATCCCACGCAGCGGCACGGACGCCCCCTCCGGTGCGCTGGAGCAAGCCCTAGACCTCGAGCAGCTCCGTCTCCTTGTGCCGCAGCAGCTCGTCGACGTTGGCGACGAACCGGTGCGTGAGGTCCTCGAGCTCCTTCTCCGCCCGACGGCCCTCGTCCTCGCCGATCGAGCCGTCCTTGACGAGGCGGTCGAGCTCCTCCTTCGCCTTGCGCCGCACGTTGCGGATGGCGACCTTGGCCTCCTCGCCCTTGTGCCGGGCTACCTTGATCATCTCGCGCCGCCGCTCCTCGGTCATGGGCGGCAGGATGATCCGCAGCTGGCTGCCCTCGTTGTTGGGGTTGACCCCCAGGTCGGAGTCGCGGATGGCCTTCTCCATCGCCTTCAGCTGCGTCGGGTCGTGCGGCTTGATGAGAACCATCCGAGGCTCCGGAATGTTGATCGAAGCCATCTGGGGGATGGGGGTGGGCACGCCGTAGTAGTCGATGACGATCCGACCGAACATCGCGGGGGTGGCCCGGCCGGTCCGGATCGTCGCCAGCTCCTCCTTGGCGAACTCGATTGCCCGCTCCATCTTCTCCTCGGCTTCGAAGAGAGTCTCCTCGATCACGGGTACGTCGCCTCCTTCGCGGGCACAGTCTGCCTGGGCCAACTGTCGCCTCTGCCTGGCTTACTTGTCGCCTCTTGCCTGGCTTGGTTTGTCGCCTCTGCCTGGCTTGCTTTGTCGCCTGTCTGGCTCGGTTGTCGCCGGTCTGCCTTGAGTGTCGTGCCGTACGGCCGGAGCCTCAGGCGGTGATCAGCGTGCCGATCGGGTCACCGGCGACGGCCCGGGCGATCGTGTCCTCGCCCTCCGCGCCGAAGACCAGCATCGGCAGCTTGTTGTCGTGACACAGGCCGAAGGCGGCCGCGTCCACGACCTTGAGTCCCTGGCGCAGAGCCTCGTCGAATGTCACCGTGTCGAGCTTGCGCGCGGTGGGATCGGTCCGCGGGTCGGCGGTGTACACCCCATCGACCCCGTTCTTGCTCATAAGGACGATGTCGGCGTGGATCTCGAGGGCCCGCTGGACGGCGACCGTGTCCGTGGTGAAGAACGGCATGCCCGCGCCGGCTCCGAAGATCACGACCCGGCCCTTCTCCAGGTGCCGGATCGCCTTGCGCGGAATGTACGGCTCGGCCACCTGGGCCATCGTGATGGCCGTCTGCACCCGGGTCTCGATGCCCTGCTTCTCCAGGAAGTCCTGCAGGGCCAGGCAGTTCATGACCGTGCCGAGCATCCCCATGTAGTCGGCCCGGCCGCGGTCCATCCCGCGCTCCTGCAGCTCAGCGCCCCGGAAGAAGTTTCCCCCGCCGATCACCACGGCGACCTGGACGCCGCGGCGAACCACGGTCGCGATCTGACGGGCCAGGGACTGCACGGTATCGGGGTCAACCCCGACCCGGCCTCCCCCGAACGACTCCCCGGACAGCTTGAGTACGACACGCCGCCCGGCCGTACGACCGGCCGAGATGGCTGACGACGGCTGGTCCCGTCGCCCGTTGTCCCGTTCCGGCCCCGGGTGAACCCCGTCCGCCTGTTCCGCCACCGTGGTCATGGCGTCCATTCAACCCCCTCCGGAGCGCGGGTGCGGCGCGGAGTCCCCGCAGGCGGGGGCGTCGCGGCGAGCAGCCGCCGGTGTGAGGAGCAAGCGCCAGCGTGCCCGTAACCCTGAGTAACCGAAGCCCTGAAAACCGTAGCGAGGAGCGTCCCGCCCAGCCAGGTCACCGCTCCCGGCCGGCCGGGACCATCATGCTGAAGGGGTCGCCCCATAGGACGACCCCCTCGTTCGTGGCATATGTCAGGCCTGCCCGACCTCGAACCGGACAAACCGGGTCACCTCGATGCCAGCCTCGTCGAGCACCTGCTTGACCGTCTTCTTGTTGTCCGTGACCGAGGCCTGCTCGACCAGCACGTAGTCCTTGAAGAAGGCGTTGACCCGGCCCTCCACGATCTTCGGCAGGGCGGCCTCGGGCTTGCCCTCCTCCCGCGCGGTCTCCTCGGCGATGCGCCGCTCGCTGGCGACCACGTCCTCGGGCACCTCGTCCCGGGTCAGGTACCTCGGCCGCATCGCCGCGATCTGCATGGCGATGCCCCGGGCCGCCTGGGCCGCCGCCTCGGCGTCGCCGCCCTTGGCCGTGTACTGCACCGCCACGCCGACCTGCGGCGGCAGGTCGGGGCTCTTGCGGTGCATGTAGACCGCCAGCGTGCCGTCCACCGTGGCGAAGCGGTTCACCACGATCTTCTCGCCGATCTTGGCGGAGGTCTCCTCCACGGCCTGCGCGACCGTACGACCGTCGGCCAGCGTGGCGGCCAGCAGCGCCTCCAGGTCGGCCGGCTTGTTGGCGTCGACGTACTCGACCAGCTGCTGGGCCAGACCGACGAAGTCCTCGGCCTTGGCCACGAAGTCGGTCTCGCAGTTGAGCTCGAGCAGGGAGTTGCCGGCGTGCGCGACCACCCCGTTGGCGGCCGTACGACCGGCCCGCTTGCCTACGTCCTTGGCGCCCTTGATCCGCAGGATCTCGACCGCCTTGTCGAAGTCGCCCTCGGCCTCCTCGAGCGCCTTCTTACAGTCCATCATCCCGGCCGCGGTGAGGTCCCGGAGCCGCTTGACATCCGCCGCAGAAACAGCCATGTCTCTATCTTTCCACTCGTCGTCTTCTGGTTCGGTCGCCCCGGTCAGGCCTCGACCGCGGTGGCGGCGGCGTCCTCCGCCTTCGTGCCCTCGAGCAGCTCCCGCTCCCACTCCGGCAGCGGCTCGTCGCTGCCGACCTGGCCCGGCTCCGGCTTCGTGTCGGCCCCGGCCCGGCTCGCCTTGCCCGACCGGGCGATCAGGCCCTCGGCCACCGCGTCGGCGACCACCCGGGTCAGCAGCGCGGCCGAGCGGATGGCGTCGTCGTTACCCGGAATCGGGTAGTCGACCTCGTCCGGGTCGCAGTTGGTGTCGAGCACCGCGATGACCGGGATGCCCAGCTTGCGGGCCTCGTCCACCGCAATGTGCTCCTTCTTGGTGTCCACCACCCAGATGGCGGACGGCAGGCGCGTCATGTCCCGCAGGCCACCCAGCGTCTTGGTGAGCTTGGCCTTCTCCCGCTGCAGCTGCAGCGTCTCCTTCTTCGTGTAGCCCTGAGGGATGCCGGTCAGCTCGAGCGCCTCCAGCTCCTTCATACGCTGCAGCCGCTTGAACACGGTGGAGAAGTTGGTGAGCATCCCGCCCAGCCAGCGGTGGTTCACGTACGGCATGCCGACCCGGGACGCCTGCTCGGCGATCGCCTCCTGGGCCTGCTTCTTGGTGCCGACGAAGAGGATCGTGCCGCCGTCAGCCACCGTGTTCCGGATGTACTCGTAGGCCCGGTCGATGTACTCCAGCGTCTGGCGGAGGTCGATGATGTAGATGCCGTTACGTTCGGTGAAGATGAACCGCTTCATCTTCGGGTTCCAGCGCCGGGTCTGGTGCCCGAAGTGGACACCACTCTCCAGCAGCTGGCGCATGGTCACGACGGCCATGACGCGCTAACTCCTTCTTCCCTGGTTACCGCGACGGACCGGGTGGCCCGCCGCCCTGGCGCCCGGTCGTCGGCCATGGACGCCGACCGACTCAGCTGAGGCAGATCGGGACCAGGGAGGCCGCCGCCGCGCCCGCCGCCAGTGGCGTCGGGCGCCGGATGGGCGCGCGAGATCGACCACGCGTGGTGGTCGGGTCCAGTCTACGCCTGCCCGTACGGTTCCCCGACGGATGGGCCGCCCCGACCCGCCCGGCTTTCACCCTCCCCTCCTCCGGGCCTTGTCCGGCCCCGGGCTGGGTACCTGGCTGCGGGCTCCCGGGCCGGCCGCGTCTCCGACCGGCCGGGGCCGGGTGCGGACCCGGCCCTCAGCCGTCAGGGGTGGGCCGCCGGGCCGGGGCTCAGCCGATGGCGAGCCCAGCCGCCGCCACGAAGGCCAGCCCGACCAGAAGGTAGGCCAGGGGTGGACGCGCCCACACCCGGAAGCCGTAGTGCTCGGCACCGTGGGCCGCGCCGCTGATCAGCCCGTACAGGCCGGCCACGAGGAACGGCAGGCTGACCAGCGCGCAGACGCTGGCGAGGATGCTGGCGATGTCGAAGGAGTCGCCGAAGGCTGAGTCCGCCAGCGCCCGAACGAGGAGCACGCCGACCGCGACCGCGGGGATGATCAACAGAATCGCCACGCCGGGCCGGCGAGCCCGGTAGATGTTGCTCGGCAGGGGCCCGGGGACGGGCACCCGGTCGGTGACGCCGTACGGGGCCTCGGCCGGGCGGGCGAGGGTGCTCCGCAGCTCGGTGGTGGGCGGGTCCGCGGGCGCCGGGATGGTCGACAACCGGCTCGCTTCGCTCGGGGTGCTCGCGGCATCGGCGACGGTCGGCGCGGCGGCGGCCGTACCGGCGTCGGAGGTCTCGGCGTCGGCGGGCACCGTCGAGCTGGCGGCCGACGTACCGGCCGAACCGGCCTCGGTGCGCGCCGCCGTCGCGGTCGAGCGACGCGAGCCGCCCCGTCGGGTTGTGGAACCGTTGTTACGGCCCGCGCCGGACTCGCGGGCCGGAGCCTCGTCGATGGATTCCGCAGTCACGGTGGCACCGTAGGCGACGGACCGGCTCGGTTCCAGTTCCCACGCGGTGGACCGTTACCCGGGTCACCGCCAGCCCAGCCGCGGGCGGCGGCGCGGCCAACTGCCGACCGATGTGTCCCCGGCGAGCCCGCCGACCCTCAGGTCCCCTTCGAGCCCGACGACGGGTCGCCGGGCGGCGGGGCGAGCCGCTGGTACATGACGTGCAGCCCCACGAGCCCGTGCACCGGATGGTTGAACGCCTCGGGCACCGTGCCGATGATCTCGAACCCGAGCGAACGCCACAGCCGCACCGCGACGGTGTTGGTCTCCACCACCGCGTTGAACTGGATGCCGTGGTAACCGGCCTGCCGGGCCCACTCGACGACGTAGCGCCCGAGCGCCCGCCCGACGCCGCGCCCTTGATGGGCCGGGTCGACCATGAAGCTCGCGTTGGCGATGTGCGAACCGCAGCCGGGCCGGTTCGGACCCATCTTCGCCGTGCCGAGAACCGTCGGGCCGTCGGTGGCCACGACCACGTGCCCATCCATCCACAGTGGACGCGCGGTCTCCAGGGTGAGGTCCTCCGGATAGGCGTACGTCTCCCCGGCCGCCACGATCGCGGAGAAGAACGGCCAGATCCGCGGCCAGTCGTCCTCGGTCGCCTCCCGGATGACCACCGGTCGCGCACTCGGATGTGCCTGAACCACGGCGCGCCATCCTAGGGGTCGAACACGTCCGGGGGCGCGGCATTACCGCGGGCCGTGGCTGAGACCGTGGCGGCTTGCCCTCTCCGACCAGGAAATATAGCTAGACATATATGTCTCACGTGAGTCTAGATTCCCAGGTTGTCCACAGGCTCCGGACCCCGGTTATCCACAGATCGGCGCGCGCGTCTGGTCCACGGCCCGGACCGGGGCGACCCTGGCGACCATGACGGCACAGACGGATGCGGTGGGCTCCTACGGGGAGCGGGTCGCGATGCGCACGCTGGCCCTGGCCGGGTTGACGATTCTCGACCGGAACTGGCGATGCCCCGAGGGGGAGATCGACCTGATCGCCCGGGACGAGCGGGTGATCGTCTTCTGCGAGGTGAAGACCCGCCGCAGTCGCTGGTTCGGCCACCCCATCGACGCGGTCACCCCGACCCGGGTGCGGCGGCTACGCGGCGCCGCCACGGCCTGGCTCGCCGCCCACCCGCACCACCGGGGCGAGGTGCGGTTCGACGTGATCGGTGTCTGGCCACAGCGCAGTGGTCCGGCCCGCGTCGAGCATGTGATCGGGGCCTTCTGAGCACCGGGTGGAACGGGGGCATGGCGATGGGCTACGCCCGGGTTCGATCGATCGGGCTGGTCGGGCTGGAGGGCCACGCGGTGACCGTCGAGGCCTACGTCGCACCCGGACTGCCGAGTGTGACGCTGTCGGGACTACCCGACGCGTCGCTCAACGAGGCACGTGACCGGGTGCGGGCGGCGGTGGTCAACGCCGGCCAGGAGTGGCCGAATCGACGCATCACGGTCAACCTCCTCCCGGCCGACCTGCCCAAGCGCGGGCCGGGCTTCGACCTGGCCATCGCGGTGGTGATCCTCGCCGCGGCCGGCCGGTTCACCCTGCGGGCCCTCGGCGGGGCGGCGCTCATCGGGGAGCTGGGCCTGGATGGCCAGGTCCGCCCGGTGCGGGGTGTCCTGCCCATGGCGGCCGCCGCGGCCCGGGCCGAGATCCGCCGTCTCGTGGTGCCGATCGACAACGCGGCCGAGGCGCGACTCGTGCCCCACGTGGAGGTCCGCGGGGTCGCGTCGCTGGCCCAGCTCATCGAGTTTCTCGTGGCCGGCGTCACCCTGCCCAAGCCGGCGACCGCAGCCGACGCGGAGCCGGAGGATGCGGGGCCCGACCTGTCGGACGTGGTGGGCCAGGAGCGGGGCCGGTTCGCGCTCGAGATCGCGGCGGCCGGACGGCACCATTTGGCGCTCCTGGGCCCGCCCGGCGCCGGCAAGACCCTGCTCGCCCAGCGACTGCCGTCGATTCTCCCACCGTTGTCGGACCAGGCCGCGCTGGAGGTGACCGCGCTGCACTCGATCGCCGGTCTCCTGCCGGCCGCACCCCGGCTCATCCGACGGCCGCCGTTCCAGGCCCCGCACCACACCGCGACGGCAGCCGCCCTGGTCGGGGGCGGCAGCAACGGCGTGGTTCGGCCCGGGGCCATTTCGCTGGCCCACCACGGAGTTCTCTTCATCGATGAAGCGCCCGAGATGAAGCCGCACGTGCTCAACTCGCTGCGTCAGCCGTTGGAGGAGGGCTTCGTGATCATCGCCCGGGCCCAGGGCAGCACCAAGTTCCCGGCCCGGGTGCAGCTGGTGCTGGCGGCCAACCCGTGCCCGTGCGGCGTCGGCGACCAGGTCGCCTGCACCTGTCCCCCGGTGGTCCGTCGCCGCTACCTCGGTCGGCTGGCCGGGCCGCTGTTGGACCGCATCGACCTGCAGGTCACGCTCGCCCCCGTGACGCCGGCCGCCCTGGCCGGGCCGATCGACCCGCCCGAGTCCTCGGCGAGCGTGCTCCAACGGGTCATCGCGGCCCGAGCCGCGGCGGCGGCCCGCTGGTCGGGGCAGGCATTCGAGGTCAACGCCGAGGCCCCGGGCAGTCTGCTGCGCTCGCCGCCGTTCCGGTTGCCCGGGCGGGTCACGGCCGCGCTGACGCGCGATCTCGAGCGCGGCACGCTCTCCGCCCGCGGCTTCGACCGGGTGCTGCGCGTGGCCTGGACGATTGCCGACCTGGCGGGCCGCACCGTCCCCACCAAGTCCGATGTGGACGAAGCCGTGCAGCTGCGCCTGGGCGGTGTGCCGTGACCCAACCGGGAGCGACCGCGGCCCGCCCGACGCTTAGTTCGGCCCGGCCGGCCGGATCGGAGACGATCGACGAGGTGCGGGCCGCCCGGATCATCCTGGCGCACCTGGCCGAGCCGGGCCGGCGCGACCTCGGCGAGCTGGTCCGCGCGGTCGGACCGGTCGAGGCGCTCGCCCGGATCCGGGCGGGCGCGGTCCCGGCCCAGCTTCGCCAGGTCACGGCCGCTCGGATGTCCACGATGGACCTGGCCGAGACGCCATACCGGGCCCTGGCGGAGGCGGCTCGGGTCGGGGCGCGCATCGTCACGCCGGAGGACGACGAGTGGCCGGCCCGGCTCGACGACCTGGTGGTGCTCAGCCGGCCGGTGGCCGATCCGATCGAGCGGGACACCGATCCGCCGCTCTGCGTGTGGGTCCGCGGTCCCCTCGCCCTGCGGGACGCCTGTGAGCGCTCGGTCGCGGTGGTGGGTGCGCGGGCCAGCACCTCGTACGGCGATCACGTCGCGGCCGACCTGGCCTACGGGCTCGCCGAACGGGGCTGGACCGTGGTCTCCGGTGGTGCCTACGGCATCGACGCCGCCGCCCATCGCGGGGCTCTCGCCGCCGCCGGGCCGACTATTGCCGTGCTCGCCTGCGGAGTCGACCGGTGCTACCCGACCAGCCACCGCCTGCTCTTCGACCGGATCGCCGAGACCGGCCTGATCTTCTCGGAGTGGCCGCCCGGCGCCGATCCCCACCGCCATCGGTTTCTCGTCCGCAATCGGGTCATCGCCGCGCTGGCTAGGGGCACGGTCGTGGTGGAGGCGGCGCTGCGCAGTGGTGCCCGCTCCACTCTGCGCCGGGCTCGCCAGCTCGGCCGGCTGGCGATGGTCGTGCCCGGCCCGGTCACCTCGGCCCTCTCGGCGGGTGCGCACGAGGAGCTGCGTGAGCCCGACACGATCCTGGTGGCCCGCACCGATCACATCGTGGATGCCGTGGGCACCATCGGGGCCGACCTGGCCCCGGTGGCCCGGGCCGAGCCGACCGCCCGCGACGCCCTCACCCGCTTGGAACGCCAGGTGCTCGACGGCGTACGACCACGGAAGATCCTCACCGCGGAGGAGATCGCCCGGGCGGTCGGCGTCTCCCCACGCGAGGCCCGCGCCACCCTGCCCGCCCTCGAACGGGCCAGGTTCGTCACGGCCGTGGGCGGTGGGTACCGGCTGTGGCGCAAGTCCGACGACCTACCGCCGCCCCGGTCCGGGCGGACCAAGCGGGCAGCCTCCACAGTGGAGACCGCCCGCGGTCGACCGGCCGAGCAGCCCCCGTCACGGCACGGCCCGGCGCAACACGAGCCAGCCACCCCCCGCCGCCAGGACGGTGGGGACGAGGACCCAACCGGTCAGGACGGCCGACGGTGACTGCCGGGACAGCCACCCGGCGATCGCTTCCCATGCATCGACATAACTGATCAACGCGACGACCAGTCCGAGGAGCAGGAAGAGTGCGACCGACAGGAGGAGGAAGCCACGGGTGCCGTACCGCTTGCTCGCCGCGCCAAGAAACACCCCCAGCACGGTTACGAACACCAGCGGCACCGTGAAGACCAGGAATGTCCTCGGCGAGGCGTCCGGCGCCATCCCGATCGGGTTGAAGAACGCCAGATCGAGGCCCCACTCGCCGGTCGCCTGTTCCAGGGTGTTGAAGACGAAGAGCACGAGCCCATACAGCAGCGACTGGAGGACCGCCACCGCCGTGGACCCCAGGTAGAACGCCCGCCGTGTGGCGTTCAGACCGACGGTGAAGCTGAAGTTCTGATTCACCGACACCCAGGTGGTGACCAGTTGCGCGAGATAGATGCTTGCCACTCCTCCGGACCAGCCGTCCTCCGAGGCCAGGTCGTTGGCGGAGAAGACCATCAGGTTGACGGCGAAGGCCCCGAGCAGGACAACCAACGGTGTCACCAGCAACAGCGGACTGGTTACCAGCTGCAACCGCGCCACCGTGAGCGCGCGGCCGGCCAGGCTAGCCCGGCGATCAATGGCGAGGGATGTCATGCGGCGGTCTCCTTGGGGGCGGTCGGTACGGCCGCGCCCGTGGTCAGGCTGACGACCAACTGTTGCAGGGAAACGGGGGTGACCGTGACGCCGAGTCGTTCGGCCTCGGCCCGGGCCGCAGCGTCAACCTCGCCGCGCAGCGTGAACCGGGCGACCGGGCCCACCCCCGTGTGGTGCAGCACGGTCCGCGAAGCGGCGAAGGCCCGAACGGCGTCGACCGGGCCGGTGGCCAGCACCACCTGCCCGCGCAGCCGGTCGGCTACTTCGTCCACGATGAGTCGACCCTGGTCGATCACCAGAACGTGTTCCACCAGGTCGGCCACCTCGTCGATGAGATGGGTGGAGAGCACGACCGTGCGGGGGTGCTCGGCATAGTCGGCGAGCAGCCGGTCGTAGAAGAGCTGCCGGGCCACCGCGTCCAGCCCCAGATACGGCTCGTCGAAGAGAGTCAGGGGAGCCCGCGAGGCGAGGCCGATCACCACGCCCACCGCAGAGAGCTGGCCGCGCGACAGCTTCTTGATCGCCCGGGACCGGGGCAGCCGAAACTCGTCCACAAGAGACTGTGCGTACGCCTCGTCCCAGTTGGGGAAGAGCAGCGCGGCGGCTCGCAGCGCGTGCTTGACCCGATAGTCGTCGGGGTATCGCTGGGCCTTGCGAACGAAGCAGGTCCGCGCCAGCACCGCGTCGTTCTCGTACGGCGGCTCGCCGAAGACCTCGACCGTCCCGGCCGTGGCCCCGCTGCTGTCCGGTGAGGATCTGCATCAGCGTCGTCTTGCCGGCCCCGTTGCGACCGAGCAGCCCGTAAATGGTGTTCGCCCGCAGCGTGCCTTGTCCAGGGCCACGACGTCGCCGAACCGCTTGGTCACGTCCTTGGTAACGACGATCATCGAGTCTCCCATGCATCGATCATTGCTTTTACCTCAGCCGCGCTGAGGCCGAGCTTGCGCGCCTCGGCGAGCAGGGGGCGCAGGTAACGGTCGGCGAACTGCTCCCGACGGCGGCTGAGCAGCTTCGCCTGCGCGCCTGGCGATACAAACATCCCGATTCCTCGCTTCTTGTAGAGGATGCCGTCGGCGACCAGTTCGTTGATGCCCTTGGCCGCGGTGGCGGGATTGATCCGATGAAACGCGGCCAGTTCGTTCGTCGACGGGACCTGCGAACCCTCAGGCAGGCTGCCGTCGAGGATCGCGTTCTCGATCTCCTCGGCGATCTGAACGAAGATCGGCCTACCCTCGTCCATCCGGAGCCCGCTCCGTTGGTTCATTAGTCATGTAATGAACCATGACACCAATGAAGCTCGGTGTCAAGGGAGATGCTTGACGGCCGGCCCGAGCCGGGCGAGGGTCAGGGGCATGGCGACGCCCGCGAGACCGTCCACTCAGGATCTTCGGGCCGGGCTGCCTCCGGCCCTGCGCGACGCGGTGGACGCCTTCGCGCGGCACCTGTCGGCCGAGCGCAACCGGGCCGCGCACACGGTGCGGGCCTACGTCGGCGACATCGTCGACCTGTTCGCCCACGCCGCTCGGGGCGGCGCCACCACGCCGGCCGACCTGACCGTCACCACCCTGCGCGGGTGGCTGGCCCGGCAGCGGGCGCTCGGAGCGGCCCGGTCCACCCTGGCCCGGCGGGCGGCGGCGGCCCGCGTCTTCACCGCCTGGGCCTGGCGGGACGGTCGCCTGCCCACCGACGTCGGCACGGGCCTGCGCAGTCCGCAGGTACGGCGTCCGTTGCCCCGCGTACTGCGGGCCGACCAGGCGGCCACGCTGGTCGCGGCGCCGACGGACGACCCGGGCGGTCCGGCCGGGGCAACCGACGCCCGGACCGCCCGGGCGCTCGCCCTGCGGGACCGGCTGGTGCTGGAGCTGCTCTACGCCAGCGGCGTACGGGTGTCGGAGCTGTGCGGGCTCGACCTCGCCGACGTCGACCGGGAGCGCCGGGTGATCCGGGTGCTCGGCAAGGGCCGCACGGAACGGAGTGTCCCGTTCGGACGCCCGGCCGAGCGGGCGCTCGACGACTGGCTCGCCGCCGGCCGACCGGTGCTCGCCCACGATCCCGCCGAGCCGGCCCTGCTGGTGGGCGCGCGCGGGCGACGACTGAACCCCACGGTGGTCCGGCGGATCGTCCGGTCCCGGGCCCGCGCCGTTGGTCTACCACCGGTATCGCCACACACACTGCGCCATTCGGCCGCCACCCACATGCTCGACGGCGGGGCCGACCTACGCTCGGTGCAGGAGCTGCTCGGCCACGCCTCGCTTGCGAGCACGCAGATATATACGCACGTGTCGATCGAGCGCCTACGGGCCGCCTACGAGCAGGCCCACCCCCGTGCCTGACCGAGTCGCATCAGGTTGCCGGCGCCCGGCAGGTTGGCGGCGCTGAGCGGCTTGAGGCGGACCCGCAGCGGTTGTACCAGCAGCAGCGGGTTCAGGTAGACGTCGCCACGGCGCAGGCCCCAGTGCAGGCAGGCGGCGGTAGGGCAACCGGGATGGCCGGAGTCGAGCGTTCCGAGCGGGGCGCCCAGGCCGACGACGTCGCCGATGCGGACGGACGCGCTGACGGGTTCGTACGTCGTCCGCAGCCCGCCGGCATGATCCACGCTCACCACGCCGCGGCCCGCCACCACCCCGGCGAAGGCCACCACGCCCGCACCCGCCGCGAGCACCGGCTCCCCCGGCTCGCCCGCGAGATCCACTCCCCGGTGCCCGGGCCGCCACCGCACCGGCGGTGGATCAAACGGCCGCACCACCTCAGGCCGGCCGGCCAACGGCCAGTCCCAGCCGGGCGCCCGAGCCACTGAGGTCGACCCGGTCCAGGTCCCAGCGAGCCGGGCCGGACTCGTGACCGGAGCCAGGGCGAGGGCGGAGGCGTGAGGGGAGACAGTGCCGTCGGCCGGCCCGGTCAGGGCCAGAGCGAAAAGGGCGATGACAACGATCATGCGCCCGAGGCTGCCGGTCGATCGAATGAGCCGCGAGACCCCAACGACAATCTGTGGACAACCCAGAGCCCTGTGGATAACCTCACACCCCGTTTGCGCAGGTCAGGGCCGAGCGCCGCGCACCGAGTGCCCCACGCCGGACGCATCCGCTCCGCCAGGGTGAGCGGGCGGCGCCGCGGGTCAGCCACCGGCCAGGCCCCGTCGAGGCGCTCGGGGCGATGGGGAACGACACCGCCACCCCGCGCACCGGCCTCTCCGGGCGTCCGATGTTCTTCCGGTGCGGGTTCGTCCGGCGTCAAGCCTCGTGCCGCCGGTTCATGATCGCCGTGAGGCGGCGAGGCGCCGGGGTGGGTGTGATCGCCTCACGGTGCCCCGTGCGAAAGATCGCCGTGAGGCAGGGCGCCGCTGTCCCGGGCATCCGCTGCCTCACGGCGATCATGCGACAAACGTCGTCGCCCGACCGGGGGACGACACCGACGTCCCCGGCCGGGCGACAGGCACGACACGAAAGCGTCAGGCGCCGAAACCGCCCTCGGGTACGGCGATGTCGGGTTTCTCCAGCTCCTCGACGTTCACGTCCTTGAACGTCATAACCCGAACGTTCTTAACGAAACGGGCGGGCCGGTACATGTCCCAGACCCAGGCGTCGTGCATCTCGACCTCGAAGTAGACCTCGCCATCCACGTTGCGGACGTGCAGGTCCACCGAGTTGGCCAGGTAGAACCGGCGTTCGGTCTCGACGACGTAAGAGAACTGGCGGACGATGTCGCGGTACTCCCGATAGAGCTGGAGCTCCATCTCCGTCTCGTACTTTTCGAGATCCTCGGTGCTCATCCCGTCCTGCCCTCCCTGGCCTGACTCGCCACGCTGACGGTACTCCGGCGCCGCCGCCCCGCGGAGCGGACCACGGCATCTTCCCCGCCGTCTTGCGGCCCCTGCTCCGCCCTGGCCGGCGCCCGCCCCGAGCGCACCACCCCCTGGCCCGCCCGCGCCGCCGCCGTGGCAACGTTCACATACGAAAAACGATGCTCGGGGCACGGTCCGCGCTCGGCCAGTGCCGCCACGTGGTCGTCGGTCGAGTATCCCTTGTGTTCGGCGAACCCGTAACCGGGATACTTCTGATCAAGCTCTACCATGATCCGGTCGCGCGTGACCTTCGCCACGACACTCGCCGCCGCGATGCACGCCGCCACCCGGTCCCCCTTCCACACGGCCAGCCCTGGGACGCCCAACCCGGCGACCGGAAACCCGTCGGTCAGCACGTAGTCGGCCGGCGTCGTCAGGGCAGCCAGTGCCCGTCGCATGCCGGCGAGGTTACACACCTGCAGGCCTTCCCGGTCCACCTCGGTCGCGGGAATGACGACCACGGAGTAGGCGACGGCGCGCGCCACGACCTCTTCGTACACCCGTTCCCGGGCGGCGGGGGTGAGCAGCTTCGAGTCGGCGAGCCCGGGCACCTCACCGCGCCGACCGGGCGGCAGGATCGCCGCAGCCACCACGAGCGGACCGGCGCACGCGCCCCGGCCCGCTTCATCGGCCCCCGCGACCGCGAGAAACCCGCGGCGCTGCAGCGCACGCTCCAGGGCGAAGATCCCCGCCTCGCGCCGAACCACCGTTCGCGGACTGGGCACCATCACGGACCCAGAATGCGCCGCAGCATGTCGGCCAGGTCGAGCGGGTACACCTGCTCGACCGTCGTGGCGATCTCGTCAGCCGACCACCACCGGTGTTCGTGGATGAAGTGCTGCTCGTCGGGTGAGAGCTCGTCGACCGGTACCTCCCACGCCGGCACCCGGAGCACGAAGTACGCCTGCCGCTGGCGGTACCAGAGGCCGTCGTACGGGAAGTCGACCACCTCGTACCGGACGGGCTCACCGAGGTCGCCGGGCTCGACCCGCAGCCCGGTCTCCTCGTACAGCTCACGCACCGCGGCCTGGACCACGCTCTCCCCCGGGTCGAGGCCCCCGCCGATCGTGAACCAGTACCGCGACCCCGGCCGGCGCGGGTCCGACCCGCGGACCAGGAGCACCCGCCCGGCCGCGTCGAGCAGCAGCACCCGGCCCGCCTCCCGGGGGACGGGGTTCTCCCGGGAGCCGACCGGTGCGGACCGCCCGCTCACGTCGCGGGCGGGGGATTGCTCAGATTCGCTGGTGGGAAACACTCGAATGGCTCAGTTTGCGGGGGTTGGCACAGTTCGTGAGAGCTGACTCCAGTTTGCCGGGGTTGGCTCAGTTCGTCGGAGGTGGAACGGCGTCGAAGGTTTCGGGCACGGTGAGCCAGGTCCACCGCTTGGGCGGCCAGAACAGCACGAACGCCCGGCCAACGACGGATTCCACCGGAATCGTCGCCTCCATGACGTCGCCGGTGTTCACGTAGTTCTGTCGGGAGTCACCGGACTCGGAACGATGGTCCCCCATCACCCACAGCCGGCCCGGGGGGACGACGACGTCGAACGGGTCGCGGCTGGGCGGGTCCGGCACGCCGAACTCGTCACGGTGCAGGTAGGTCTCGTTCAGCGGCACACCGTTGACCGTGATGCGGCCGAGGCTGTCGCAGCAGACCACCCGGTCCCCGCCGACCCCGATCACCCGCTTGATGAACTCCGCGTCGGCCACGGTGGTGCGCCAGGTGGGCGGCGCCTTGAAGACCACGATCTCGCCTCGACGGGGGTCGCGGAAGTCGTAGACGAGCTTGTTCACCAGGACCCGGTCGTTGATGTCGAGCGTGTGCTCCATCGACCCCGACGGAATCCAGAAGGTCTCGACGAGGAAGGTCCGTACGACGAACGCCACCACGAGGGCGACGCCGACCAGGACGACCAGTTCCTTCCAGAATGCGGCCTTCGACCGTGGCTTGCCGGACTCCGGGGCCTCCTCCGGCTGATCCGCCGACGGCTGCTCGTCCTTCACGCTGCGTCCACCCTCCTCACGGTGTCTGGCGGCCTTGCGGTGTCTGGGCCCCTACGCCTCGGCTCAACAAGCCGGGCCGCCTCGGGCGGGCCCACCGACGTCACTGTTGGTGCGGCCCGACCACCGGCGACGACGACGGTGGCGGTATGCGGTCGAAGGTCTCGGGTACGCCGAGGACGGCCCAGCGGCTCGGCGGCCACACCCGGAAGAAGGCCCGACCGATCACGTTCTCGATGGGCACCGTCCCTTGGCATCGGGAGTCCTGCGACACGGCGCGGTTGTCGCCCATCACGAACAGCTCGCCCGGCGGCACCACCACCTCGGCGAACCGGCGCGACCCGCACAGGCCCGGAACCGGGGTGACGTCGAGCGGGCTGTTGGAGCTCAGGTACGGCTCATCCAGGCCGACGCCGTTGACCGTCACCCGGCCCAGCTCATCGCAGCAGGCCACGCGGTCGCCCGGAAGCCCGATGACTCGCTTGATGAAGTCCTTCGTGCCCGGCCGGCTGACCCCGACGAGATCGCCGAGCGTGTCGCCGACCCGGGTGAGGATGCCGCTGCGGTCCTCGGCGACCTGGGGCGCCCAGCGGTCGGTGCCGCGGAAGACGATCACCTCGCCCCGGCGCGGTTGCCGGGTGTCGTAAACGATCTTGCTGACGAGGACCCGGTCCCCGACAAGCAGCGTCTCCTCCATCGAGGCGGACGGAATGACGAACGCCTGCACGAGGAACGTCCGCACGAGCACGGCCACGCAGAAGGAGACGATCAGCAGCAGCGGAAGCTCCTGCCACAGCGGCATCACCCGACGCCGGGCGTCGGCGGCCTGCTCCAGCTGCTTGGTGCTGGGCAGCTCCTGACGGCGCTGCTCGGCCAGATCGGCGGCCAGCCGCTGCCCCGGCCGCCCCTCGACGTACTGCGTGCTCTCGTCGTCGGCGTCCAGGTCGTACCGGATGGAGGACCGGCCGCCGCGCCCGACCGCCGCCGGCCCGACCGCGTCCGGCTCCGCGGCCTCCGGCCACGACGACGCGGCCCCGGGCCCCCGGGCCGGGCGGTGTCCGCTCGCGCCGGGGTCGCCGGGCCGGGCGAGCCGGCCAGGCACGTCAACGACCGGGCCGAGCTGAGGGCCACGGACGTACGGCTCGTCGCTCGCGGCGGGGTCATACCCGCCACGTGGCGCGCCGGGACCGGACATCGAGAGAAGCGGCGGTCGAGTCGGCCGTCAAGGTCAGCTCGCCGCGACCTTCTCGCGGAGCTCCTTGATCTTGGCCTTCTTACCCCGCAGGCCGCGCAGGTAGTAGAGCTTGGCTCGGCGGACGTCGCCCCGGCTGACGACCTCGATCTTGTCCAGCTGCGGGCTGTGCACCGGGTACGTACGCTCAACCCCCACGCCGAAGCTCACCTTGCGAACCGTGAAGGTCTCGCGCACCCCGCTGCCCTGGCGGCGGATCACCACGCCCTGGAAGATCTGGATCCGCGACCGGTTGCCCTCGACGACCCGAGCGTGGACCTTGAGCGTGTCGCCAGGGCGAAAGTCGGGGATGTCGCTCCGGATGGACTCGGCGTCCAGTGCGTCCAGGGTGTTCATCGCTTCGATCCTCGATACGTCGGCCACGCCGGGGGGCGCGGCGGGTGGAGGTGGGCACGGTCGAGTGGCCGTACGGTCACGGCAACCCTCTTACTGTGCCATACCAGCGGGGCTCGAGGGAAACCGACCCCACCCCTCAGGCGGGGGCGTCTGCCTCCTCGATCCGTTCGTCGAGCTGTCGGAGAACCTCGCGGTCCCGGGCCGAGAGGGCGTCCGCGGGCAGGGCCGCGATCAGGTCGGGCCGACGGCGGGCCGTACGCAGCAACGACTGGTCGCGCCGCCACCGGGCGATGCGCGCGTGGTCGCCGGAGCGGAGCACGGCCGGCACCTCCAGACCGCGGAACACCGGCGGCTTCGTGTAGACCGGCGCCTCCAGCAACCCCTGGGCGTACGACTCCTCCACCAGGGAGTCGGCGTTGCCGAGCACCCCTGGCAGGAGCCGCCCCACCGCCTCGAGGATCACCAGCACCGCCACCTCGCCGCCGAAGAGCACGTAGTCGCCGAGCGAGATCTCCAGCACGCGAGCCCGGGTGGCGGCGTGTTCCAGCACACGCTCGTCGATGCCCTCGTACCGCCCGCAGGCGAAGACCAGGTGGTCGACGCTGGCGAGCTGGCGCGCCATGGCCTGGGAGAAGGGCACCCCGGCCGGGCTGGGCACCACCAGCAGGCCGCCGTCGGGCAGCACCGCGTCGAGCGCCTCCCCCCAGGGCTCGGGCCGCATGACCATGCCCGGCCCGCCGCCGTAGGGGGTGTCGTCCACGGTGCGGTGCACGTCGTGGGTCCACTGCCGCAGGTCGTGTACCCGGACCTGCAGGATCCCGGCTGCCTGGGCCCGGCCGAGCAACGAGAGGTTCAGCGGGGCGAGATAGTCGGGAAAGATCGTAATGACATCGACCTGCATGCGTGTCTCCTCCCGCCGGCCGCTCCCGGTCGTTCCGCCGGCCCTCCGGTCGCGTCGGTCGCCGGCTACAGATCGAGCAGGCCCTCGGGCGGCGTGAGCACGACACGCCCGGCGGCGAGGTCCACCTCGGGCACGATCGCCTTGACGAAGGGCACCAACGCCTCCCGTCCACCGGGCCGGGCGAGCACCAGCAGGTCGCTCGCGGGCGCGTGCTCGACGCGCACGACCTGGCCGAGCACGGTGCCGTCCGAGCTCACCGCGGTCAGCCCCACGAGCTGGTGGTCGTGGAACTCGTCGGGGTCCTCCAGCGGCGGCAGGCTCGCGCTGTCGACGGTCAGGTAGACCCCGCGCAGCGTCTCGGCCGCGGTGCGATCGGGGTAGCCGTCAAAGTGGATCAGAAGCCGAGCCCGGCCGGCCTCGGTCCGGCCGTAGTGCCGGCGGACGCTCGCGATCCGCAGCGGCCCGACCTCGCTCGGGTCGGTGCCGAGCACCGCCTCCGGTACGAACCGTTCATCCGGCGAGTCCGTGTGGATCTCGACGACGACCTCGCCGTGTACGCCATGCGGGCGGACGACCCGCCCCACCACGAGCTCGGGCATCAACCCGCCGACAACCGAACGCGACCGACCCCGACAAGGCGACCTCCGGAGACGGCGATGCCGCCTCCGGAGGCCACGGTGCTTGACTCGACGCGCACGCTCAGCTGACCTTCGCTCGGCTGCCCTTAGTACGAGTCGATGATGTCGACCCGGACACCACGGCCGCCGATGGCGGTCATCACCTGGCGCAGAGCCTTGGCGGTCCGGCCGTTGCGGCCGATGACGGTCCCCAGGTCGTCGGGGTGCACCCGCACCTCGAGACGTTGGCCGCGCCGGCCGTCGACCAGCCGCACCCGCACGTCGTCCGGGTGCTCCACGATCCCCTTGACCAGGTGCTCCAGCGCCGGGCGCAGGGTGCTGTCAGCCCTGCGCGTCGGTGCCGGCATCGCCCACCTCCGGCTGACCAGCGGACTCTGCCTCCGCCGGGGCCTCACCCTCCGCCGCCGCGGCCGGCGCGGCCTTCTTGCCCGACTTCTTGGCCGGCTCGCGCTTGGGCTTCTCCGCCTCGGCCAGGCCAGCGGCAGCCTTCGCCTCGGCCTCGTAAGCGGCGGTCCGGTTGGGCCGCGGGGGCGCCACCTTGAGCGGCTCGCTCGGCGCCGGCAGGCCCTTGAACTTCTGCCAGTCGCCGGTCTTGGAGAGGATGGCGATGACCGGCTCGCTCGGCTGGGCACCCACGGAGAGCCAGTGCTGAACCCGCTCGGAGTTCACCTCGATCCGCGAAGGCTCCTCCTTCGGGTGGTAGACACCGAGGTACTCAATCGCCCGGCCGTCGCGCTTCGTGCGCGCGTCGGCGACCACGATGCGGTACTGAGGGTTGCGGATCTTTCCCATCCGCATAAGCCGGATTCGTACGGCCACGTCTGCTCGCTCCTGAAAAGAACGTCTGGGCTGCGCAGCGAGGCTGCGCCCGCTCGCTCGGGTGAGGCTGGCCGCCACCGTGGGGATAGTGTGGCCCGCTGCTCGGGTGACTGGTACCGCCGCACCAGAGAGAGGGCCAGGTGCGGACGGCGTGTTTGGGCAGCGCACACCGTGCGGAGACCCGTCTGGAGATTCTGCCATACCGGCCGGGTCGGACCCCAGCACCCCGGCCCGACCGGAGCACCCCGACCTCCCGACGAGCGACGGCCTACAGGCGGGCGACGGCCCGCGGGCGGTCGTACCCCGGGGGCAGCGCGGGCACCGTCCAGGACGCGTCGGGCCGCAAGCCACGCCAGGTCCCGTCGAACGGGAACTGGCGGGCCTCCACGAGCTTGACCAGCCGCTCGGCCACGGCCCGCAGCGGAGCGGCGTGGGGCTGCGTCCAGTCGGGGATGTCGCCGGCCGTCGCGCCGTGGTCGCTGCGGGTCTGCCAGCGCCAGGTGTGGTCCGGCCGGACCACGAGGTCGATCATGTGGTCCACCGTGTCCACGCCGGCGCAGCCGCGGTCGGCCCACCGGACGTACGGCTCCTCCAAGGTGACCCGCCACCCCGCGAACGTGCCGTCGTCCCACAGCCAGGAGACCGCGTACGGCGTCTGCTCGGGCAGCCAGATCAACACATCCGGACCGGCCCACGTCTGCCGGGCCAGCCGGGCCCGGGGTGGGTCGGTCGCCGGGGCGTCATCGGCGGCATCACCGTCCGCCGCGGCCAACCGCCACCACGGTGAGCCGCCGGGTAACCACAGCCGCAGACCGCGGTCGTCGTCCGCAGCGACTCGCACCAGATACAAGCGCTGCAGGTGCCCGCCACGCCAGTACCGGCGCACGAGCACCTCGCCGGGCGCGAACTTCACCAACGCTCCTTCGGGCTGGTGTCATGGTCATCCGTATCGGAGGACCCTAACCCTGAATGAGCGTTCAGTCAGCCGCCAACCGGGTGAAATCTGCCACCGGTTTTGATCACGCTGGCCGATCACACCCGGCCGGATTGATCAGAGCGACCGGGTTACCCCCATCACAGCGATACGTCGCAGGACATCACCATCTCGAACATCAACCGGCTGGCCTCGGCCTCGAGCTCGGCGACATTCATCCCTCCGCTCGCCGCGACGTTCGTCACCAGATCGATGAACGCCTGGACCGCCTCGACGCACTCCTCGGCGTCGGCGAGGTCGTCCTCGGTCCGCTGCAGCTGGGTCTCGACGTCGTCGAGTTCGTCCTTGAGCTGGTCGACCTCGGTCTGCAGCGCCGTGATCTGGGCCTGCTGGTCGGCGCTGGTCCGGCGGGCCTCCTCCCGCTGCTGGTAGTAGAGCACGCCGAGCGTCCCACTGACGACCAGCAGAACCGCGCTCACGATCCCGAACACCACGCCCCAAGGGCTGCGACGAGGCGTCGGGGCGGGGCCGTACGGAGGCGCGGTCAGGGGATACGGGATTCCGGTCGCCGGGTACGGCACCCCCGTCACCGGGGCCGTGGGCACAGCCTCAGCGGCGGGCACAGCCGAAGTCGGCGGCACCGGAGCCGACGAGACCGGCGCGGACGGCATCGGTGGCGCAGGGGCTGACGGCGCAGGAGCTGACGGCGCCGATGGCGCCGATGGCGCCGGGTCTGACGGCGCGGGAGCCGACGAGACCGGAGCCGCGGGCGAGGGGACCGCGGCGGCGGGCTCCGGTGCTGATGGTGCCGGCACCGCTGGCGTGGGGGCCGGGGGCACCGGAGCCGCTGGCGTCCCGGACGTGGGCACCGGGGCGGGCGACGGGGAGCCGCTGGAGGGCGGCGGCCCGAACGGGTCGGCTCGGGGGGTGTCGGGGTCGGCGCCCGACGCGCCAGACCCGGGCAAATCACTCAATTCAACCCCTACATCTACTCAATGACTAAAAGCCACAGATACTAAAAACCGCAGATATCGAACATCTCATCGATCGCCCGCCCGATCTCGGCATCGGAAGCGCTCTGCGGCAGGTCGACGAAGGCCTCCATCGCGTCGATGCACGCCTGCGCGTCGGTCAGGTCGGCCTCGGTCGTGGCCAGGTCGTCCTTGAGCTGTTCGATCTCCCGATCGCGCTCGGCGACCACGCCCTGCAAATCACCGATGCGGCTGTTGCGGTCCTCAACCTCGGTGTAGGCGGCGTAGTACCCGTACCCGAGGCCAACGGCGGCGAGGAACAGCACGATGCTGAGGCCGAGGAACACCCAGGTCAGTGCGCTGGTACGGCGGGCCGGAGCGGCGGGCGCGGGGGCGGGATACGGAGCGCCCGGGTAACCCGTCGCCGGGTAGGCCGAGACCGGCATGACCGCGGTCGGGTAGCCGCCCGGTTGACCCGCAGGCGGCGGGGCCTGAGTCGGGTAGGCCGGCGCCGAGGGTTGTGTCGGCAGGGTCGGTCCGGCCGGTTGCGTTGGGTACGCGGGCGACGCCGTCGGGTAGGCGGATGGGGCCGAGTACGGCGGAGTGGCTGACTGGGTCTGGTCGTTCGGAGTCTCGGTCACCCTGTGTCTCTTCTCCGTGCAGTGTCCGCGGGTACACGTCGGCCGGTCGCCTTCCCCGTCGGAACGCCGTAGGGGTACGGCGCCGTGGCGCAAGGGCCGCCGCTGCATGGTAGGTCCCCGGGGCGACGCCGCGCTGGCCTGACTCGCCTTCACGACATTCCGGACGGCCGTGATCGCCGACGGTCAACGGCAGACCACGATCGCCGGCTTGTGCACGGACGGTCGTGGTTGCCGGGCCGTGTGGGCGATCCTCGGTCAGACGGCCCGGACGGGCCGGCCGCGCAGGACGATCACCCGGGGAGTACGCAGGACAGTGAGATCCACCCGCGGGTCGTCGTCGTAGACCACGAGGTCGGCCAGGCCGCCCTCGACCAGACCGGGGAAGCCCAACCACTCGCGGGCGCCCCACGAGCCGGCGCGCAGGACGTCCTCTGTGGACATCCCGGCCCGCTCCCGGAGCAGCAGCATCTCCGCCACCGCCTCACCGTGGCGGACGCCACCACCCGCATCCGAGCCGACGTAGATGGGCACTCCGGCCTCGTAGGCCGCGGCCACAACCCGCGGGAACCGCTCGTACAGCCGACGCATGTGCGCGGCGTAGCCGGGGAACTTGGGCTCCGCCTGTACTGCGATTGACTTGAAGTTCTCGATATTTATCATCGTCGGCACGAGGGCGGTGCCCCGAGCCGCCATGACGGCGATGTCGTCCTCGGACAGGCCCGTGCCGTGCTCGACCGAGTCCACCCCGGCCCGGACCATGGCCGCGACCGACTCCTCGGCGAACAGGTGGGCCGCGACCCGGGCACCGGCGGCGTGCGCGACCTCGACCGCCCGGGCCATGGCGTCCAGGTCCCAGGCGGGCGAAAGGTCGCCCTGACCGCGGTCGATCCAGTCACCGACCAGCTTGACCCAGCCGTTCCCGGCGGCCGCCTGCGCGGCCACGGTCGCCGGCAGCTCCTCGGCCGTGACCTCCACCCCGAGGCCGCGCAGGTACCGCCGCACCGGCGCGACGTGCCGGCCCGCCCGGGCCAGGCGGGGAACCTCGGGATCGTCATCCAGCTCCGGGTAGGGGTACGGCGACCCGGCGTCCCGGATCGCCAGGACGCCCGCGTCCCGGTCGATGAGCGCCAGCGACTTGGCCTCGCCGACCGACTCCACCGGCGCGGCGCCGTACCGGATGCCGATGTGGCAGTGGGCGTCGACCAGGCCGGGCAGCACGAAACCGCGGTCGGCGAGCGTCACCGCGCCCGGGACCGGTTCAAGGGTGACGCGGTCCCCGACCAGCCACAGGTCCCGAACCTCGTCGTCGGGCAGCACCACGCCGCGCACATGCCACGCCACGTTCCCGTTTCTACACCATCGCCGAGCTGGGCCTTACGGCTCCCGTCATGACTCAGGCCGCGAGCGCACGCTCCCGTAGTGGCGCAAGGCACCTCCCCCCGGAACGTGGAGACGCGGACCGGGTCGGGCCTGGGCGAGCACCCCCGCCGAGCGCCAACGCCGTCCGCCCCGGTCACTGGCCCGGTCAGCAACGGCCCCGCCGAGACCGCCCGGTTGAAAGATCCGCCGCGTCGTCCACGACCACCCACACCTCGGCCACCACCGGCTCCGGCTGCTGCACTGCGGAATCGACAGGCCCACCCTGTTGCCACCGCGGATCAGGAGCCGCCGACTCTGGTTCGCGGCGTTGAGCCTTTTACACTTCTATGTGGTTCAACGACTACTACTACGACTCCACTCTGTCCCGAGGCACGGTCTGCCACGAACTCGGGCATGCCCTTGGCCTGCACCACAACGGTTCACAGACGAGTTGCCTCTACTCGGTCAGGACGTCGAGTAGGGCCACCGTTCCTCACTCCAGCGACCTCAACACCCTGCGCTATGTGGTCTATCCCTAGTGGGACCAGCTAGATAGGACAACGCAGATGCCCAGGCCCGCTGCTTCCGCGCTGACGATCGCGGTTTGAAGTACCGCCCTGCGAGTAGCCCGGTCAGCGACCAGCGCCCGTCCGGGCCCCGCTCACGCTGGTCAGGCGTCCTTGTCGCGGCGGCGGAGCTTGCCGAGGTCGAACTTCGGCGTAGGACCACCGGACGTCAGGCCGGGCAGGCCGCCGAAGCCACCGGAGAGCGCCGAGGGGTCGATGCCCGGTGGCAGGGCCGGCAGGCCGCCGAAACCGGCCCGCCGCGCGCCGCCGCCTCCCTTGTTCCCCTTGCGCTTGTTCTTCGGGGACTTGGTCGCCTTGCGCCGGCCTCCCAGGCCGAACAGGTTGGTCATCTGCTTCATCTGCTTCTGCGCCTCGGCGAACCGGTTCATCAGCTGGTTGACGTCCGTCACCGAGACACCGGAGCCGTTGGCGATCCGAAGCCGCCGAGAAGCATTGATAATCTTGGGATTCTGACGCTCCTCCGGCGTCATGCCCCGGATGATCGCCACGATCTTGTCGAAGTGACGGTCATCCAGCTCGGCCAGCGCGTCCTTGTACTGGCTCATCCCCGGCAGCATGGCCAGCATGTTCGTGATCGGCCCCATGCGCCGCAGCGCGGTGATCTGCTCCAAGAAGTCCTCGAGCGTGAAGACGTCGCCGCCCACGAGCTTGGCGGTCATCCGCTCCTTCTGCTCTTCGTCAAAGGCGGCCTCGGCCTGCTCGATCAGGGTCAGCACGTCACCCATGCCGAGGATGCGGCTGGCCATGCGATCCGGGTGGAAGACATCAAAATCTTCAAGCTTCTCGCCCGTCGACGCATAGAGGATCGGGCAGCCCGTCACCTCACGCACCGACAGCGCCGCACCACCCCGGGAGTCACCGTCGAGCTTGGACAGAACCACACCGGTGATGCCGACCCCGTCCCGGAACGCCTCGGCGGTCGCCACGGCGTCCTGGCCAACCATGGCATCGATGACGAAGAGAACCTCATCCGGCTGGATGGCGTCGCGGATGTCGGCCGCCTGCTGCATCATCTCGGCGTCGATGCCCAGCCGACCGGCCGTGTCGACGATCACGATGTCGCGCAGGTGCCGCCGGGCGTGCTCGATCGAGTCGCGGGCCACCGCCACCGGGTCGCCGACCCCGTTACCGGGCTCCGGCGCGAACACCTCGACCCCGGCTCGCTCACCCAGCACTTGCAGCTGGTTCACGGCGTTGGGTCGTTGCAGGTCGGCCGCGACCAGCAGCGGCTGGTGACCCTGGGCACGCAGGTGGCGGGCGAGCTTGCCGGCCAGCGTGGTCTTACCCGAACCCTGCAGACCCGCCAACATGATCACGGTCGGTGGGTGCTTGGCGAAGTTCAGCCGCCGGGCCTCGCCGCCGAGCACGGCGACCAGCTCTTCGTGAACGATCTTGATGACCTGCTGGGCGGGGTTGAGCGCCTGGGACACCTCGGCCCCCCGCGCCCGCTCCTTGAGTCGGGCGATGAAGCCCTTGACCACGGGCAGCGCGACGTCCGCCTCCAGCAGCGCACGCCGGATCTCCCGGGCCGTCGTGTCGATGTCGGCGTCGGTGAGCCGACCCTTGCCGCGCAGCTTCGAGAAGATGCCGGAGAGCCGGTCGCTCAGCGAGTCAAACACGAGTCATCCTCAGGATCGGGGGTACGGACAGGCGGAGAGCGGGCCATCCCAGGGTAGCCGCCGCGGTACCCGGGTGAGCAGCCGTACGGGGGGCCAGACCCGGGCCCGTGACCACTACGCCCCGCCGGCGCTCCCGGGGCAGGCCCCGATCGTCCCTGAGTCCAGTCCTAGTCCAGCACGGGCAACGCCGCGGCGAGCACGGCTCGTTCGACCGCGGCCCGTTCCGGGGCACTCGACCAGTCTCCCACCAGATAGAACGCATCGACCACATCCGAGCCCAGGGTGGAGATGCGGGCGGCCCGGATGTGCGCCCCGGCGAGCTCGAGGGCGTGGGCCACGCGATAGAGCAGGCCCGCGTCGTCGGCGGCCCGCAGCTCCAGGATGGTGGCGTCGGTGGCCCGGTCGACGGCCCACACCACCCGTGGCGGCGGAGCCTCGCGCTCGGTACCGCCGCGGGGGCGCAGGGTGCTGCGGACCCGGGCGGCCAGGGCGGCGTTCACGTCGAGGTCCCCGGAGAGTGCCCGGGTGAGGTCGGCGACCAGTCGCTGCCGGTCGGGGCCGGCCACGTCCCGGGGCTGCACCCGGCAGGAGACCACGGTCACGGCCGATCCGTCCACGGTGGTCGTCGCGGTGTCGGCCGAGACGACGTCCAGGCGGTGCAGGGTGAGGCAGCCCGCCACCGACGCGAGCAGACCGTTGCGGTCGGTCGCCGCCACCGTGACCCGGTCGGGCGTGATCTCGATGGCGGGGAGCTGGCCGCGGACCAGGGATGCCCACCGCTCCGGATTCGCCGGGGGCGGGGTGACCGTCCCCGTGACGAGCGCGGCCCGCACCCGCGCCACCAGGTCGGCCACCAGCCGCTCCTTCCAGGCCGACCAGGCGGCCGGACCGGTGGCCACGGCGTCGGCCCGGCTGAGCGCGTGCAGGAGCTCGAGCGTCTCGACGTCGCCCACGATGTCGGCCACGTGCCGGACCGTCTGCGGGTCACCGAGGTCGCGCCGCGTGGCGACCTCGGGCAGCAGCAGGTGCCAGCGGACCAGCCGGCCCACGGCGGTCACGTCCTCGGGCGGGAGCCCGATGGACTCGAGGATGCCGGTGGCGATGTCGGCCCCGATGACCGCGTGGTCGCCGTGCAGCCCTTTGCCGATGTCGTGCAGCAGCGCCCCCAGGAAGAGCAGGTCGGGGCGCGCCACGTCGCGGGCGTAGCGGGCGGCCGCGGCGACCGCCTCGATGAGGTGGCGGTCGAGCGTGTAGCGGTGCACCGGGTTGTGCTGAGGCGCGCTGCGGATGCGCGACCATTCCGGTAGCCAGGCGGTGACCAGGCCGTACCGGTCGCACGCCTCCCAGGTCGAGACCAGCATGGGCCCGGAGCCGAGGAGCTGGGCGAAGGCGGTCCGCGCCGACGGCGGCCACGGCCGCGGCAGCGGCGGGCAGTGCCGGGAGAGCCACTCCAGGGTGCCGGGTGAGATCCGCAGGCCGTGCCGGGCGGCCGCCGCCGCCACCCGGACGGACAGCGAGGGGTCGACCACGGGGCCCACCACGGCCCGCGCGAGCACCACCTCGCCGTCCTGCGCCACCACGTCCGGCGCCACGGGCGTACGCACCACCGGCCCGGTCCGGTGCCGGCCGTGCCGCTGCGCCGCCACCCACCGCTCGGCGGCCCGCAGCGCGTCGTCCACGGCGTAGGCGACCGTACGGGCGTCGTCGGCAATCCGCCGCCGCAGGGCCTCCGGGCCGGGCAGGCCGAGCAGCGCGGCCACGTCGTCGAGGTCCTGCACGAAGAGGCGGTCGCGCCGCCGTCCCGCCACCACGTGCAGCGCGTCGCGCACGTCCAGCAGCCGGGTGTACCCGGCCCGCACCTGCGGCCGCCAGGCGTCGGCGACCTGGGCGAAGGCGACCCCGCGCAGGACGCGTACGTCCCGCAGGCCGCCCCGGGCCTCCTTCAGGTCGCCGTCGAGCAGGAACGCGAGCTCGCCCTGGGCCCGCCAGCGCTGGGTGGTGAGCTCCCGCAGCACCGGCAGGTGCTGCCGGGCCAACGCCCGCCACTGCTCCCGAGCCCCATCGCGGACCCGTTTGGTGAGCTCCTCGTCGCCGGCGACGTGCCGAATGTCGAGCAGGCCGAGGGCCGCCTTGGTGTCCTCGCGGCCCACGGTGAGCGCTTCGTCGGGAGTACGGACGGAGTGGTCCAACGTCAGGCCGACGTCCCACACCGGATACCAGACGCGTTCGGCGACCGACCCCACGTCGTCGACGCCGGCGTGCAGGATCATCAGGTCCAGGTCGCTGTATGGCGCGCACTCGCGCCGACCGAGCCCACCCAACGCGGCCAGGGCCACCCCGGCCGGCGGCTGGGCCAGCTGGAACAACTCCCCCAACCACGCGTCGAACGCCGCCGCGCGCTCCTCGCGCGCAGCGGCGCCCACGCTCTGCTTGCCCCGAGGCGCACCAGGCGCTGGGCCGGGGCGCGGCGGTCCGCCGGCCCCCTCGTCGGCCCCGGCGGGGCCCGTCGAGGCGGGCCCGCCGAGATCGGTCGGGGCGGCCCCGACACTGGGGGGATCGGCCGGGGCCGCCGAACCGACAACGGAGGGACTGGTCGGCTGCGGCCCCGAGCCGCCTTCGCTGACCAGTCCCTCCATCGCCGTCACACGGTATTCGTTCGTTGGTTACCAGTCTCGGTGGCTACAGGGCGTCCAGGCCGCGTTCGCCGGTCCGGACCCTGACCACCTCGTCGACCGAGGTCACCCACACCTTCCCGTCACCGATCTTGCCGGTACGAGCGGCGTTGACGATGGCCTCGACGACCTTATCGGCATCGATATCGTCGATCAGGACATCGATTCGGTACTTGGGCAGGAACTCCACGGTGTACTCGGCGCCGCGGTAGACCTCGGTGTGACCCTTCTGGCGCCCGTACCCCTGGACCTCGCTCACGGTCATCCCCGAGACGCCCATCGCGTGCAACGCCTCCTTGACCGCGTCGAGCTGGTGCGGCTTGATGACCGCTGTCACGAGTTTCATGCCCCCGAACCCTTCACCTGCCGTTCCGTCAGGCTACACACCCGAGGAGACGGAGTGGGCACCGGCGCTGCTGCTGGCCTCGACCGGGGTGAAGGTCTCGTACGCCGACTCCTTGTGCTCGTGGACGTCGATGCCCTCGATCTCCTGCTCCTCGCGGACCCGGAACAGGCCGACCTTCTTGAGGATGAAGCCGACGACCAGGGCGACCACGAACGACCAGACGGAGACGATCGCCGCACCCTCGAACTGAGCGATCAGCTGCGAGGCACCGCCGCCGTTGAAGAGGCCGACACCCTCGCCGACGTACTCGCCGGTGGCCTCGTCGGTGCCGAAGTTCCAACCGAACAGACCGATCCACAGGGTGCCGATCCAGCCGGCCACGAAGTGGATGCCGAACACGTCGAGCGAGTCGTCGTACTTGAGGACGTACTTCAGGCCGACGGCGAGGCAGGACAGCGCACCGGCGACCAGACCCAGGACCACGGCCCAGATCGGCTGCAGCGAGGCGCAGGACGGCGTGATCGCGACCAGACCGGCGACCGCGCCGGAGGACGCACCGACGAGGGTCGGCTTACCGTTCTTGATCCACTCGACGATGATCCAGCCGAGCAGCGCGGCCGCGGTGGCCACCTGGGTGTTGAGGAACGCGACGACGGTGACGTTGTCCACGGCACCCTCGGAACCCGCGTTGAAGCCGAACCAGCCGAACCACAGCAGGGCGGCACCGAGAGCCACGAACGGAACGTTGTGCGGCTTGAAGCTCTGGTGCGGCCAGCCGACCCGCCGGCCGAGCACGATCGCCAGCGCGAGCGCCGCGGCACCGGCGTTGATGTGCACCGCAGTACCACCGGCGAAGTCGATCACGTCGAGGCTGGCGACGAAGCCACCGCCCCAGACCATGTGGGCCGCGGGGGCGTACACGATCGTGAACCACACGGCCGCGAAGATCAACCAGCCGGCGAACTTGGCGCGGTCGGACAGCGCACCGCTGATCAGGGCGACCGTGATGATGGCGAACATCATCTGGAACGCCATGAACATCCACGTCGGCAGACCCTCGCCCTGGGCGAAGAGGTCGACCGTGCCGAAGAGCCCCGACGGGTTGCCGAAGAAGCCCGGGGTCTCGCCCAGCGGCACGTCCTCACCGAAGGCGATCCCGAAGCCGTACAGAAGCCACAGAACCGAGATGAGCCCGATCGATGAGAAGCTCATCATCATCATGTTCACGACGCTCTTCGCGCGGTTCAGACCGCCGTAAAAGAGCGCCAGACCTGGTGTCATGAGCAACACCAGGGCGCTGGATACCAGGATCCAGCCAGTGTCAGGAGCATTGAGTTCCACGCTGAGGGCCCCTCTCGAGGATGACGAGTCCTGTCCCGTCGCCGGGAACGGGCGGACGGGGCGGTGATTCGTTACGGCGGAGGGCGGCTCTGCCGGTCGCCGGTTGCGCGGAAGCCTGTCCGAAGCCTGTTTCACAGAAAGGCTCTGGTGCGTTTCCAGACCGTCACCGTGTGTTTCACACATGTGAAGCCCGCCGCACGAGTGCCGCGCCTGACCAGTCGGACGATGCGACGAATGGCCGATGGTGCCGCGCAGACTGCCTGCGCGGACGCCGGGTAGTCGGCTCGCCGAACCATGGCGTTACCAGCAGCACTACGGCTCACGTGCCCCCGGTTCACCGGGCATCGCGACCGGGTTCGCCGATTCGCGGTCACGCGGTGACGCGTACGTACGGGGAGACGGTCAGCCGCGGCGGCGCGCCCGCGACACGATCATGGCTCTGCCCGAGAAGCAATCCACGGTGCTACCTGAGAGCCGATCATGATGCTGATGGTGCAGGTTGGCCGGGGCGGCTAGCATTCGGGCCATGTCACGACCGCCTCATGGGCGCTTCGTCCGTTCCCTGCTCGCGCTGGTCGCGCCCCTCCTCCTCGTGTCGGGTCTGCTGACGGGCTGCACAAAAGACAAGAGTTCTCAGGAGAGCTCCGACGAGAGCCTGCCTGACGGCGCCGCGCTGCTGACCGAGTCGGCATCAGCCATGAACGATGTCGAGACGGTCCACATCGTGCTCGACATCGATCCCCCCGTGGGCAGCCTGCCGATCGCGCGGGCGGAGGGCGACCTCAAGCAGGGCGGCGACGCCAAGGGGACGATCCAACTCCTCGCGGGCGCCCAGCTGTTGGAGGTCGAGTTCGTCGTGCTGGGCGACGACGCCTGGGTGAAGTACCCCACCGGCGGGTGGGTGGCCGCCGGCGCCATCACCAACATCTACGATCCGTCGGCGATTCTCGACCCGCGCCGCGGGGTGGCCAACCTGCTCAGCACCGCCTCCAACGCCCGCACGGAGGGCTCCGAAAGGGTCAACGGGGTCGACGCCTGGCGCATCGCGGTCGACATCGACCACGACGCGGCCAACATGCTCGTGCCCGGCGTGCCGGACGGCCTGACCGGCACGGTGTGGGTGGACCAGGAGACCAAGCGTCTGGTGAAGGCGGTCGTGAACTCGCCGCAGACTGGAAGCACGCCGGCCTCGACGATCACCTTGGACATGACCGACTTCAACGCGGCGGTGGACGTCGGTGCTCCAGTCTGACGCCCCGGCCGTCAGCGTCACGCCGGCCCGGCGCCGGGTGGCGATCGGGGCGGGAGCGGCCGCCGTCCTGCTCGCCTCGCTCGACGCGTACGTCGTGGTGACGCTCTTCGTCGACATGGCCCGCGACATGAACGTCGCCGTGAACCGCCTCGAGCGGGCCACGCCGGTGGTCACCGGGTTCCTACTGGGCTACGTGGCCGCCATGCCGCTGCTCGGTGGCTTGTCGGACAAGCTGGGCCGGCGCGCGGTGACCCAGATCTGCCTGGCCGGCTTCATGATCGGCTCGATGGTCACTGCGGCGTCGATCGAGCTCGGCGATTATCTCGGCCTGACGCCCCTCCACGTGCTCGTGGCCGGGCGGGTCCTCCAGGGCGTCGCGGGCGGCGCGCTGCTGCCGGTGTCGATGGCCCTGGTGGCGGACCTGTGGACCGAGGAGCGCCGGCCGGCGGTGCTGGGTACGGTGGGCGCCGCGCAGGAGCTGGGCAGCGTGCTCGGACCGCTTTACGGCGGAGCGCTGGGCACGCTCATCGGCTGGCAGGGCATCTTCTGGATCAACGTGCCGCTGGTGCTGGTCGCCATGGTGGCCGTCCAGGTGGCGCTGCCCGGACGGGCCGCCCTCGGCCACACCGGGCCGCGGCCCAAGGTCGACGTGGTGGGTGGCCTGCTGCTCGCCCTCGCGCTCGGGCTGCTCACGGTGGGGCTCAACAACCAGGAGCCCGAGGAGTCGATCCTGCCGCCGTACGGTCCGCCCCTGATCGTCGGCGGGGCGGCCGTGCTCGTCGTCTTCCTGATCTGGGAGTCGTTCGCCCGCACCAAGCTCGTCGACCTCTCCGGGGCGCCCAAGCTGCCCTTCTTCGCCGTGCTGATCGCGAGCCTGCTGGCCGGGGCGGCGCTGCTGGTCACCCTGCTCGACATCGTGCTCCTGGCTCAGGGCGTGCTCGGCATCACCGACCCGCGGGAGTCGGCCAAGCTGCTGGTCTACTTCCTGGCGGCGCTGCCGGTCGGCGCGGTCGTGGGCGGCGTCATCGCGGGGCGGGTCGGTTTGCGAGGCGTGACCGTGGTCGGCTTCCTGATCGCCACGGTCGCCTACTGGCTCGTCTCGACCTGGCCGTCCTCGATCCTCACCGAGCGGCACGAGGTGCTCGGGCTGTCGCTGCCCCGGATGAACACCGACCTGGCGCTGGCCGGCCTCGGCCTGGGCCTGGTCATCGCTCCGCTGTCGGCCGCGGTGCTGCGGATCGTGCCGCCGTCCCAGCACGGCGTCGCCTCGGCCGCCGTGGTGGTGGCCCGCACGATCGGCATGCTGGTCGGTTTCGCCGCGCTCACCGGGTGGGGGCTGCACCGCTTCCACACCGGCACGCGCGACCTGACGCCGCCCATTCCCCAGGACTTCGCCCGGCCAACCGCGGATGAGCTGGCGGCCATCGCCGCCTACGAAGCGCAGCTGCGGGACTACCTGATGGGCATGTACCAGGAGATCTTCCTGGCCACCGCCGCCTGCTGCCTGGTCGCCGCCCTGGTGAGCGTCGCCATCACCCACTGCCGCCCGGCGGCCGAGCCGGTGGCGGCGGAGCCCAGCGAGGCCCCGGCGGCCGCCTGAACGGCAGGCGGCCGTCCGACGGGGTAGTCCGGGCGGGGTGCGGCCGCGCGGATCGCGAGCAGCACGCGGGTGATCTGCGCGGCCGTCAGCGCAGGGCGGCCTCGAGGATGTGCCGTTCGGCGTCGATGAGGCGCAGGTCCCGCATGGGCCGCCGCAGGTGTCCCTTGTGCACGATCCGGACGAAGGCCGGGTCGCCGGCCGCGGCCATACGGCGGATGCCCTCGATGTGGTCGACGATCCGGGCCCGGATCGTCGCGACCAGGCGGTGCCGGTCGCGCGGGGTCAGGCCGTACGCGTCGGCGAAGAGCCGCAGCCGACGCGGCCGGTCCGGGCTGTGCCACCCCAGCGTCTTCGAGTCCCGATCGGAAAAGATCGGCACCCACGTCCACGCGGCGTAGGCGACGTCGTAGATGCGGGCCCCGGGCGAGGACAGGTCGAAGTCGATCAGCGCCAGCGTGTCGTCCGGGCGCCAGATCACGTTGTGCGGGGCGGCGTCGTGGTGGCACACGACCTCGGTGCCCGGCGGTGGCGGGCCGAACGACCGCCAGACCGCCCCCGGGGCCGGCCGGAAACCGTACTGCGCGTCGTGGAACCGCCGCAGCATGGTCGCCACGGCCACCAAGGCCTCGTCGGTCACCCAGTGCGGCTGCAGCGGGTACGAACCGCACTCCCCCTCCAGGTAGGAGAGCACCTCGCGCCCGCGCTCGTCGATGCCCAGGGCCCGGGGAGCGCCGGTGAACCCGACCGCCTCGAGGTGGCGCAGGAGAGAATGCACGGCCGGCGTCCACGGTCCGGTGTTACGGCGGACCGTGTTCCCCACCCGCACCACGGTGCTCGTGTTACCGCCCAGGAGAGGGATCTCCTCCTGCGTCCGCGCTGTCACCCGTGCCCTTCCGACTCCATCCGGCGACATTGTGAGCCGATCCGCCACTACCGTGTCGTAACCCGGCCGGGAATAGCCGGGTTCGCTCAATCTAGTCGCCATCGGCAATGCCTGTCCCGTCCTCCGGGCGACCCGTCCCCTCGTACAGGCTCTCGCGGGCCGTGTTCCTGCGCCGACCGCTGGCGGGTTACCTCGTTACTGAGCCAACAGGGCGTCGACGAACACCTTCGGCTCGAACGGGGCCAGGTCGTCCGGACCCTCACCCAGCCCGACGAGCTTGACCGGAATGCCCAGCTTGCGCTGGACGGCGATCACGATGCCGCCCTTGGCGGTGCCGTCGAGCTTGGTCAGCACCACGCCCGTCACGTTCACCACCTCGGTAAACACGCGCGCCTGCTCCAGACCGTTCTGCCCCGTGGTGGCGTCCAGCACCAGCAGGGTCTCGTCGACCGGCCCGTGCTTCTCGACGACCCGCTTCACCTTGCCGAGCTCGTCCATCAGCCCGACCTTGTTCTGCAGGCGCCCGGCAGTGTCGATCACCACCGTGTCGACACCGGTCTCGGTCCCCCGCCGCACCGCGTCGAACGCGACCGCGGCCGGGTCGCCTCGCTCGGGCCCCCGGACCACCTCGGCCCCCACCCGGCTGGCCCAGGTCGCCAGCTGGTCCGCCGCCGCCGCCCGGAACGTGTCGGCGGCGCCCAGCAGCACCGTCCGGCCGTCGGCGACCAGGACCCGGGCGATCTTGCCGCAGGTCGTGGTCTTCCCGGACCCGTTCACGCCCACGACCAGCACCACGGCGGGCCGGTCGCCGGTCGGCGTGGCGTTCAGCGAGCGGTCGGCGGCCGGATCGAGCGCCTCGAGCAGCTCGTCGGCGAGCAGCTGCCGGAGCTCGTTCGCGTCCGACGTGCCCAGCACGCGCGCCCGCTCGCGCAGCCGCTCCACGATCTCGGTGGTCGCCTCGACGCCCACGTCGGCCGAGATGAGCGTGTCCTCGATCTCCTCCCAGGTGTCCTCGTCGAGACGGTCCCGGGAGAGCAGGGCGAGCAGGCCGCGGCCGAAGACGTTCTGCGACTTGGCCAGGCGGGCCCGCAGCCGCGCCATCCGTCCGGCGGTCGGTGCGGGACGCTCGATGACCGGTTCCTCGACGATCACCGGCTCTTCGACGATCACCGGCTCGACGGCGGCCTCGACCGGTTCCTCGACCTCGACCGGTTCTTCGACGACCGTCGGCTCGGCCACGGCGACCGGCTCTTCAACCGCCGCGGGCTCCTCGACGACGGCCGGTTCCTCGACGACGACCGGCTCCGCGGCCGGCTCGGCGACCTCGGCCTCGGGCTTCGGGGCGGCCGGACGCACCCGGACCTCGGGCGGAACCGTGGTGGCCTTGGCCGGCTTCGCTCCGGGTTTCGGGGCCACCTTGGTCGGGCGGCCGGGACCGGTCGGCGCGGTCGTGGGCGCCGCCTTGGGACGGGTGGCCTTCACGGCCTCGGCCGCCGCGGTGCCCGAACGGGCGACGGGCCGGCGCAGCTCGGGGCGGGTGTCCGACGGGGCCTCGCGGTCCCACTTCCGAACGGCCGGAACGATCGCCGCTGCGCCCGCAACGATCAGCAGCAGCCCCAGGTACCAGATCTCGGGAGGCATGATGGCAATCCTGTCAGACCGCCGCAGCCACCCATGCTGCGAGGCGGGATGACCACCCGCGACACGCCGGCCGCGTCAACGACGAAGGGCTTCGACGGGTTCGATGCGGGCGGCTCGGGTGGCCGGGTAGGCGCCAGCGGCGAGACCTACGACGAGGCCGAGAGCAGGCGCGGCGGCCAGGGTCCACGAGGCGACGACGGGGGTCCATCGCTGGATGATGGCGACCGCCACGACGACGAGGAGGCCGAGGCTGGCGCCGGCGAGGCCGCCGGCGGTGCCGATGGCAGCGGCTTCAATGAGGAACTGGCCGGCTATGTGACGGGGACGAGCGCCGAGGGCCCGACGTAGCCCGATCTCGTGGGTGCGTTCGAGCACGGCGACCATGGTGGTGTTGGCGATGCCGACCGCGCCGATCACCAGGCAGACACCGGCGAGGACGAGAAACAACACCGACAGGTCGGTGGAGACGGCGTCACGCAGCTCCCGCGGGTCGGGAGGTGGGGTGACGGTGAACAGCTCGGGCGCGTCGGGGCGCAGGGCGAGTGGGATCTGCTGGGCGACAACCTGGGCGGCGCCAACGCGCGTCTCGACGAGCATCTGAGCCCGCTTCGACGGGTCGGGAGGCCCCCACAGCATCTGGGCGGTGGCCCGGGGGACGAGAACCCCGAAGAGTACGTCGGTGTTGCGCTGTACGTCGTCGAGGATGCCGACGACGGTGAAGGGAATTCCGTCGATAAAGATGGCCGGCCGTACGGCCAGCGTGGTGATGCCGAGCCGGCTGGCGGCGGCGGAGCCGAGGACGGCGACGTACTCGGCCCGGTCGTTGTGGAACTCGTCGTAGAGCCGGCCCTGGGCCAGGGTGGGGTTGAGCGCCCGCAGGAATCCGGGCGAGGCGGCCAGGACGGGAATCTCCTCGGCAGGGCGTTGGCCGGGCAACACGACCCCGGTGACCTGGAGCCGAGGAGCGGTCCAGTACACGCCGGCGTGCACGACCCCCGGGATGGCGGCCACGCGTTGGTCGGCGTCGTCGGGAAAGGCGATATCGACCGTCAGGGGGTCTGGACCGCCGTTGTCCTCGACCCGGACCTCGGTAGCGACCAGGGCGGTGAACCGGGAACTGATCTGCCCGGTGGCGGTGGCGGTCAGCCCGAGGACGGCCACGAACGCGCCGACGCCGAGCACGGTGCCGAGTGCGGTGAGCAGGGTGCGGGCGGGGCGCTGCAGCACGCCCGCGACCGCCTCCCCGATCAAGTCGGCCGGGGAGATGCGGGAGCGCGGCGGCGCGGCTGGCCCATCCGACCGGACCGGACGGCGGCGATGCGACCCGCGGACCGCAGTCACGGCGCGCTCACCTCGGTTGGGCTGGTCTCGGTGAGCACGCCGTCCCGCATACGCAGGATACGTTGGGCCCGGGCGGCCGCCGTCAGATCGTGCGTGATGATCACGACGGTCATGCCGTCGGCGTGCAGTTCGCCGATGAGGTCGAGGACAGCCGCGCCAGTGGCGGAGTCGAGGTTGCCGGTGGGCTCGTCACACAGCAACAGGCGCGGATTCGCGGCCAGCGCGCGGGCAATGGCCACCCGCTGGCGTTCCCCACCGGACAATGTGGTCGGTGCGGCGTGCAGCCGGTGCCCCAGCCCTACGCGGTTCAGCGCATCGACTGCTGCCTCTTCGCGGGCCCGACGTGGGGTGCCGGCGTAGAGCTGGGCCAGGGCGACGTTCTCCAGCGCGCTGCGATACGGCAGCAGGTGGAATGCCTGAAAGACGAATCCGATGTGGCGTCCCCGCAGGGCGGTCCGGTCCGCATCGGACAAGCTGCCGGTGTCCCAGCCGTCCAGCTCGTACCGACCGGTGGTGGGCCGGTCCAGTAACCCGAGGACGTTCAGCAGCGTCGACTTGCCCGACCCGGACGGCCCCACCACGGCCACGTACTCACCCTGCTCGATAACGAGGTCGGTGGGGCGCAGGGCCGGCACGGGCGGCGGCCCCGGATAGGTCAACCCCACCCCGTCCAGACGAACGATCGGGCTCACGAGGTGCGCCCCGCGCCGACCACCACCCGGTCCCCCGCGACCAGGGCTCCCTGCTCCACCGGAGTCACCGCGACATACCCGTCACCCGAGACTCCGGCGACCACCACCACCCGCTGCTGGGTGCCGTCGTCGAGCAGCTTCAACACCGCGGTCGCGCCATCCGCGTCGGCGTACACAGCCGAGATCGGCACCACCAGCACTTCGCCCTCGGTGGCCGCCGCCTGCACCGTCAGCCGTACGTCCGCCCCGGCCAGCCGCTCGTCCAAGGGCGCGTCGACCGGGGTGACCAGCATCGGATACGCCCGCAATCCGGTCTCGTCCTGCTCCAGCTCACCCACGCTGGCCACCACGCCGGCCGCCGTGATGTTGTGCAGCTCCGACAGGATCTCCACCGGCATGCCCACCGAGATCAGCTCCCGCTGACCGGGATTCAGCCGCGCGCGCACCACCAACGCCCCGCTGGACAACGTCAGCAGTGGCGGCTCCACCGGCGCCCCGACCCGGGCCGTCAACTGCTCGACTCGGGCCGGGAACAGCGGCAGGAACACGTACTCCGAGAGCGGAAGCATCGGCCCCGTCGTCCGCTCCACCTCGGCCCGGTCGGCCTTCGCCGCCTCAAGATCCTCCCGGGCGTACTGCAGCTGACGCTCCGCCTCGGCCACGGGATCTGGCTGGCCCGGCTCGACCGCCGGCGGATTGGCCCGTAACCGGTCCAGCGCCTCCTGCGCCACCTGGACCGCCCGCTCCGCCGCCGTGACCTGACGATCAGCATCGATCAACGCCCGCTCATCCCCGGCCACGGCTACCTCATAGCCCAGGGACGAGTAGAAGCTCTTCAACGCCCGCTTCGTGCCCGGACCGAACGTCCCCGTCGTCCCACCCGGATCGTGCCCGAGGCTGCGCAACGACTGTTGCAACTGCGCGACGTCTTTGCCGGTCATTCCCGGTCGTAGATCCCGGTAGGCCGGTACCTCGCCTGCGAGCGCCAGCAGCGGTCGGCCAGAAACCTCAACAAGCACCGCGCCCAGCACGACCTCATCGCCCGCGCCGACGCGCACGCCGGTCACCACCGCCGGCCCCGAGGCGGGCACCGGGGTCACCTCGATACTTGTCCCCGCACCTACCCGTCCCCGCAGCACAACGGTGTCCCGCAAGACCCGATACTCCACCGGGGCGGTCAACACCCCCGGCGGCGGCGCCTCCGTGTCGGCCAGAACCTGCTGCGGCGACCGGACCAGCTTGGCCGCCAACACGCCCAAGCCGGTCACCCCGGCCACCCCCACACCGAACCAGGTCAATACCCTGCGGCGCGAAACGACGCCCGACAGCCTGCCCGGCACGGCATCATCCGTTGGCGGGGTCGACAAGCCGTCGCTCATACGGCTACCTTACGGCCGCCGGCCGACCCGCGCCCGTTGGCTTTCTCGTGAAACACCCGAGACATGAGATCAAGAAAGCGACATTAAACAAGATCAGTTGGCAGCGAACCTGGCCGCGTTGCGGTTGACTGCATCAATGTACGCCTTCACCGCGTTGAGTTCGGCGCTGTGACGCTCGATCAGGCGAACCTGGTACGCCGACTCAACCGCGAACGCGATACCGACCAGGTTCGTTTCCTCCTTGCAGGCCACATCGGCCGTAGCTGTGGCGATCTCCTCGGGCCCGGGCGGCTCGGGCCAAGGGTAGTCATTGGGCTCCCATATCGAGGAATACGCATAGCCGCGGGCCTTCATGCACGCACTCCACGCCTCGACGGCGGCCCGCACTCGGCTGTCCTGCTCGGCCCGCTGGTGCGCCTCGAAGGCGAGGGTGTCCACAACCCCCAGGTCCGGCTGGGCCAGGCCATCGGCCAACGCACGGTCGGCCTCACCGTTGCAGCCATCCTCGGGCAATGCGTTGCCGTCGACATCTGTCGGCAGCGTGGCGTTCTCGTATCCCGGCCGGCCCCGTCCATCCAGGAGAAACAGATCCCGCTCGGTGATCTCTAAGCCACCGGAACCTGTCGACCGCGAATCCGGCTCGGCCGCCTCGGGCCGCGGAGGCACGTTGTAGCCATACAACGCCGCCGACTCGGCATCGAACAGGCCGTAGCGCCGCGCATTGGCGTTATCGAGGTCGGGAAAGTGCACTCCGGGTACCGCGTTTGTCACGGTCGCTGGATAATCCCGGCCGAACCGGCGCATGCAGGCGCTGATCAGGTGTGCCCGAGCCCGCAGCATAGCCAGGTATTGATCATTTGTATACATATACGCATCAAGCGGCAGCCGCAGCTCCGACACATCGGCGACGCGAGGCGGCGGTGCGGTCAGTTCTGGCTCTGGTTCGGGCGAAGGATCCCGCGTACAGGACGTCAGGCCAAGCAGTGCACAGGCCACGAGCGCCACAGAAAACCGCGGGATCCTCGCCCTCATGCGTCGTTTACCTCGCTTCCTATAGCTTTCTCCATCAGGAGAACTGGATGCAGCTCGTCTGATCGTTCATGGCGGAGCCGATGTTGCTCATCGACAATGACCAGCCGATGACCGCACCACTGCAGCTGGTGCCTGACCCGGCGTGCTCCCAGTGCTTGCTGTAGCACCGGTACCAACCGCTGACCCCACCGCCGAAGTTCTCGAACGAGCTGATCTGGTTGTCCCACGCTGACGGCACCTTACCGCCAGCGTCGATGTCACTCAACGAGGCAGTACAGCCCGGATTCGAGCTCCTGCGCTGCAGGTAGGCACCCCCATAGTTGATGTGCTGGTAGTCCATGCCGATGATGTTGCCGCCAGAACCCCACGTCGCGTTGGAGAGTGCCTGAGCGGGCGCCTGCACCCCGAACAGCACCGCAGCGGCGGTCAAGACGGCTCTTCACCGTTAACCGGGCACGGAGGGTCGGCGAGCCTGCCTTGAGGGAGCCCGCCCTTGCTTGATCATCACTGTGTCTGATGCAGCATGATCGAGAAGGACGGGCCTTGGAGCAGGGTAC